>Ga0209542_10009564_pt1 | contig 17753 bp, 19 predicted proteins | sample RifCSPhighO2_01_FD_184028 | JGI IMG/M metagenome (GOLD analysis project Ga0209542, IMG submission 184028) | Soil microbial communities from Rifle, Colorado - Rifle CSP2_plank highO2_0.1 (SPAdes) (version 2) | ecosystem: Environmental > Terrestrial > Deep subsurface > Rock core/Sediment ...
CCCTTCAGCCCTTGTCCGTTCAGATAGATCGCCGTAAATTCCGACTGGCCGCCCAGAATGCTTACTTCGCTGATGAGGGTCCCTTCACCGGCGAAGTCAGCTTCACTATGCTGAGAGAGCTAGTCCATTATGTAATTGTTGGACACTCCGAGCGGCGACGGGTCTTTGGCGAGGATCTGGATATGATAAGAGACAAAGTAGCCGCGGCCGTCCGTAACGAAATAACCCCTATTCTTTGTGTTGGCGAGACAAAGCATGAGCGACAATCTGGTGAGACCAAACAGGTTTTACATGACCAGTTGATGACTGCTCTGCATAATCTAACGGCTCGCGAAGTTCGGGAAATTGTAGTGGCTTATGAGCCGGTCTGGGCAGTCAGTAATGGCACTGACTGGCGTAATCACGAAATTGCCAAACCAGACCAGGTAGCCGAAACGGTGAACTATATCCGAAGTTACGTGAGAGACGTTTTTGGACCGAAAGCGGCTTCTGGTTTGCGGGTGTTGTACGGCGGTAGCACATCGCCTGATTTTGTACATAGTTTTCTAGATATTGACGGTGTCGACGGCTTCTTGGTCGGGGGCGCTAGTCTTAATTATCACAGCTTTGCGTCCATTGTGACGCAGTCGTACGATTGGCAAAGACAGAAGGGAGCGGTAACATAAGCACTATGGACGAGCGAGTTTTTGATATTTCTAAACCACATCACTCTAAACCGCATGGCACCGCTAGGCCGGTGATAGTAGGGCACCATCCACAGATGCCCGACCCAATGCTTAGGGAACATGCTCCCGATAAGCCAACGACCGGTTCGCTACCCGGGACAGACACTCCGATGGATAATTTACCAACTGAGGGGCCAGCGGATACCGCAAACGTGCCGCCGGTTTCCGGTGCTGATAATTTCATGGAGCAGCCACAGACCGACAGCTTACCGACCTCGAAACTACCTGATATTTCGCCTCAGCCGATAGTTCACGGGCCATCAGGATTACATCAAGCGGCTGAATTAGGATCTCACTCCGGTGCCCCAGCCGATCAAACAAGCCTGCCTACCGGACAGGCAGGTTGGCATCCCAGCAGTGAGCTGCCAATACCAGCTCATCATGGTCATCATGTCTCCAGCCGGTCTCGAAAAAAGCTGCCCCTCATTGTTCTTGCGGCAGTTATTGTTTTGATGGGCGTTTACGCGGCGATTGACGCCGGTCTGATTTTATCTGGTACCAATCTGCCATTTCATATTTTTGGGGAGGATGATGGCACTACAGAACAAACCGCAACTCCTGCTCAACCCTCATCAGCCAGTACTCTGCCGGCTGGTTTTGCCGCCTACCGGCTGGAAGATACTGATATCAGCTTTGCCTATCCGGTTAGCTGGGGACTGCCCAACACCGTAGCTGACCCCGGATTTTCAAAACGCGGCGGCAGTAACCAGAGCGACACTACCTACGCCTACTTGGTAAATTTTGCCAATAATAAAGACGTGCAGGTAGCTGTTACTTCCGGTCAGTTCCTGCCGGCGGTTAGGCCAGCGTTGTATTACGATTTCCAGCGCTGGTGCAGTGGCACCGCGGACGGCAAACTGTACAAACAGATCCTGCACTTTTCTACAGCTAACAGCGTAGATACACCAACGACTGTGACTTGTGATCAGGGCCCTCTAGCTGATGCCAGTAAGCTTGATAATGGTGTCATAGTCCAGCTCAAAACTACCAACCCGGACGGTACACCTTTGGGTGATCTATACACGGCCAACCTGAATGGTAACGATTGGCCTGTCTTGCGAGTAAGAGACGTCACCTCCGCCAACGCCGAGCTCATCAAGTTGCTGCTGGCCAGCGTCAAGAGCTGATCATCTAGCCAAACTCCTTGTTATCTGTTTGTTACAATTGAAAGATGACAGTGAGGAAGTCTGGCAGACTAAGCAGTGATTTGCTGGCCGGCTTAAATCCGCAGCAGAGACGGGCCGTTAAGACAACCGAGGGCCCCTTGTTAATATTAGCCGGCGCTGGCAGTGGCAAAACTAAGACTTTAACTCACCGCATCGCCTACATTCTGGCAACAGGCTTAGCGGAGCCATCTGAGATTCTGGCTGTGACTTTTACTAACAAAGCCGCTGGAGAAATGCGCGCTCGGGTTGCCCAGCTGACCGGCCATAATCCGGATAACCGGGCCTACATGCCGTTTTTGGGCACCTTTCATGCCGTCTGCGTACGGATATTACGTCAGGACGCCGAGAGTATCGGTTTCTCGCGTAGTTTTGTGATTTGGGATGAAGCTGATCGATTGGCCGCGGTCAAACAGGTTAGTAAAGAACACAAAATCGATGAGAAAAAATTTCCGGCTCGCCTGCTAGCCTCTATGATCAGCGGTGCCAAAAATGAAATGGTAACACCGGCTGAGTTCGCCCAAGTAAGTGAAGGACCCCTGGGACAAGCGGCGGCTAAAGCCTTTCAATCTTACGAGATGTTACTGAAGAGCTCTAACAGCTTGGATTTTGATGATTTGATTGGTAAAACGGTAGAACTTTTGAGCCATTATCCTTCGGTTCGCGCTAGTTGGCAGGCCCAGTTTAAATACGTAATGATTGATGAGTATCAGGATACTAATAGCGCGCAATATAAGCTCGTAAAACTATTGACTGGGTCTCATAAAAATATCGCCGTTGTCGGGGATGACTGGCAAAGCATCTATTCTTGGCGAGGCGCTGACTTTCGTAACATCTTAAACTTTGAGAAAGATTACCCCAGCGCCGTAGTCATCAAGCTCGAGCAAAATTACCGCAGCACTAAAAGGATTTTAGAAGCTGCCCATGGAGTAATAAAACACAATCAAAATCGTAGTAAAAAGAAACTCTGGACCGCCGCCGGTTCTGGTCTTCCAGTACAGGTTGTCCAGGTACTGTCCGAGCGGGAGGAAGCTGAAGCCATTGCCCAGCATATCCAGAACCAACCAGCACAGCGCTATCGAGACTTTGCAGTGTTGTATAGGACCAATGCCCAAAGCCGCGCCATAGAAGATGTTTTTATCCGTCGCGGTCTGCCATACAAGATTGTTGGCGGAGTACGTTTTTATGACCGTAAAGAGATAAAGGATGTCATAGCTTACGCGCGGTTTATCTTTCAACCGGATGACTCACTAAGCTTCGAACGGATTGCCAATACCCCCAGTCGGGGTTTAGGAGCTAAATCCTTAGTAGTGTTTAACAACTGGAAGAGACAGTCTAATTTAGGACATCTGGAGGCTCTTACTCGAGTCGATGAGATAGCTGGCCTGACTCTAAGAGCCCGGGCCGGCCTAAGCCAACTGGCTGACATATTAAGCAGTTTCCGTGCCCAGATGGAGGAGCTAACACCTCACCAATTCATTGAAGGTCTAATCCGCCGTCTTGATTATCTGCGATGGTTAGAGGACGGCACGCCACAGGGAGAGGCCAGAATTGAAAATGTTCGTGAGCTGCTTAGTGTGGCCGACGAATTTGAAAACCTGGGCTTGTCCGGCTTTCTGGAAGAAGTGTCACTCCTGACAGAAGCTGATGACCGCCGAACTGGCGGTGACAGCGTGGTACTGATGACTTTGCACTCGTCCAAAGGTTTGGAATTTCCAACGGTGTTTATTACTGGCTTGGAGGAGACTTTGTTGCCGCACAGCCGGGCTTTGTATGATCAGGCTGAGATGGAGGAGGAGAGGCGGCTGATGTACGTTGGAATGACCCGGGCTCGTCGAGAGCTCTACCTTACTTACGCGACGGGGCGGAGTTTATACGGCGGGCGCTCGCATAATATACCAAGCCGCTTTTTGGCCGATATAGAAGGCTCTAAGACATACACTACCTCTCAAGCTGACTTATTGGTTAGTGATAACGAGCCGCACTATGTTCCGGAGCTCAGCCAGGGCGATTTTATAAAGCACCGGTTGTTTGGCAGAGGTACGGTAGTTAATCTAGATGGGGAGCTGGCGACGGTTACCTTTGATAACCAAGGCACCAAGGTCATTAACATTGCCTTTGCTCCTTTAGAAAAACTCTAGATGCAACCTCCTAAAAGAAGCATAGTCAAAAGACATTATCAGGCGGCTCAATCAGCCGGTAAAGCTCGCCTTGTGAAGCGTCCCTGGCTGTTACCGTTTACCGGTGCGGTGCTGGGTTTGATACTAGTCGCCGGTATTGCCCTAACCCAAGCCGATAATCCTGATCTTCGACCGAGCGACTCACACGTGGTCTTTATTTATAGCGAGGGTGCTAGACAAACCGTTACCTCTAAAGCCCAGACCGTTGGGGAACTGGTTAGCCGGCTGAATCTGAATCTATCTCCTCAGGATGTGGTCGAACCATCGTCGGATACGCCAATTGTTGAGGATAACTTTCGTATTAATATCTACCGCGCCCGGCCGGTGACGGTCATTGACGGCGGAGTAAAAATGGTCACTTTAACCGCTCAGAAGAGCCCCAGGATGGTAGCCGCTCAAGCTGGTCTGACAGTTCATTCTGAAGATATCGCCAAGTTTGAACAGGGTAGCGTCTCCGAGAACATCATCGGTGAAAAGGTGGTAGTAGCTCGGGCTACGCCTATTCTTTTAAACCTTTACGGCGCCCAACTAACAGCCTATACCCAGGCCAAAACAGTTGCTGGACTGCTAGCTGAAAAGAATATCAAGTTAAACGATGGGGAAAGTGTTCTGCCGGATCCCAACACCCCCATCGCGCCGCAAATGCAGATCTTTGTCTTACGGGAAGGCGCTAAGGTTGAAACTGTAGAGGAAGTCATACCCATTCCGGTCCAAACCGTTGAGGATAAATCGCTTAGCTTGGGAGCAACTGCCGTGCGCCAAACCGGCTCCGTGGGCCGTAAGGTTGTTACTTATATTGTCTTTGAAGACCTTTCCCGGCCACGTCAGCTAATCCAAGAAGTAATTGTGCAATCCGCTGTTCCAAAAATCCTGGCCGTAGGAGCGGCTCGTTTCTCTGATACTCTGGAGAGCTGGCTTTACAAACTGCGGATGTGCGAATCTCATGGTAACTATCAGGCTAACACCGGGAATGGTTATTACGGCGCCTACCAGTTTTCAGCCTCTACCTGGAATAGCCTGCACACCGAATACGCTAATGCTCATCTGGCCCCGCCGTCAGTCCAGGACAGAGCGGTAATTACCAATACTTTGCGCTCCTCCGGCGGGCTAGCCACCCAGCACCCCGGCTGCTATAAGAAGCTTGGCTTGAGCAAGTTCCCGCCATCCAATAATTAGCATGAAGAGCACTATGTTTCGACCAAAGAAATCCCTCGGCCAGCACTGGCTTAATGATGAGCCGACGCTTAGTTACATTGCCAGGACCGCCGTGGTTGACCCCAGAGACACCATATTGGAAATTGGCCCCGGACAGGGAAGTCTGACCAGCCATCTATTAAAGAGAGCCAAAAAGGTCGTGGCTGTTGAAAAAGATCGCGAGCTGGCGGGTTACCTTACTAAAATCGAGTCCTGGAAAGAAAAGCTTGAGGTGGTGCCGGGTGATATTTTGGAGTTTGATCTTGGTAAGATGCCTCAAGACTACAAGGTAGTTGCCAACATTCCCTATTACCTGACCGGCCAGTTGCTTAGGAAACTGACTGGTGCGCAGAATCCACCACTGGCTATGACATTGCTTTTGCAAAAAGAGGTTGCTCAGCGCCTGGCTGCTGGTCCGGGTAAAATGAGTATCATTGCCGTCAGCGTCCAACTAAGGTACACCGTGGAACAGGGTAGAGTGATTCCCGCTAAACTTTTCAGCCCGCCGCCCAAGGTGGATTCTCAGGTGGTTATGCTTAAACGGCGTCAGGAACCATTGTTTGCCGATATTGATGAGCAGAAGTTTTTTCAAGTTGTTAAGGCCGGCTTTAGCTCTCCTCGCAAGATGCTGCACAGCAATCTGTCTGGAGGGCTATCTATCAGTAAACAAGCGGCTGATAACCTGATGGCCGTTGCTGAGGTTGATGGGAAGCTTAGGGCCGAGGCTTTAAGCCTGGAGCAGTGGTATCGGCTGTATATCCAGTACCGCGCCACCAGCGACCTTCACTCTCTTATAAATACCCCAGCACCAAAAACTTGATGCTCCATAATCCGATTACCGACTACTTAAGCTCAGGTTTTGGTGCGGGGCAGGCTTGACTTGCTTGCCCCGTCAGAAATTACTTGACTAGTTAAGTAATTTCTTTACGGGGTTAAGTATTGGACTAAAAAATCTTAATGGTAAAATAGGTAATGCTAAATAAGGATCCTGCATGTTTAACAAAATAAAACTTCCATTAACTATCGCCTTGGTTGTCGTATTTGGAGCGCTTTCCGCTATGCCGGTTGTTGTCTCGGCGCATGGAGATGAAAATCAGTCCGACGACATCAAGCAGCACGCTGAGGAGAAAAAGAAGCAGTTCCAGAGCCAAGCTCAAGACAAAATAAAAAGTCTTAGGGACTCCGCTAAAAAGCGCAGCGCTGATGCCATTAAGAAGAACTGCGAGGCCCGCCAGAGCCGTATTGACGCTAAGATCAAGAGATTCACTGCCCGAGCTGATCACCACAAGGATAAGCTGGATAATTTCTACGGGCGCGTCAAGCAGTTTCACGATGACCGCCAGCTTAACACTCCCAACTATGAATCACTCATAGCGGCTGTTGACAGTAAAAAAACCGACGCCGAAGCAGCTATTGCCGCACTGGGCTCGCTAGTGATAACCGTTGACTGCTCTGATCCCAATATCGCCGACGATTTAGTAGCTTTTAAAGAGGCTGTCTCCGATGTCCGGGACTCTCTTAAGGCCTACCGCAGCGCGCTCAAGGAACTATTAGTGGCCGTCAAGCAGTCAATTCCGTCAGAAACCGGGTTATAAGGAGGGTAACCAAGTATGAAATACTCACACAAATCCGAAGCTGGCCTTAGCCATATCCTACTGTTTGTTCTGATCATTGTTGTCGCCGGTTTGGTCGGGCTGGTAGGCTATCGGGTGATGAATAAGTCATCTGAAGACCAACAAGCTTCTAATGCGACTCCTTCCAGCGTCTCCGAAGTCGGGCCGATAACTTCTAAAGCCGAACTGGAAAGCGCCGAAGCTGAGGTAGACAGCGCTGATATTGATAGTGAGCTTAACCCCGCTGAGCTGGACGAAGACATAAACGACTTGCTTTAAAATTTTCGACCCCCTACTCCGATGGCTAAATACTTGACTAGTCAAGTATTTAGCTGATAGAGTTTAAGCATGAGCGCTAAAGATCCGTTCGAGAAAAATAAGTTCCCTCCCCTGCTCCACTTGACGTTTATTTTACAACAAGTGTCAGATGATTTATTGACTAAGAAGGTAGGTGTTGGTTTAAGCCAGACTCGTATCATGAGCGTTTTACACTCCTCAGTGCCCCGCTCTCAGCGACTGGTGGCCAGCAGACTAGGGCAGACCGAGGCTAACGTCAGCCGACAACTGCGAGACATGAAAAAGCACGGACTGGTAAGTATAGCTAAAAATAAGAAGGACGGCCGCCAAAAAGACGTTACCTTGACCTCTAAAGGCACCAAGACCTACCAGAACGCTGAAAAAATCCTCAAAACCCAGCAAAGCAACCTTCTGCGTCTGCTCAGCGGTAGCGAGGTCAAGGCCTTTGAGCGCGCTGCCCACAACCTCAACGTCCAGCATAACCTCGAGCACTAAAGTACTGTTGGCACAGATAAGTGTTTATGGTATAATTACTTAAACGGGGCTGAAATTAGCTCGACGGTTGAACTTTAACAAGCTTCTACGCGCAGGTCGGTTCGCACTGAACGTTATCCGGTGTAACAACAATAAACGCCAAAAACGTTTTGGCTTCTGCAAGTAACTTCCTTTTTGGTCGTTCACTCGCGACAGAAGCTGTCGTAGCCTAATTTATAAATAGGCTACCCGCCGGTATTCTGACATCAGATAGGGGTTTGCCGGTGTCATATTATCTGATTGCTTCTGCCAAGGTGGTCCGCCGCTGGCAGACCAAGACCAACGGACTTTAGTACGGTTTGCTTTTGATTGTTTTTAGGACCGTGCTTAAGAAATACCAAACGATCTAAACCTGTAGTGCGTAAGCGAGTTATCAATCGGACGTGGGGGCAGTACCCACCAGCTCCACCAAAAAACGCCGAACCCTTCATGGGTTGGGCTTTTTTTGTGCCTCTGATTGGTGGGGACTGCCCGAGAGGGCGAGAATGTCCAGTGGACATTCGAGTTTTCCATGCTTGGCCGAGCAAGAAAGCGTGTCATTCGAGCGAGCTGGCATAAGCCTTAATAGTTCGTACCCACCAGCTCCACCAAAAAACGACCTCCACCCTGAGGTCGTTTGTTGTTTATTTAGAGAGGTTATGTCATAGTAATTGGCTATGCATTTGCTAGAAGAACCTCTCTTTGAAGAGCCTGATGAGAAAGGTCGGGATGAGACGGTTGCCCCTGTAGGCAGGCTGGCTATGGCTGGAGCTAGAGAAGGAACAGGTGTGGGCCAAGAGACAAGGCCGCTTGACCTGCAACGCGGGCGTGAATTCCTAGCCGCTGCCTATAGGAAGGAGGGTGAACAATCAGCAGAGGGTGGTATGTTAGATCCTAAATTGTTACCCGACGAGGTAGTAGAAGCAGTCTGCGCTATTCTACCTGATTTAATTCTGACTCACAGGAATAGGTTTGCACCAGGAGTTAAAAGCAAACTCTCCAAGTATTCAGACAGGATGACAACTTTGTTCGCAGGCACTAAACTAGAGGATATAGCAAAAAGCGAAAAAACCAAGAACAACGAGACCAAATCGATAGACTATTGGTTAAAAAATTTCCCTAGACGGCTTGGTCAAGCGATTAGCTGGGAAGAATTGACGGAGCAGCCGGGTGTAAAAGAGCTGGTTACGCCAGAAATTTTGCAGCTTGGCCCGCTTGACGATTTAAAACACCCGATCAGAATCTTTACGGTTCGTCATCCGGGGGATGAAACGCTGTACAAAGGTATTGAGATAAAGAGTCATTTTGATTTTGATCATAAATCTGGCGACTAGAACGATATACCAGAGTTTGGAAACTAGGAGATTTAGAAGAGGTTCTTGAGGCGGTCGGAGAAAGTCGGGCTGGATTTACTGGCACCGCAGGAGGCTGGATCTGGCGTGGTGTTATATTTTCCGGCGGTTGAGGCAACCGATTTGTAGTAGGCGTCAAGCTGGTCATGGGAGGAATTCCCGTAATTGATCAGCAGGCGGTCTTCGCTCTCAATTATCAGGTTGTTGATATCTTCTACCGGCTGACCATTTAGCATAAAAGTCACCTTGTTTTGATTATCGGCCAACAGAACTTGGCTGGCGGTTTTGGCGTAATCTTCATCAAAGGCCCAGCCGATACTTTGGAAGAAATGTCCCCAGGTTACCAAGTGGTCTTCGGCGTGGACAACGTCGTTGACGTTGCCGTGCATATGTACCCGGCCGGCCAGGTCGGTGTCATGACCCGAAAGATCACATGACGAGGCCGCTGACTCCTCGTAATACCTAGGCCCCACGAACTGCTCGCGCTGATTATTGATATAAACCGCGAAGTTGGCGTGATAGTGCACGGCTTCCTCTAGCTGGTAGCTGGCAAACCGGATAGCTAAAATAAGTAATATTCCCAAAACAAAGCTGACGCCAGCAATAAACCAAACAGATTTTACGATATTTTGCAGCTTTGATTTCATACTGGCCTTGCCTATATTTTAGACAGTTCGTTAACTAATGTCTCATTCTGTATGCTCATTTTTGGGTCATCAAGCGTGTAGCGAACAATATTACTTTCATCAACAACGATGTAAGTGTGTCCTGGCATGGAACCCTTATGCATGGAAGAAGCTAAGGACAGCATACCATAGCTGGTGGAAACTGATTTATCACTGTCAAATAGAATAATGCCTCTGCCAAGCTCCGGCATTTTTTTGAAAGCACTATCCCACTGATCTGGACTGTCAACGACCACAGAAGCACTGACAACCTTTTCGTTATTGAGTCTTTTGTCACTGCCCAGGGCGGCCATTTGGTTCCAACAGGCTGGATAACACATAATGCCTTCATTAAAGAAAAGCACTTTTACCTTGTCGCGCACCCCGCTAAGCTTAAACGCTTCTCCCCTTTGATTCTGCAAGCTAAAGTCAGGTGCCAGCCTGCCAACCATATCATTGAAGGAGAGTTGTTTATTGGCGGCTGGCTCGTTCTTTGAATCGCTCTTTATTAAACTAGCCGCTCCGAACATCACAACGCCCAATATTAATAATATTAATACTAGTTTCTTGCTCATTTTCTTCCCTCCTTTATATTGATTTCATTTTTGGCTTGCTTATAAGCCACCCAGCCGATAGCTGAGAATAAAAGCATAAACACCAGTGCCCATAAAACATCTGGAATACCACTCGTTACAGATTCGATGAAACGTGTTACCCGGGCTGCCAAAAGATTAATCTCGACCGAATAATTAGAGGTAAAGGCGTCCGGATTAGCCCGCTCATATATCAAGATAAAGGCGCCGAAAAGAGTGAAAATAATACCCGAAACCAAATGTGACAAACTTAGCGTAATGCGCCGGCCAGCCAGAGAATAACTAACTCGCCGTTTAAGCGACTCGAACCGCTTTATGACTTTAGTTTTATCAACGAATGCCGCCACCAAAAATAACGGCACGACCATACCGATAACGAAAGTTAAAGCGTACAAGCCGCCCAGCCATAACGAGCCAGGCAAGGCTGACAAGGCCAAAACACCGGCCAGAACTGGCGCGCAGCAAGTTGTAGCGATACCGGAAAACAGGCCAAGCGTGTAGATAGAACCAAAATCATACTTCTCTAATTTAGGATGGACATGGACAGGAAGCATTATTGATTTGCCTAGTAGCAACGAAATTCCAAGCAGCAGCATAAAAACGCCGCCGATGGCGAAGAATAGACCATGGTTATCAGTAAAGAAACTGCTTAAAGCGGCCACTCCAAGCCCCATTGGCAAGAAGATGGTTAACATGCCCAAGAAATAGACGAATGTCATCAGGAATATCTTAGTTTTGGTGCGAAAAACGGAGGCTAGATAAGCCGGAAGCAGTACACCGATGCAACACGGGGCAAAAAGGGCCGCCATCCCGGCAATAAAAGCGGTAACGAGTGAGGCGGCAGCTACTAATTCCATTACTTATACATCCTCACAACAATTGGTTACCGCTTGCGCCAGAGGTTTCTTCCCGGGATCATCGCGATAAATAAATATCAGCCAAGCTAATATCCACAAAGCCGTCAGCAGTCCGAAGGCCGTCAGGATAAACTCCTCAGTGATTAGAAGATAAAAAACGACCGTCAGTGACAAAAAGAAAGGGAGGGTAAAGATACGCAGTGGTTTTGGCAGCCGTTTTAGCCCGAAGTAATAAAGACCGGTGATGCTTTGGCCCATCAGTAAACTCAGTAGTACGATATTCTCATGAGCTCCGGTTTTATAGAGAATAAACAATACAAACCACGATAGAAGAACACTGATACAGATAGCACAGACTCTTTTTCTCGATTTCTGGTTATAAATCAGCCCGCCGATAAATAATAGGCTTATTAGTAGAAAGGCCAGTAGCATATTTTCTCCATGCCTAAGACTACACGGAAAAATAAATATATTCAAGTATTCGCATATAAATATATATGCTACAATCTAGACATGTATCAGAGGATCATTAGTTTAGAAGAGGAAACATTTAAAGTACTTGCCAATCGCAAGAGGTTAGAGATTTTACAACTGCTAAAAAACCAACGCCTTAGTGTTAGTGAGATGGTGGAAATGTTGGGCATGCGGCAGCCCAATTTGTCACAGCACTTAGCTCTGTTGCGCCGATATAAATTAGTCAAAGTCGATCGGCATGGACAAAAAGCTTACTACTCGCTTGCCGACAACAAAATAACCAGAGCTGTTGATATGATCTATCAGTTTCTACAGAATCAGCATGGCTTTTCTGAAGAATTTCCAGCGAAGTATCTTTTCCCGATTGTTGTAGATGTGGTCTGCGGAATGCGCTTGAGCGTTTCCGAAGTTTTCGACTCGGCTGAATACGCTGGCCAAACGTACTACTTCTGTGCCGGTGGATGTAAAGAAAAGTTTTTGGCTTATCCGAGTGGATATATTAAACAAACTAAGGAGGTAGTATACAAATGAAAAAAGAACCCATGCTCTATGGAATTATCGGGTTGCTTTTAGGCATTATCACTGCCTGGTCAGTATCGGTCTATTCCGTCAACAGTAGCCATACCAGCATGATGAAGGCCATGAATGTGCACTCGAACTCGGACTCTAGCGCGTCGCAAGACCACAGCACAGCCAGTTGTAACAATTTGCAGTGTAGTGAATAAACGAAAGTAAGCTAAACCTATGATTAGTAGCAGGAAACAATTATGAATATCAACAAAGAAACTATGCTTTATAGTGTAATCGGTTTGCTCTTTGGTGTAATCATCGCCACTTTTGCAGCCACCTACGCCGTTAATAAAGATCACAACGGCATGATGCGCCAGATGATGACTATGCACTCCGGCAGTAGCATGAGCGACATGGTTGCTGGCTTAGAGAATAAATCAGGCGATGTGTTTGATGAAGCCTTCATTAATGAGATGATCGACCATCATCAAGGAGCCATAGACATGGCTAACCTTGCGAAGCAAAATGCTAAACACGATGAAATTAAGAATCTAGCAGATGCAATTATTGATGCCCAGACAAAAGAAATAAACGAAATGCAGTCGTGGCAAAAGCAGTGGGGTTACAGCTCCTCATCCAGTGGCTCAAACGACATGATGAACATGATGGCTCACTGATTACGCTGGGAATAACGTTTATGATGAGTGATAATCATAAGCATTAGAAAGGAGGGCGGCATGATGGACTACAACATGATGGCAGGTAATGATAGTAATGGCATGATGTTCTTCGCATGGGTTACCTACATACTCGTCATTGTTGCTCTATTGCTAGCGATTGCCGCTTTGTGGAAATACGTGAACAAGAAATAATCACGTGTTTTTTATTGCCTGGCGCAACTTATTTCAGGAAAAGACCCGGCTGCTGATAAGTGTTGGCGGGGTGGCTTTCAGCGTGGTTTTAATAATGGTGTTGACCGGCTTATATAGAGGCTGGAATGACAAAATGGGCCAATACATTCGCTCGGTACCAGCTGATATCTGGGTAGTTCAAGACGGAACAGAAGATATGTTCCATACACCCTCGGTCCTGCCATTGAGTTATGAGGCAACGATATCCGGACTAAATGGCGTTGAAGATGTAAGGCCATTCAGTGGTCGGAGAGTCGCATTTCATCACAGAGGCCACGATGTAAATATGTATCTCGTGGCCTATGATAAAGACAACAATAGTGGAAAACCCGCTCGTATAGTTGCTGGCAAGCCCGTTCCTGGTGAGGGCGAAATCATTGTCGATAAAATATCCGCTAAGACCAAAGAAATAAAAATAAACGACGCTCTAGATATCGCCGGACAAAAGTTCAAGGTCGTAGGTTTATCCGAAGGTGGGGACGTTGTTACTTTCTCGTTCGCTTTTATCAACAGGGGAGATGCCAATAGAGTTTTTCGGCTACCCGATTCAACTAACTATTACACTGTACTGTTGACCGAAGGGACTGACACACCAACAGCCATATCAGATATAAAAGGAGCCATACCCAGTGTCGATGCGGTTACTAAGCAGAATTTTATTGATAATAACACAAAACTCATAAGGGAAACTTTTTTACCCGTAATTCTGGTGTTACTTATTATTGGCGTTGTTGTCGGAACTGCTGTGATCGGTCTGACGATCTTTACTTCTGTAACGGAGAAAATTCGTGAGTACGGGGTGCTAAAGGCTATTGGCATGAGTAATCGTCAGCTTTATGGTGTAGTGATTAAACAGTCCATGACTGCCGGATTAATTGGATTTGTTATTGGTAGTACGATAGCCATGGTCTTGCAACTAACGCTTGGTAGTTGGGTCCCCCAATTTGTTTCGCAGATTAACGCTTTGGACGTTGTCGGTATTTTCGGGCTTACTATTGCAATGTCAGTGCTGGCCTCGTATTTACCCATCAGGCGAATTACTCACATTGACCCGGCTGAGGTGTTTAAGTCATGAAGTCGGCTATAGTGGCTGAAGGGCTAACTAAAATTTTTGGCAGCGGGCATACAGCTGTGACAGCTGTGGACGAGGTCAGTCTGAAAGTTGGGGCCGGAGATATTGTTTTAATCATGGGTCCGTCTGGCTCTGGTAAAACCACCCTCCTTTCGATGCTCGGTACACTTATGCGTCCAAGCAGTGGTGGGGTTTTGCTGGATGGTAAGGATGCCGCCAAAATGTCCGATAGTCAGCTGGCGAGCCTGCGTCTTCATAAGTTGGGCTTTATATTCCAATCGTTCAATTTGCTGTCGGCTTTGACGGCTCAAGCCAATGCCGCTATCCCGCTAATGACCGCCGGTGTGGCCAGAAAGCAGGCCCTTAAGCAGGCTAAGGTGCAGCTTGAAAAACTCCATCTCGGCGAAAGACTTGATAATCTACCAAAAGATTTATCTGGAGGAGAAAAACAACGTGTTGCTGTTGCTAGGGCATTAGCTAACGAGCCTAAACTTATACTGGCCGATGAGCCAACCGCTAACTTGGACAGTAAAACCGGCGCCGAGGTTATGCAGCTGCTTTGTAGTACCGCATGCGCCGAGAAAAGGGCGGTTATAATCGTTAGCCACGACAGTCGGCTCAAAGAAGTCGCCAAGCGAGTTATTACCATTGAGGACGGCCGACTGACCAAGGAAGAAAAAGGTAATCACGACGCTAACTGCCCAGTGGAACATAAGCATGCACACTGAAGGCCATAACCATCATAAACCTTCAGAACAGCAGGAACATGACAAGCATGCTGGGCATTCTATCGCCATGTTCCGGGATAAGTTCTGGGTTTGCTTAGCGCTGACCTTGCCGGTGCTGGCCTATTCAGACAGTGTCCAAGACTGGCTTAACTTTTCACCACCAAGTTTTAGCGGTTCGCAATATATCCCGCTGTTATTTAGCAGTATTATTTTCTTTTTTGGCGGCCTGGTGTTCTTAAGAGGTGCTCTCGCCGAACTGAGGGCCAGGCGGCCTGGCATGATGACGCTGATAGCCATGGCTATCAGCGTTGCCTATGTCTATAGCGTAGCCACTGAGTTCCTGATTTCCGGCGAGGGTTTCTTCTGGGAACTGTCGACCTTGATAACCATCATGTTGCTTGGACATTGGCTAGAGATGGTCTCTATCAAACGGGCCGAGAGTGCCCTGGACGCCATCGCCAAACTTTTGCCGGATAAAGCTGAAAAGCTGGTTGGGGGTAAGCCGGCAGCAGTTCTGGTCAGTGAGCTTTCAGTTGGGGATTTAGTGTTGGTTCGCCCAGGCGGAGCTATACCAGTTGACGGCGTTATTACAGAAGGATCTTCATCGGTAAGTGAGGCTGCCATAACCGGTGAATCCAAACCGGTCAGCAAGACCGTGAAAGACGAAGTAATAGCCGGTACGATTAACCAAGACGGCTCGCTAACAGTTAGAGTTACAAAAATAGGCGAGGATACGGCCCTAGCCGGCATTATGCGCTTGGTTGCTGAAGCTCAGGCGTCAAAGTCCAATGTTCAGGTACTAGCCGACAAAGCGGCATTCGCACTGACAATAGTTGCTATTAGCGTAGGCTTTCTGACATTTTTGGTCTGGCTCTGGTTAAAAGATGCTGACTTTGCTCTGGAGCGCAGCGTAACGGTGCTCATTATCGCCTGCCCGCATGCACTGGGACTGGCTGTGCCTCTGGTTGTTTCTATCTCAACCACCCTATCAGCGCGCAACGGGCTGCTTATAAGAAAGCGACTGGCTCTGGAATCAGCTCGTAAGCTTGATTGGGTGCTTTTTGATAAAACTGGTACTTTGACCAAAGGTGAACACGGTGTTACTGACATCTGGGCAGCGGCCGGATACGATGAAAAGGATATCCTGCGGCTGGCTGCCAGTCTGGAGCAAAACAGCGAGCATATAGTGGGCAAAGGCATTGTTAGGATGGCCAAAGAAAGTAAGCTGACGCTTGGCAAGGTAACGAATTTCACAGCTCTTCCCGGGGTGGGTGTCAAAGGCATGCTCCCCGACGGGTCAACATACATCGCGGCTAGCCACCGTTATATCGAAGACAAAGAACTTACCTTACCACCGGAGATAAATCAGCCCACTCAGCAGGCGGCTAAGGAGGGGAAAACAGAGGTCTATTTGGTCACCAAGGACAAGGTCATCGGTGCGCTGGCGCTGGCCGATGAGATTCGTCCTGAATCTAACGCAGCAATTAGCGCACTGAAAAAACTGGGTATTAGGACAGCGATGATTACTGGTGATTCAAAGGACGTAGCCTCCTATGTGGCAAAAAAACTTGACCTAGATGAGTACTTTGCTGAGGTCAAACCCGAGGATAAAGCATCGACCGTGAAGCGACTTCAGGCCGATGGCGCAAAAGTTGCTATGGTTGGTGACGGAATTAATGATGCGCCAGCACTTACTCAGGCAAATATTGGTTTGGCAATTGGTGCCGGTACCGATGTGGCCATCAAGTCAGCCGACATAATACTTGTCAAAAATGATCCGCGGGATGTAGTAAAAGTAATTAGTCTGTCCAAGGCGACTTATAGCAAAATGAAGCAAAACCTGGCTTGGGCGACGGGTTATAACGTTGTTGCTATCCCACTAGCCGCTGGGGTGCTTTATGGCGCTGGTATCTTGCTGGCTCCGGCCCTTGCGGCGGTATTTATGTCGGTCTCGACGATCGTCGTTGCTTTTAATGCCCAGCTGTTGCGCCGCTTAAGATTAGTAGAGACTGCGACAGAGGGATGAGCAGCGGAATAAAACTCTTCAAGTGCTCGGTATGCGGCCTGTACTATCGGGATGCCGAGCTGGCCAGGCGGTGCAAGGCTTGGTGTACAGAGAATAAAAGCTGTAATCTGGAAATCGCCAAGTACGCTGTAGGCAGTGATAAGCTATCCCGAGAACGTATAGAATTGACGTTTATATAATAATATTGTAGAATATTAATATGTCTGGTCACGAGTTGCCTGATCCTGGCCCGGAAGGTGAGTTGCGGGATACTGCTGAGATTAGTCCTGAAGAGCTCAGCCAAGCAACGCTTGAGAATGTACGGCAGTTTTTAGGTTATGAACTACCAGCTTACGACGAGGTAGTTGACGAACTACCTGAGAGCGAAAGAGACGAGTTAGAAGAGGTCTTTTTCGGTGTGGACTTGGAGGAGCGTCTATCCAGGATGGATGACTTCCTGAGGGAAAGAGACGATGTTAAGTATGACTTTGGCCACGTAATTTATCTTGGAAAGATTTGGGGAATAGGGGGAAACGGCGAGAGTAATCTAGCAGAATTATTTGAAGATCGAAGATTTGATGCTGGAAGTGTAGAAGAGTTGTTTATTTATACATCCTATCTCAAGGACTCGTTACTGGGGCCTGATACACCACTTGGCGTCGATGACTTAGAGCAGATGGCAGATAACAATTTACCAGGTGCTATACACCAAGAACTGCAGTCGGTTACAGGGAAAGGATTAATGAGGCTCGGTTTTAGTGAAGACGAAGTTCGTATGTCTCTTGAACTTGCGGACGAAAAGTATTTGCGAGCACTGCATTGGTTAGGTTGGCTCACGTATCAACCCTTCATGAGGGAATTTAACGAGCGTGCCAGGACCCTGGTAACCAAGAGACTACCT
>Ga0209542_10009566_pt1 | contig 17749 bp, 15 predicted proteins | sample RifCSPhighO2_01_FD_184028 | JGI IMG/M metagenome (GOLD analysis project Ga0209542, IMG submission 184028) | Soil microbial communities from Rifle, Colorado - Rifle CSP2_plank highO2_0.1 (SPAdes) (version 2) | ecosystem: Environmental > Terrestrial > Deep subsurface > Rock core/Sediment ...
TGATTGCTCTGGCGCAGGGCCTTGTGGCGCATTTGAAGTCCCTTTTTCCGCTTCGTGAAATTTTAACTCCGGTTTTGCCGCGATCAGCCGATGATCCGGAACGTATGTCGCGGCAAATCAACCGCGCGACCAAATATGCGACTGCCGCGCATATTATGTTAACGGTTGCGGCTGCCATCGGCGCTCCTATTTTTGTGGCGCTCGTCCTACCCAAATATTGGCCGGCTTTGCCGTATTTTTATTTGCTTTTGATAGGATTTCCTTTATCCGGGTTTCGCACGGTTGCGGTGCCGGTTTTTTATGCCCTGCGCGCCCAACAGAAACTTTTTGCGGTTACGATTTCGCGCACCGTCGCGGTTGCGCTTCTTAATACTGTGTTTACCTACTTTTTCGGTTTATGGGGCGCGGCATCCGAAATGCTTCTTTTGGGCATTTTGACAACGCCGGCTTACGCTCTGGCGATTAAAAAAGCTCTTCCCCAATGGAAATTTTCCTGGAAAGAATTTTTCTCAATAGACGAATATGACCGGGTGATGCTTGCTGATGTCAGGAATAAGCTATTTTTACGCTTGAAGTTTTGGGAGGGGTAGGATATAGTGGAGAGTATTATTTATTAAATTATTCTGATTAATCTAATTTTTGTGAAACTTAAACCTCAAGAACAATTTTTTATCTGGGTGATTAAAATCGGGCTTTGGGTGATTCCCTTTTTGCCGCTTTATGTTTCCTCTTCTATGCTTTTTCCCTTTATCACAGGGAAAAACTTTGCGTTCCGCATTATTGTGGAATTCATTTTTGTTTTCTGGGTGGCACTGGCCATCATGCATTCTGATTATAGGCCGCGCCTCACTCCGCTTTTTAAGGCCGCCACGATTTTTATCGTGATTTTATTTTTGGCGGATCTTTTCAGCCCCAATCCTTATCGCGCGTTTTTTTCAAATTATGAGCGGATGGAGGGTTTTATGATGCTTTCGCATCTTTATCTTTATTTTGTAATGCTGATATCCGTTTTTAAAACCAGGCGCGACTGGCTGGTGTTTTTCCATGCAACCCTGGCCGCCAGTTTAATCGTATCTTACATTGCGCTTACCCAGCGTCTGGGGTATCGGATCTCTCTCCAGGGCGGATTTCGGGTGGATTCAACCATAGGCAATCCGACCTATTTGGCCGCTTATCTTGTTTTTCATATATGGCTTCTTTTTATTCTTATGTATCAATTTTGGAAGAAATGGTGGCTTATCGGGATTTATACAGCCGCGTTTATTTTTGAGCTTATCATCATTTATTTTACCGCAACCCGCGGAGCTACGCTGGCCCTGGTCGGGGCATTCATTTTTTTGAGCATTGCCGGAGTTGTGTTCTGGAAAAAAATGTTTCCGGTCTACCCGCGTCTGCGTCAATGGGCTGGCGCCTTTTTATTGCTTATGGCGGCGATCCCGTTTCTTTTTTGGCTCGGACGGGAGAGTTCTCTGGTCCGTCAGAGTCCGGTGTTGACGCGCCTTACGAGCTATTCTTTTCAAGAGCGCACGATTCAGTCCAGGTTTATGATTTGGCGCATGTCGGCGCGCGCCGTGTTGGAGCGTCCGATTTTTGGCTGGGGGCAGGAAAATTATTATCTGGTGTTTCAAAAATACTTTGATCCGCGGCTTTATCAGCAAGAGCCGTGGTTTGATCGTTCCCATAATGTTGTTTTTGACTGGCTGATCCATGCCGGTTTCTTGGGATTGATAAGTTATTTTTCGCTTATCGGCTTGTCGTTGTGGCTGATTTTTCGGTCTTTGCGGCGCGGCCTTATCGCGCCTTTTGAGGGTTTGATCGTGGCCGCGCTTTTTCTTACTTATTTTTTGCAAAATATCTTCGTTTTTGACAATTTAAACACTTACCTCCCATTTTTTGCCTTTCTGGCCTATACCGAATTTTTAGCGTTTCCGCGGACGGTTCCGGCGCGGCCGGCGGCAAATGAAAAATTAAAGAAAGATAAATTTGACAGCCGGCGCGCGCAAAATACGCCGAGGGCGGGGCGAGGCGCCGGTTTGGCGTATGCCTTTTTTGTATTAATGGGCATTTTATTTTTTATCGGCGGATACGAGTTGCATGTGAAGCCGATCAAGGAGTCAAAAACCCTGATTCGCGCGCTCCAGGCCTACCAGTTTCAGCGTCCTATGGACGAGGTAATCGGACTCTTTAAAGAGTCCTTGGCTTATAGCACTTTTGGCGATACCGAGGTCAGAGAGCAGATGTCAAATCTGGCCCGTGGTATAATAGGGCATGATAAATACACGGAGGAGGAGCAGAAAAAAATGTTGGATTTTTCGGTTGAAGAACTGCGGCGTGAGGCCTCAATTCCCGCTCCGGATGTAAAACATAAATTGTTTTTAGGGGCTTTGATGTCGCGCGCTGCGCGTTTAAACCCGTCATATGCGGCCGAGGCGGAAAATTATCTTAAGGAAGCAATCCGTTTGAGCCCCGGCAAGCAGATAATTTATTTTGAGCTGGCGCAAATTTATCTAAATCAAGGTAAGGCGGATGAAACAATTAAAGTGCTGCAGCAGGTTATTGATCTGGAGCCGTCATATCAGGATGCGGCGGTGAATTTGCTTGCCATTGGGTATATGACGAAGCGGCCGGATGTGGTGGAGAAAGCCAAGACCTATTTGCGGCAGGATACGATGGCCGTGGAAAATATGGAGCGCCTGGCCGGGCTTTATCAGCAGGCCGGGGATTACGCCTCCACCTTGAAAATCTATGAGGATTTGGTCTTGCGATATCCGGATCGCGCCGCGTATCGCGCCGCACTCGCGTCTTTATTCGCGTTTTTTGGAGAAAAGGAGCGCGCTATCCAGGAAGCAGAGACCGCGGTAAAACTGGATCCCTCGCTATCAACACAGATTGAGGAGTTTCTTAAGCAATTGCGGGGAGAAAATGGCGTTGCGCGGTGAGAAACTTGCGGCGCATTTTTATCGTTTTATACACTGATGACACCTCAATTAAAAATTGGAATTGCGGGCCTTGGCATGGTTGGAACGCCACTCAAGCGCTATTTTGAGGAAATCAAAGAATATCGGAGGGGCGAGAACCTTTTTCTTTTTGATATAGACAAGAAAAAAGGATATAGCGACGACATCAATCGGGCTGATGCCGTGTTTTTGTGCGTGCCGACTCCCATGACTGCGGGCGGGCACGCGGATATTGGCGCGGTGGAACTTGCGCTTAAGATGTTAAATGGCGAAAAAATTGTAATTGTAAAATCAACCGTTCCGCCGGGTACCACCGAGGATCTGCAAACCCGCTTCCCGCAGCATAAAATTTTATTCAATCCTGAATTTCTGACTGAATCGCGGGCTTGGGAAGATATGATAAATCCCGACCGGCAAGTGGTCGGGTACGCCGCTCATTCCAAATCATACGCCAGCGTGATTTTGAATTTGCTTCCTATGGCGTATTTTTCTTCACCCGGAGCGCTCGGCACTTACGAATTTTTGCGCTTAAACTCCACGGAAGCGGAGTTGGGAAAATACGCGGGGAATCTTTTCGGCGCGCTTAAAGTCACCTTCGGGAATGTCATCAAGGATTTCTGCGACGCGATTTCTGTCGCATCCGGCCGGGCGAGTGCCGGAGCCGATTATGAGAACGTGCGCGTAATGCTTTCGCATGACCGCCGGATCGGCGCCTCGTGGCTGGACGCGGGTTACCATAATTATCGCGGTTACGGGGGATATTGTTTTCCCAAAGATACCAGCGCCCTGATTGCGCGCGGCGAGGAATTTTTAAAAAAGATTCCATCCGATTCGCCCGAATATATGCGTTTGGCAGCCGGGTTGAATTTTCTTAAGTCCATGCGCGAGTATAACCGCACGCTTCTTAAGACCCAGGGACTTACCGAAGAAGACGTATCAGTGCATGATAAGGAATGGATCCAGAAGAAAATGAATAAGGAAGTATGAATTAAGGGTGAATTTTATTTTCCACTAATTCCTAATTCCTGATTCCCGATGAAATATGTTGTAACCGGCGGCGCGGGGTTTATCGGTTCCCATATCGTGGATATGCTGATTTCACGCGGTGACGAAGTGCATGTGATAGATAATTTTTTGACCGGTAAGCGGGAACGATTAAATCCCAAAGCCACTCTGCATGAGGTTGATATACGCGATGCGAAAAAACTCCCCCCGATTTTTAAAGGCGCGGCGGGAATTTTTCATACCGCGGCCCAACCCCGGATGCAATATTCCCTTAAAGAGCCGCGCTTAACTAATGATATTAATATAACCGGCACCTTGAATGTTCTTTTGGCGGCGCGTGATGCGGGAGTCAAGAGGGTGGTTTACTCCGCATCCTCTTCCGCTTACGGCCGAAAAGATAAAATGCCGCTTAGCGAGGACATGCGTCCGGAGCCAATTATTCCTTATGCGATTCAGAAAAGAGTGGGGGAGCAATATTGCGAGATGGCCGCGCGTTTTTACGGCCTTGAAACTGTTTCTTTGCGTTATTTCAATGTTTATGGGCCGCGACAAACAACCGCAGTTGACGGTCCATATGCAACGGTTATAGGTATTTTTTTGGAGCAGCGCGTCCAAGGCATGCCTATGAGCGTGGTGCCGGATGGGACCCAGCGTCGGGATTTTACGCATGTAACCGACGTTGCGCGCGCAAATTTACTGGCCATGGAATCTGGAAAGGTAGGTAAAGGAGAAATAATAAATATCGGCACAGCAACCAATTTTAGCGTTTTAGAAATAGCCGAAATGATTAGCGGGTCGTGGAAATTTATAGAGTCGCGCCAAGGCGAAGCATCCGAGACGCTTGCCGATATCCGCAAAGCCAAAGAACTTCTTGGCTGGGAGCCTAAAGTTTCGTTTAAGGACGGAATTTCCGAATTAAAGAAATTTCATCATATTTTGTAGTATATTATTTTGTATTTTATATTGTATACTGAAGTATTAACGATCGTACATACTTCAGTATAGTATTTATGATCGTCAAAGATACTTTTGTAGAAAAAATTCTTGAGTCACTGCAATTTAAAGCAGAGGTTACGGTAGACCTTCTTAATTCTTTTTTTCTGTCTAAATCCGAAGCGCGTCGGGATTATTATCGGTTTCTTACGCGTGGTCCACGTCAATTCAAAACCGATTGGGCGGATCGATATCGTAAGCGCCGCCAATTTTACAATACGCTTAACTATCTAAGGCGGGAGGGTTTAATTCGTAGAACCGAGTGTGAAAATTCCTCTGTTTGGGATATCACGAAACAGGGTTTAAAGCAGCTAAAATATATTTATACTCGAAAGAAAAATGTATTTTCTTCGGCAACCGCCGGATTTGATCCGCCAGTCGGAAGTGGCATAACAATCGTGGCATTTGATATTCCGGAGAGCGCAAAAAAGGCGCGTTCCTGGATTCGCGTTTGTCTTAAAGAGATGGAATTTAAAATGTTGCAAAAAAGCGTTTGGGTTGGCCGCGGAAATACCATGGACGAGTATTTTATTCATGCGCTTCGGGAAAGAAATTTGTTACAGCATGTTCATATTTTTTCGGTAAATAAGCGCGGGACAATACAAGTCACATAATAATTCATAGTCAAATGGTCTATATACTGATGTATAAACGATCGTTCGTATATCAGTATAAGGATGAAAGCGGGTATTTTTTGAGTCAGAATATTATTTTATCGTCCCGGGCGCCGCAGAATTATGAATATGGTGCGTAATGCCACCAGCACATCCAGTAAAAAAGAGCGATTCTTGATGTAATAAAGATCATATTGCATTTTCTCCGGCGCGTCCTCAACGGATGCGTCGTTTTCCATATTTATTTGCGCCCAGCCGGTGATTCCAGGCGGAACTAAAAGTCGCATCTCATAAAATGGAATTTTTTCTTTTAATTCGCTGACGTATTCCGGGCGCTCCGGCCGTGGCCCTATAAATGACATCTCACCCCGTAAAACATTTATTATCTGCGGCAATTCGTCAAAGTATGTTTTTCTTAAAAATTTACCCACGCTGGTATGGCGGCGGTCGTCACTTTCCTTTTTGAATCCTCCTGTGCCCTCCGCATTTTTGATCATGGATCGGAATTTTACCAGCTGAAACTCTTTTCCGTTCTTGCCTATTCGTTTTTGCCAGAAAAATATCGATCCAGTCGAGTCAAGTTTGATTGCCAGCGCAATAAATGGCCAAAAAAGTAAAAATGGGACGCTAAGCAGCATAGCAAGTCCCCAATCAAATGTACGTTTAAAAAATTCATACATCTCTTTTTTGCTGCTGGCAAGATTTTCCAAGAACCATATCTCCCCGATGAGCGACAGTGGAATTTTCCCGGTAAGCATTTCGTGAAATGCCGTAAATTCCATAACTCCGATGCCCAGTGGTATCATCTGAAAAAGCGTGCGCGTCAGCACTTTATTCTCTTTTATCTCACGGGTAATGATTATGGCATCCAACGCCAAATCGCGCGCCAGATGCCGCATGTCCTGGGTGTTGGTGAATACGGGAAGCGGGAGCTCGCGTATGGTGTCCTCGCTGTTCGCCGATATAAACGCGGCCGGTTTTCTCCCGAACTGCGGATTTCTTAAAAGCCAATCTACGAGTCCCACAACCTCTTTATTAATTCCAAAAAAAGCGATCTGTATCGGTTTGGCTTTGGCGATGAAAAGATTGGCCAGACAGCGCCAGCCGAATATAAAAAGCAATGAACCCAAAGCCGCCAAAAATAGATTTCGGCGTGGTTCAATTTCAAAAGCCGGAATCAGGTAAAAGATGATTATGGCCAAGGCCATATTGAATATCATGGCCTCAGTCATCCGCAGCATGAGTCGTCTTGCGTCGCGTACGGTAACGAGGCCGAGCGTCCGCAGGTCATATAGTCCGAAAGCCCCAAAAAGCACGAGCCAGGTGGCAAATACAAGAGTAAAGGGGGCAATATGGATTTGAAACATTTCTTGCAGATCAAAATTTTGATTCGTGCGATAGCGGAGAAATAAAATTAAAAATAGGGTCCCCCAGAGTGTTAGAAAATCACCTAAAATAATAAGTATAATTTTGAGGCGGTTAGTGTTCATATGTGCTATAGAGTGAAATGGTTTTTTCTATCATAACATTGAGCGCGAATTTTGTCTTGGCGGTTTGGACGGCGTGTTTCCCGAGCCGTATGCGGCTCGCAGTATCATTAATGAGTGTTTTAAGCGCCAGAGAAAGGGCTGGCGGATCAGCCGCAGGAATTAATAGGCCGTTTTCGTTATTTTGGATTATATCCGAGATTCCGCCTACATTAGCGGCAACAGTCGGAAGTCCGGCGGCCATGGCCTCAAGCAGAGTATAAGGAAGGCCTTCTTTGAGCGAGGGCAGAACGAATATATTAAATGCTTTGAGATATCGCGCCGCATCCGGAATAAATCCTGTAAAAAAAATGGTATTTTCCAGTCCGCATTGCTTGATTTGATCCTGCAGTTTTTTACGATTTTCCCCCTCGCCAATTATAATAGTTTGTAGTTTGTTGTTTGTTGTTCGCTGTTTTATTTGATTGATCGCGTCAATCAAATAAAATAGTCCTTTATTTTTCGTAAGTTCAGCGATAGTCCCTATAATGACGGTGTTTGAGGCAGGCGCCCGTATGGTATTTTTTTTAAAAAATTCAAGCGCTTCGCGTCTGGGTAAAAAATCTGGCATCCGGATACCATTGGGTATCAGCCAGAGCTTGCGCTCCGGAATAAATGTTCGGGCTGCTTTATAGTCGGCGTTGTTTATAAGAATAATTTTATTTTGGAACGCAGCCGAAATTCGGGTCGCAAGTTTTATTAAAAATTTTTGCCACCCGGTACGCGATTCGTTAAATCCCCAGCCATGGACGGTGAATAATACCGTAGCTTGTAGCTTGTAGTTTGTAGTTTGTAGAAAATTATAAAAAAATGCGGCCAACGCGCCAAGTCCCCCGGCCTTGGAACTGTTCAGATGGATTATGTCCGGTTTTTCTTGTCTAAACAATTTAAACAATTGCCAGAATGTTTGCAGTTCTTTTATGACATGGATATCGCGTTGGAATGCCGGAATATCAATAGTGCGAATTCCCGCGCTATGGAGTTTTGTTATTAAGGGTCCTGATCCGCCGCTTGCCGCTACAACTTCAAATTTGTCTCTGGGCAATTCAGTGGCCAGGTCAAAAACATAGCGCTGCGCCCCGCCCCATACTGATTTCGTTATAACGTACAATATTTTCTTTTTTTGCATAAACATCTTGCTTTATGTAACGCCTTTTGGCTTGCTTTGGTTAAGGAAATGGTTTATTTTTGAAATTAGTACTCTCTCATATTTAATAGACCTTTCAGGGCAATGGAGATAGCGATGCAACCCAATCTTCTGATTATTTATGACAATCCCCCGTCTTATCGGGAAAGAAGTTTTTGGTCCTCTCCCAAAGAATATGAAGATAACCGTCTCTGGCTTATCCGGGAGGCGCATAAAATTATTTCTTTTCCGGCGCTTAAAGAGAGAGTGGCGAACATATATGAGCTGTTCGTGTATGCCTTTGAGGATATTCAGGTATTTTCACATCCCGCCAGTTACTTTGTAAGTGATCATCCCGCCTATATTAAAAAGCCCTTATGCGGTTTGATTGACGGAATTTCTCCTGATATCATGGTTGTCGTGGGAAGAAAAGTGGTCAACACTTTGGTTGAAAGATGCTGTAAGGGTCTTGGCAATGCAGTTCAGGTGGTTTGGGCGCCTTTTCCGTTTCGGCGCGAGTGTCTGCACCGGTATGAATTGCAGGATGTTTCAAGTAAGATTGAAGATGCCCTGCGTTTTTACACCAACGCGCACTATGCCGGCTCCATTTAGCAGCTATATGCAATACCTTGGTGTTGCATTTTTTTATCAGGCTGTTGATAAACCCTCTTGACCCCGTTAGAGATGAAAGATCACTGTAATATTTATGAAATGCGGTTTGGGTATTTTTTTGTTGCGCATGTACAGTGTGGATAACCAAATCTCTAACGGGGTTGACTTTTTTACCCCAATTTGCTACAAATAGAACATGTGAGTGTTTTCAGGAGTGACTTCTGAAAACTCCATTTGTCCGGCAAGACCCCCCACAAGGGGGATCTTGCTTTTATGGCAAAGGAAATAATATGTCAATAAAACGTGCACGGCTTATTTATGGCGCTACTTATATGGCCGAAACCATCAATATGGACCTTTTTTGGCTTGTGCGCATGCAGTTTCCTGATCCGCATTTTTTGCTTGAATTTGAGCACGAAAACGGACGTTGGAAGCGATTTTTGCTTGTCGGTTCCCTTGAGTTTACCCGAGCAAAATTGGAGGCAAAAAATTGCACAGTTCTTAACGCGGAATCATATTTCAAAAAAATTGGGGAGCGAGCGTGGTCGCCGGTCATAAAGTATTTGCTTAAAGAGCGCGGCATGAGGACCTTGGAGGTTCATCCGCTCACTCCGATTGAAGTTGTGGAACATCTGCGTAAAGCTGGGATTCTAATCCGCGCGGGCGCGTTGCCCTGGTTTGAAAATCGCATCGTAAAAACAAGAGGAGAGATCGGCAGTATCCTTAAGGTGCAGAGCCACATGGAAGAGGTATTGGGTCTAGTGTATGAACGGCTGCGTCGCGCCAGCATTCTGCGGGGTTTTATTTTTGAAAAGGGCAAGGCGCTGACATCTGAAGAAATACGCTCCTTTATTGAGTTTGAACTTTTTAAGCGCGGTTGTGCGTCTTATGATACAATTGTTTCTTCCGGGTTTCAATCCGCGATTCCGCATCATGTGGGTGAGGGGCAGTTGCGGGCGCATACCTCAATTATATTCGATATTTATCCGTATTCCCGGAAGACCGGTTATTTTTCCGATATGACGCGGACATTTGTGAAGGGGGAACCATTGCCATTTTTTATAAAGATGTACACGGCCGTGCTGGAAGAGCAAGAGCTGGGAATTTCTATGGTCCAGGCGGGACGCGATGGAAGAGATATTCATACGGCAATTGAAAAAAGGTTTGCGGAGAATGGTTTCAAAACCGATCTAGCCAAAGACCGCGGGTTTATCCATGGCACAGGCCACGGACTCGGTCTTCTTTGCCATGAGCCGCCTGCGCATATAAATGAGCAAAGTTATATACTTTCCGAGGGATTAGTGGTTTCGGTGGAACCCGGCCTCTATTATCCGGAAAAGAAGCTCGGCGTTCGTATTGAGGATTTGGTGCAGGTTACTAAAACCGGTTGCCAGAATCTTACGAAATATCCGAAACAGCTTAAAGACATCATTATTCAGTAGGGCCTGCAGTTGCAACGCTCTTTTATTTTGTTTATAGTATGGATAATAATAGGTGGATATACTGATTAGGCACTTTCACCCTCCCACCTTTTTCTAGATGGGTCATGAAGCAGGCACTCACTTAGGACAAATGAGTTGGAGTTAAACCCTTCATGGCCCTTCCGGGATTTCAAAGGTGGGAGGGCAAGCTTAGGACAAATGAGTCCTGTTAGAGATTTATATCGCGAGATGTAATTTTGTAATGATATAACTTTGTAGGCATGAGCCAAGCAAAGGTTTTGTATTGAAGTCACATCTCTAACGGGATGAGTCCGACTAAAATTTAACCCATTTTTAAAATTATGGAAGCAGTTGAAAAAAATAATGGTTCGGAAGAAGCCAGCCGCAGGCAGCTGGAGAATGAATTGATCGCGCTTCACCGGAAGCAAAAAAACGCCCACGCCCAACAAAAATCCAACGAAGAAATCATGAACATTGGGAAAAGGTTTTGTGAAAAAGAAGCCGAACTAAAAACCATGGGCGGATCTTGGAAGGATGCCATGGAACGCATGGAGAGAGAGATGTGGGACGAGATTGAAGAGAAAAGAAAAAAAGAAAGCGGCCATGAGCGACTTGCGGCATAATATTATTCTTGCGCCATACACTGTGTATAAAATCGGGGGACCCGCCCGATTTTTTGCCGAGGTAAGGAATGAACGGGAAATGAAAGAGGCGCTTGACTCTGCCGCAAAAAATCATGCGACGGTTTTTATTTTAGGCGCCGGATCCAACATTTTGGTGAGCGATAAAGGATTTGACGGCTTGGTGATTCACATTATCGGTGGCGGGCTTAGAATCAATGGTTCGGCGGTTACTGTTGATGCCGGTATTATGATGCCGCGTCTGGCTATAGAAACCGCCAAAGCCGGACTCTCGGGACTTGAATGGGGGGCAGGGGTGCCGGGAACGGTGGGAGGAGCAGTGCGTGGAAATGCCGGATGTTTCGGAGGAGAGATAAAAGACGTTGTTGAAAGTGTAAACATTTTTGATGTTAAAAAAACTACAAACTATAAGTTACAAGCCACAAACTGTGAATTTGATTACCGAGAATCAATTTTCAAAAAACATCCAGAATGGATTATACTTTCCGCTGTTTTAAAATTAAAACAGGAAGACCCGGCGCATACCGGGGAGCTTTTGGAGATAATTAGACAAAAAAGTGCGGAGCGCATTGGCGAGCAGCCGATTGGCGAGTCGTCCGCCGGAAGCATATTCAAAGGAGTCCCATTGTCCGAAGAAATTTTGAAAAAATTGGGTAACCGTATTCCGTGGTGGCATAAAAAACATGAAAATTCAAGTTGGGTTTTTGAGAACCGCCGGGGTTTTATTTCCGCCGGATTTTTTATTGAAACGGCCGGGCTTAAAGGAGAGCGGGTTGGAAACGCCGTAATTTCCCCAAAGCACGCCAATTTCATCGTGAATTTAGGTAACGCCAAGACCGAAGATGTTTTGACTCTTATATCTATTGTTAAAGATGCGGTGATGCGAAAGTTCGGGGTGATGCTGGAGGAAGAAATTCAATATGTGGGGTTTTAAGTAAGTTATCCACAGTTGATTCTGTGGATTTTTTTTGTTAGATTAAACAGAATATTATGCGCTACAAAATTTATGCAAAAAATTTGGTTTTAACTCCGGCGCTGCGAATTTACATTGAAGAAAAAATCATCCGGCCAGTAGAACTGCGCATGAAAAAAGCGGCAGAATCGGACTTGCCTATCCTTGAAGTTGGAATTTCGCGAACCACTGAACATCACCGTAAGGGTAAGGTGTATCATGCCGAGGTGAATTTGCGGATCGGCAGTAAACTTTTGCGGGCCGTGGCGGACGATCAAGACCCGCGGACCGCAATTGATCTTCTAAAAGACGAAATTGAGGGCGAATTGATGCATTTTAAGGGAAAGCGCCAGGCCGTGGAGCGCCGCGGCGCCCGCCGCGTTAAAAAAGAAATGCATTTGGCCCGCTCGGCGCGAATCAGGCGCGGTAGCAGGAATTTAAAGGAGTAAATATAAATTCAAAAATAAATAAAAATTTAAATCGTTCCGCCAAAGGCGGATACATTCAGAAAATCCTAAAGTGAGCATACATGCGGTTTAGGCAATATGATTTTTTAGAATCTCTCAAGCGAGCATTGACTGCTTAAATTTTCCATTAACGCAGATTCGGAATAACTGTAGGTGAGCGAGTACCCCGCATTTTTTAACGATGGGAGACGAAACGGCTTGGTGTCCGATTTCAATCGGACCGTTTCGCCGACCCTGCAGGCCATCGCAGGAATGGCCGAAGCCCGTTAAAAAATGCGTGGTACGAAGCGACTGTTTTTGTACGAATCGGAGTTCTGGAAAATTTTGTGCAGCAATGCGAGCAAAGGTGTTTCAAAATCATATTGCCGAAAACCGCTATAGCGAATATGAATTTGGTTCCAACCAATATTTTTTTCACCAAAGGCGTCGGCGTGCATAAAGAAAAGCTGGCCTCTTTTGAGCTGGCCTTGCGGGACGCGGGCATTGCGCACTGCAATCTTGTTTTGGTTTCCAGCATTTATCCGCCTGGAGCTAAGCGTGTTTCCAAAGAAGAGGGTTTGAAACTTTTAAAACCAGGGGAGATTGTTTTTTGCGTGTATGATCGTGAATCAAGCAATGAGCCGAATCGTTTAATTGCCGCATCCGTTGGTTGTGCGATTCCGGCAGACCCGGAACAGCATGGTTATCTTTCCGAGCACCATTCGTTTGGCGAAACCGAAGAAAAAGCCGGGGATTATGCCGAGGATTTGGCAGCCAGCATGTTGGCAACCACCTTGGGTATTGAATTTGATTCGGATACGGCTTGGGATGAAAAAGAACAGATTTTTAAGATGTCGGAAAAAATTGTCCGCACGTCAAACATTACCCAATCCGCCATCGGCAACAAAGACGGGCTTTGGACCACGGTATTCGCCGCCGCGGTCTTCGCGGATTACGAAGATCAATCCGGAACTTTGAATAGCGGTATTAATTCAGGAAGTCCGACCTCTTAATAGTGTGCAACACCGAGTGTTGCACAGTGTTGCACATGTTGCACACGCGGTATACAGATACTGCGATAATTAAAATAGACGGCAATCGCCGTCTTTTTTACTTTTGCTTTCTTAGCCAGCAGAGTCGGTTCAGGAAAATTCTCTGTAAGTCGTCTTCGTGTTTCTGGTTTCTGACGAGCGCTAGCGTCCAGTAATACCGCGGCTTTTCGCCCACTAAAAATGGAGAAATAACTTCAAGGAACAGCAGGGCTTCATCTATATCGTAAAGTTCAAAAAGATCAAACTCCCCACACTGTATGTGGAATTTTTGCATTTCAGAAGGAAAGCAGCGTTTTTCAAATTCACCGCCTTTAGCTACGGAAGCGTGGAAATACATTTTCCCTTCGTGCTCCAGATCCTTATATAAATTATTCATCTCAAGCTCATACTGTGTGCATGACGGTCCGTCCCAGGGAATAAATTCCCCGGTTTTGTGTTCGCGGTAAAATGGTCCGGCACTGATGGGTGTGAGAATAAATGAAAAGGCCTTGTCGCAGTATCTGATATGAAATTGTTCCCTGTGAGTATGCAGATCGGGCATGCCAGTTCTATCTTTGTAGTTGGTGCAATCAATGACCTTGATATGACTGTAGGCGGTTTCAGATATGCCGAGGATCGGATCCCTATTTGACCCAAAAAAAGGGCGTCCCGAATTATAGTCGTTCAGCTTAAAGTAGCGCAAGGCCGGTAACATCAATGTACTCAACTTGTCATTAATCCTTTGTTTCTGCGCAAAGATGTTGGCAATGGTAAGTTTCTGGTTTATGGTGAATTCTCCAGTCAGAGATGGTATGCCATATAGCTGGTAGTCCAATCTGTTGCCTATACCGTTAGGTTCGTTTGGGTGTCGGCGGATGAAACAGGCGGTCTCGTAAGGGGCATAAATTTCAATCTCAATGTCTCCTTTCCTGCTTTTTTTGTCCAGCCGCTTGCCTAAGGGATGACCATTACTCATGATCGTGCAGATGAGGCTGTTTTCTGTTTTGTAAAACGGCACCTCAATCGCCGGTTGTTCTATGGTTACGGCGACTTTACCGATATTGGTTTGCATAACATTTTCTCCTTCTACAGCGGAGTTCGCTGTCATTTGTATCCCGACGCGCGGGAGAAAACCAACCCTCTGCTTCTACAGGGAGAAGGCATGCCTGTCGTGTCAAAGAACACGCTAAATTTATAGCAAAACGTTATTATTAAGTCAACCCCGCGAAAGTTTTGACAGGATTGAACAATATTCTTCGAGCGAAGCCGCATTGAGCGCGGCGAAGTCGAGAAGATACCTATGATACAAACCTGCTTGCAAGTCGGAGGTTCATTCGGGTAGTATGAAATTAGTTCGTTATATTAAAATGGAAAGGACAATTTTATGGCAAGCCGCGCGTTTCGTTTGTCGCTTGAACAGAAAAAGCGGATCCAAAAGAATATAAGAGAAAAAGTTTGGGGTCCGGAAGTCCGAAAATTTTTACGGGCGCATCGCAAACGGGATATTAAATTTCTTTATAACCTCGTTAAATTCGAGCCCAAGAAATTCGTTTTGGCGCAAATTAGCGAAGTTTTTCTACAAAAATATCATCAAAAACTTTAATTTTAGCCTGCTTGAAGCAGGTCTTTTTATTTTATTAAATTCCGTATATAATGGGGTTTATGTCAATACTTGGAAAAATTTTCGGGGATGCTAATGAAAAATATGTAAAATCACTTCAGCCGTTAGTTGATGAGATTAACGCCTACGAAAATGAATTTGAAAAAATGTCGGATGAGGGACTTAAGAATCTTACGGTTGAATTTAGGCGGCGTCTTGGAATAAACAGGGATCCGATCCCTGTAACAGGGATCGGATCCCTGGAGAATTTGGATGATATTTTGCCCGAGGCCTTTGCCGCGGCGCGCGAGGCGGCCAAGCGTACGCTTAACCAGCGGCATTTTGACGTGCAGTTGATTGGTGGCATGGTATTGCATGAGGGAAAAATTGCCGAGATGAAGACCGGTGAAGGAAAGACGCTCGTTGCCACTCTCCCATTATATCTGAATTCACTTGACGGCAAGGGCGCGCATTTGGTCACACCGAATGATTATCTCTCGCGCGTGGGTGCGGGCTGGATGGGGCCGGTGTATCACGCGCTTGGGGTATCGGTCGGAATCCTTGCGCACGAATTTTCCGGAATTTATGATCCTGATTTTCAAGATTCACAACAACATGGTGATCCGCGGCTGGCGCATTTTCGTCCCTGTGCGAGGCACGAGGCCTATGCCGCCAACATTACCTATGGCACTAACAACGAGTTCGGATTTGATTATTTGCGCGACAATTTGGAATATACCCCTGAATCGCTCCGGCAAAAACAGCATCATTATGCCATTGTGGATGAGGTGGATTCAATTTTGATTGATGAGGCGCGAACACCTTTGATAATTTCCGCGCCCGATACGGACTCCGCGGAACTCTATCGCGTATTTTCTAAAATCGTGCCGCGTTTGAAAGAAAATCTGGATTATAATGTAGATGAAAAATTGCGCGCGGTTTCCATCACTGAAGCGGGGATAGATAAAGTCGAGCAGATGCTCGGACTCGGCAATATCTATGAGGAAAAAGGAATTCGTTTTGTACATCATCTGGAACAGGCCTTGCGGGCCCAGGCCCTTTTTATGCGTGACCGCGATTATGTGGTGAAAGACGGCAAAGTCACAATTGTGGATGAATTTACCGGGCGCCTTATGCCCGGCCGCCGATGGTCCGAGGGTTTGCATCAGGCGGTGGAGGCCAAAGAAGGCGTGCGGGTTGAGCAGGAATCGCGGACCCTCGCCACCATCACTTTCCAGAATTATTTTCGCATGTACAAAAAACTCGGCGGCATGACCGGAACCGCCCAGACCTCGGCTGAGGAATTTCACAAAGTATATAAGCTTGACGTCATATCCATACCCACGCATCGCCCTATGATACGCGAGAATCTTCCGGATTTGGTGTTTCGGACTGAACGCGGTAAATTTCAAGCCGTGGTGCGCGAGGTAAAAGAAAGGCATGGCCGAGGACAACCGGTGCTGGTCGGCACGGTTTCCATTGAAAAAAACGAGCGTTTGGCTAAAATGCTTGAAGTTGAGGGCGTGCCGCACGAGGTCCTAAACGCCAAAAACCATGAGCGGGAAGCGCTGATTATTGCGCAAGCCGGACGCAAGGGCGCCGTTACCATTGCCACTAATATGGCGGGCCGCGGTGTAGACATTATTCTCGGAGGGAATCCACAGGTTTCCGAAGATGCTGAACAGCGTCGAAGCATGGGCGGATCCACTTTCGATTCAAAAGAGGCCGAGGAGGTTAGAGGTGTTGGCGGTTTATGTGTTATTGGCACCGAGCGGCATGAAGCCCGCCGGATTGATAATCAGCTGCGCGGCCGCGCCGGACGCCAGGGGGATTCCGGAGTTTCCCAATTTTTTGTGTCCATGGAAGATGAGTTGATGCGGATTTTTGGCGCGGAGCGGGTGCGGCGCATGATGGAAACGCTTGGAATTCCGGAAGATCAGCCGATTGAAAATCGCATGGTGTCGCGCGCCATTGAAGCGGCGCAGGAAAAAATTGAAGGGTTTCATTTTGACGCGCGCAAGCATGTTTTGGAATTTGATGATGTTTTAAACAAACAACGTGACGCAATTTATAAATTGCGGAAAGACATACTCTTTTCAAGCGAAATCCGAAATCCGAAATCCGAAATCCGAAACAACATCAAAATTCAAAATTCTAAAAAGGAAGAAATAGAAATTACAAGCTTACGCGAGCGGCTTTTTGCGATGGTGGAGGAAGAAATCTCAAAATTAGTGGAATTTCATACCTCGGCCGATCAGATTGACGATTGGAATCTTGAGGAGATTTTTGAGGGGGTAAAAACGATTGTTCAGGTGCCTGACGCGGTGCATCAAAAAATACGGGAAATTTCTGCGGAGCCGATTTACGGCGACGAAAAGCGAAAAAAAATAAAAGAATATATTGCCGGCCTAATGCAGAAAGAATATGAGAATCTCGAAGAAAGAATGGGAGAAAATGAAATGCAAAATACGGCGCGCGCGGTCGCGCTTCGGTCCATTGATATTTTGTGGATGGATCAGCTGGATCAGATGGAGCATTTGCGCGACTCGGTTCGTTTGCGCGCCTATGGCCAGCGCGACCCCTTGGTGGAGTATAAAAACGAAGGCGCGCGGCTTTTCCGCGAGCTTCAGGCCGCAATCCGCAGTGAAATAGTCCACACGATTTTTAAAGTCGGTGCGGTTTCTATCCGTGGAGAAACACCGCGCAAAGTGGAGGAGCGAAAACCGGCTGTAGATAATTATCCGCAACAGGCTTTTGGTAATTCATCTCCGGAAGTCGGGAGCAAAAAGCCGGAAGCCGCCAAT
>Ga0209542_10009567_pt1 | contig 17749 bp, 19 predicted proteins | sample RifCSPhighO2_01_FD_184028 | JGI IMG/M metagenome (GOLD analysis project Ga0209542, IMG submission 184028) | Soil microbial communities from Rifle, Colorado - Rifle CSP2_plank highO2_0.1 (SPAdes) (version 2) | ecosystem: Environmental > Terrestrial > Deep subsurface > Rock core/Sediment ...
GCTTGCATCGCGGGGTATTCGTGTTCTAAAAAAAGAAGAACTCGTATCTCTTGTTACAGCTCCGCATCTTGCCGCTTATGCCGAAAACTTGGTGAAAGAAGAACTTTTGGGGGAATTTTCCAAAGCGGCCTTGGAAACGCTTACCATTATAGCGTACCAGCATCCCATTACCCGCGCCGATATCGATTACATACGAGGCGTGAATTCTTCGTTTACGCTTCGCAACCTTGCCCAGCGAGGGCTTATTGAACGATTGTCTTCCGTTGGTGGTAGGGGTTATCGTTACCAACCGACGCTGGAATTTATGAAATTTCTAGGCATTACTTCATTTGCCCAATTACCGGAATTTGAAACTGTGCAAAAAGAACTTATGCGGGGGATTGAACAAGCACCGCAAAAAGAGTCATACTACCTCCCATGAGTCCCATATTTCGATATATCATCATGTGTTGCGCGCTAGTCGGGGGAGCGTTGCTTTTAAGCGTTCCTCTAAAATCTCCGCGTTCTTTGACACATGAAGCATCGTCTTACGCCACGTTATTAAACACTGTCGATCCTCTTTCTCTTAAAGGTTCTGAAACAAGCTTGCCGCCGCCGGTTCTTACCGCAGAAGCGGCAGTTATATATAACCCGTTACAAAATGAATTCCTCTTCCAAAAAAACGCCCAAAAACGTTTTGGTATTGCAAGTATTACAAAGATAATGACAGCACTCGTAGCGCTTGAACGGATAGGAGAGAATGAACTTATAAAGATCAGCGCATCAGCAATTGAAACAGAAGGCAATGAAGGAATACTCTTGGATGGTGAGGAGTTCACGCTTCATAATCTTATTATTCTTATGCTTACGGCATCAAGTAACGATGCCGCGGTCGCCATTGCCGAACATGTTGGGCTTCTCTACGGAGCTTCTTCCTTTGAAGAAAGTCAGAAAATTTTTGTAAGTTTTATGAACGAAACCGCAAAAAATACAGGCCTCGAGAACACTCATTTTGAAAACCCCACCGGTCTTGATATTGATGAGGAAGCAGGAATTATAAGCAATATATCAACCGCCCAAGAAACAGCGCAACTTATAGGTTACGCGCTCCGATATCCGCTCATATACAGCATGAACAAAACTCCCTCGGTCATTCTATCCGAAGAAGGTACGAGTCACACTCTTTCTTCTACTCACATACTGCTAATGAACGAACCCGGAGTCATAAGTGGAAAAACAGGATTTACCGATACGGCAGGCGGCACGCTTGCCACAGTTACAGAAATTCCCGTTGGCAAGCTCTCTGTTGTTGTTGTTCTTGGCTCCACGCGAGATAATCGTTTCGATGATACATTGCGTTTACTTGATTGGCTTCGTATTCGATGAATACAACGGATCTTACTGTTAATGTCATAAAAGTGCTTGGATCAGCGGGAGCCGCTTTTTTTATCGCGCTTGCCCTTACTCCGTTTCTTATGCGTTTAATGAAAAGCAATAAACTTTGGAAAACACATAGTGGAAAAAAAGCATTTACGGGCGGAGAGGCAAAATTATTTAATGCGATGCACAACGAAACAAACACGCCGCGCGTAGGAGGTATTCTTATTTGGACAAGCGTGCTTTCGGTCTTATTTCTTTTCTGGGGTTTTGATAGGATCACAGACCACTCTATTTTGGAAAAACTTAACTTTTTCTCAAGATCTCAAACATGGCTTCTCGCGTTTACACTTGCTACCGCATCACTCTTAGGTCTTGCGGACGACATGCTTCAAATTTGGGCATCTCGCCATCGCGCTTTTTCCGGAGGCATTGATCTTGCTACACGGCTTACCGCTGTTTCTTTAATCGCGCTTGTGGGCGCGTTTTGGTTTTATTTTAAGCTTGATTGGCGCACTATATATGTCCCCGGTATGGGTAATCTTTTCATTGGCGCGTGGTATATTCCATTTTTCGTACTTACCATGATAGCCACATTTAGCGGAAGTGTAATTGACGGCATCGACGGCCTCGCGGGAGGCGTGCTTGCGTCCGCGTTTGCCGCGTACGCAGGGATCGCATTTTTTCAAAATCAAATAGACGTAGCCGCTTTTGCTTCTGCCATTGTGGGCGCGCTTCTAGCATTTTTGTGGTTTAATATACCGCCCGCCAAATTTTGGATGGGCGAAACTGGCATCATTGGACTTACGACAACGTTAACTGTAATCGCATTTTTTACCGATTCCGTGTTGATGCTTCCGATTATTGCGTTTCCGCTTGTGCTTGCGAGTGCTTCAGATAGTATCCAAATCATCGCGCGAAGATTTTTTGGAAAAAAAGTTTTTCGCGTAGCTCCTATTCAGCATCATTTTGAAGCACTTGGCTGGCCCGCTTATCAAGTTACCATGCGTTTCTGGGTAATAAGTATTGCGTGTGCTATTATAGGGTTAGCAATTGCATTAGTAGGAAGATAGAAGGTATCCCGCCTAGCGACGGGATGCTCAAAAATTATAGTCGTTATCACTCCTTAATTTTTGGCATGTACGATATTCTCATACAAAATGGCACTATTGTGGATGGAAGCGGAAAAACTCCCCGCGCGGGCGCGGTTGCGGTAAAAGATGGGAAAATTACAGACATAGGCCCGCGTGTAAAAGGAAATGCTCAAACTGTTATAGACGCAACCGGCCACATGGTTTCGCCGGGTTTTATAGATATCACCAATCATTCCGACACGCACTGGACCCTTTTTGACTACCCTTCGCAAGCAAGCATGTTGCGGCAAGGCATTACTTCCATCATAGGAGGCTCCTGCGGCACATCACTTGCTCCCTTAATTCATGGTTCCGTGAGCATAAAATCAATTCAAAAATGGGTTGATATATCGCGAATAAACGTCAACTGGCTTCGTCTAAAAGAATTTTTTGAGGAGCTCAAACGTCATACTATAGGAGTTCATTTTGGAACTCTGGTAGGACACGGCACTTTGCGGCGAAACATTATGGAAGATGCCGTGCGTCCCGCGAATATAGATGAAATTGAACGGATGGGATATCTTCTGGATCAAGCGCTTGAAGAACACGCCTTCGGCCTTTCATTGGGTCTTACATTCAGCCACGGACGACCGGCCACGGACGAAGAACTAATAGAACTTGCAAAAATTGTCGCGTCCCGCGACCGGCTTCTTACGGTACACTTGCGCGATGAAGGAAAAGATATTCTTCCGGCCATAACCGAAATATTGCGCATAGCGCGCGCATCCGGCGCGCGCACGCATATTGTTCACTTTAAACTGCTCGGACGAGAGGCATGGAATCAATCTTCCCGCGCGTTTCAGTTATTACGCGGCGGCAGGGAAGAAGGTCTTGATATTACCGTAAGCACATTTCCTTATCAGCGTACCGGTTCGCTTCTTTATACGCTCCTTCCGCCCGCAAACAGGGATGGCGGGAAAAATATAATATTGCAGCAAATTAAAAATCCGCAGACCAGACGGCTTTTACTGGCAAATCTTCGTAATCTTACATTGCACTATGATGCTATATACATTGCTTCCGCAAAACACGCGCCGCAAATTGCGGGGAAGTCTTTAAAAGAACTTGCGGAAAATTGGAATATGGCTCCTGAAGACGCGCTTCTCGACATCCTTGCGCTGAACGATCTTGCTGTAACAATATTCAGCAAAACAATCAATGAGAAAAATATGCAAGCAATTTACCGCGAACCGTATGCCTATTTTGCGACAGATGGCATAGGGTGCGAAATGCCGGAACATGAAACCGCGGCACATAATTTAGTGCACCCGCGATCATTTGGCGCCGCCGCGCAATTTTTGGGACACATCGTTCGTGATACTTCCTTGCTTGCTTGGGAAGACGCAATATCTAAAATGACGCTTGCTCCGGCAATGCTTTTGCGTCTCCAAAATAATAGAGGATTATTAAAAAAAGGCGCGCCTGCCGATATAACGATATTTGACCCCGCCCGCATACAAGACACAGCCACATATCAAAACCCGTTTCAACATCCCACCGGCATCCCGTGGGTTATTGTGGATGGCATAATTGCCGTACAAAACGGAGAACTTACTGAAAAACGGGCTGGCACCATTCTGCTAGCAAATTAAATCCATATGGCCGCGTTTCGCGCTCATTCACCTGATTATACGCTTTTTATTGTTACCGGCATCCTTGTGTTGGTGGGTATTTTTATGATTGCTTCTGCTTCTCCCATTATAGGTGAAACCCGATTTGGAGAAGTGTATTTTTTTCTAAAAAACCAGCTTCTGGGCGCGGGTATAGGAGCTGTGGCATTTCTTGCGGGGTGGCGTATTCCATTTGCTTTTTGGAAACGGATGGCGCCTCTCATACTTATTACAAGCTTGTTTCTTATGGCGCTCGTATTTATTCCGGGAATTGGTCTTGAATTAAAAGGCGCGGCGCGCTGGATTGAATTGGGTCCCATCACCGTACAACCTTCCGAAATAATGAAGCTAGCTTTCGTTGTATATATAGCGGCATGGCTCGAAGCAAAGCAAAAAGATGTTAAAAAATTTTCAACGGGATTTCTGCCCTTTCTCATATTATTAAGCATTGTTTCTCTTTTGTTTATTCTTCAGCCCGATATTGGCACATTGGGAGTTCTTACAATAACGGCTACTCTTTTATTCTTTGCGGGCGGTGGCAAACTCGCTCAAATTGGTATATTATGCCTCATAGGGATAGTCGGACTGTGGATGATAGTATTGCTTCAACCGTACCGGCTTGACCGTATCGCCGTGTTCCTTAAACCGACTCAAGATATTCAAGGAATCGGATACCAGTTAAACCAAAGTCTTATAGCTATCGGTTCGGGCGGTTTTTGGGGCAAAGGGTTCGGTATGTCCCAGCAAAAGTTTTTTTACTTACCGGAACCAACGGGGGATTCCATTTTTGCAGTTTTTGGCGAAGAATTCGGCTTTATCGGAAGTACCATTCTTATTATCCTATTTCTTGTGTTTAGCTGGCGCGGCATACGCATTGCAAATCGCGCGCCTAATCTCTTTGGCAGTTATCTTGCGGTTGGAATAACACTTCTTATTGTAATACAAGCTTTCATCAATATGGCTGCCATCAGCGGACTTGTCCCGCTTACCGGACTTCCCTTATCGTTTATTAGTTATGGATCATCCGCGCTTGTAACAAATCTTGCGGCGGTAGGAATTTTGATGAATATTTCTAAATACACACGCACATGAAAATCGTCATGACAGGCGGGGGATCGGGAGGACATTTTACCCCCCTTCTTGCCATTGCTCGTGAAATTCGCCGGATTGCGGATGAAGAAAAAATAGTATCTCTAAGCATTTTATATCTTGCCGACCAGCCATTTGATCCGGAAGCGCTTCGAGTGGATGATATCCAGTTTATCAAAATATCTTCCGGAAAAATGCGCCGTTATTTTTCCATCTGGAATTTTTTCGATGTATTCAAAACATTCTACGCCCTTCTGAAATCATTCTGGATTATGTATCGCGAGTTTCCCGACGTAGTATTTAGCAAAGGGGGATTTGTAAGTTTTCCCGTACTCGTTGCCGCGCGTTTTTACGGTATTCCCATAATCATACACGAATCTGACAGTGTTCCCGGGCGCGTAAACGCGTGGGCAGCAAAATTTGCAGATCGCATTGCGGTATCCTTTCCTGAAACATTGCAATATTTCCCCAAAGAAAAAACAGCATACATGGGATTACCCATACGCAGTAGAATTCTTGGTGGAAATGAAAATGAAGCTCTTGCTTTGTTCGCACTGGAACCTCACCTGCCGGTAGTGCTTGTTCTTGGGGGTTCGCAAGGCGCGCAATCCATCAACGCGGCGTTTCTTCAAATTGCAGGGGAACTTATGGAAACATATCAAATCATACATCAAACGGGAAAAGATAATTACAGCGATGTTCTCAAACAAGCATCCGTACTGCTTGAAAAATCTCCTCATCGGCGCCGATACCGCTTGTTTCCATTCCTCAATGAGGATCAACTCCGAAATGCTTCTCGTCTCGCCCGCGTGGTTATTTCTCGAGCGGGAGGAACCATTTTTGAAATTGCCGCATGGGGTATTCCTAGTATTTTGATACCACTTCCGCACGCCGCGGCTGATCATCAACGCCACAATGCCTATATTTACGCGCGAAGCGGCGCTTGCAGTGTTATTGAAGAATCCAACCTTACGCCAATGGTTTTACTGAACGAAACACGAAAGATCCTCTCGGATGATGAACGAAGAAGCCGCATGTCGGCTGCGGCGCAAAAATTCGCGCGGATTGATGCCGCTGAAAAAATAGCCCGTGAAATCATTCTTCTTGGGTTTCATAAATTGCCGTAACATGGAAATAAAAAACTCAACAACTCGAACGCGTTTGCCCCCCAGTCCCACTGGCTGGCTCCATATGGGAAACGCGCGCACCGCGCTCTTTAATTATCTTTTTAGCCGTCATACAAACGGCACGCTTGTGTTACGCATAGAAGATACCGATAAAGAGCGGTCACGCAAAGAATTTGAAGATGATATTATAGAACAACTCTCGTGGCTCGGCTTTGCGTGGGATGAATTTTACCGGCAGTCCGAACGTATGGAAATCCACAAAACGTATTTGCAAAAACTTTTGGATGCGGGAAAGGCGTTTTATTGCGCGCACACGAAAGAAGAACTTGTAGCAGAACACGAAAATCAAATCGAAAAAAAAGCAATCCCGCGGCATGTATGCGGCCACCGCGATGAGGGGAGAAGCGGGGGTATAATTCGTCTTCGAAATGACACACAAGGTTTGCTTTCATTTTCTGATCTTATCCGGGGAATTATTACATTTGATTCCCAAGTATTGGGAGACATTTCCATCGCGCGGGAATTAGAATCGCCTTTGTATAATTTCGTAGTGGTCGTGGATGATGCTGAAATGAACATAACGCATGTGATTCGGGGAGAAGATCATATTCCCAATACCCCCAAACAAATGCTTATTCAGCAAGCATTGGGTTTTCCGATGCCCACTTACGCGCATCTTCCGCTTCTCTTGGGGACTGACCGATCAAAACTTTCCAAACGACATGGCGACACCGCCATCCGCGATTATCGTAAAGTGGGATATCTTCCAGAAGCAATCATAAATTTTATCGCACTTCTCGGCTGGAATCCGGGAACCGACCGAGAATTTTTTACATTAGATGAACTGGTGAAAGAATTTTCACTGGAAAAAGTGCAAAAAGCGGGAGCAGTCTTTAACGAGGAAAAACTTGCGTGGATCAATCATGCTTATATTCGCAAGCTCTCTCCGGAACAACTTGCCTCAAAACTCATGCCTTTCATAGAACAAGAAGGTCTGTCTGCTGAAACTATAAACCGCATAGCAGAAGTAGAAGCGCCACGCCTTTCAAAACTTAAGGATATAAAAGAACATATCGTGATTTATACCCAAACGCCGTCTTATGATTCCGCATTGCTTGCGTGGAAAGGAAAACAAGATACTGCGGAAATAAAAGCGCATCTTATCGAAACAAGAAAAATATTGTGCGACATTTCTGAAAAAGATTTTGCAAGCCCTGGTCATCTTGAAGAATTACTTATGCCATATGCCGCCGCGCATTCAAAAGGCAATGTGTTATGGCCGCTTCGTGTCGCATTGAGCGGGCGCGAAAAATCACCCGGACCGTTTGAGATTATGTATGTGATTGGGAAAGAACGAACGATAGAACGCATAGATACCGCATTAGAGCTCTTGAAATAATTATAGCGCTCTCTTCTTTATGTATTTAAATTATGAATTAGGAATTAAGAATTACGGTAAAAATTATATATCCATTCTTACAATGGCAGTTGTTTTATTCGCATACCCGCTTTATTACGCACACGCAAATACCGAATCCAAACTCAGAGAACGGATAGAGGCAAGACAGAAAGAAATACAAAAATTGGAGGAGGAAATTGTCTTATACCAAAAAACTCTTTCTCAAACACGAGACCAATCAAAAACGCTCAAAGAAGAAATAGTGCGTGTGGAGACACAAATTAAAAAGTTGAACGCGGATATGCGACTGACAAAAAATCGTATTGGCGCAACCGAACTTCGCATAGAAGAGCTGGATGGAAGCATTGTGGAAAATGAAACAAAAATGGACATACAGCGCCGCGCGCTTGCCCAAACTCTCCAAGCGGTACATCAAACGGATACCGATTCGCTTGTCGAAGTATTATTACAGTATGAGCGCATTTCAGATTTTTTTGGCAGTTTAGAAGACATACAAAACCTTGAAAAATCCATTCATGATGATCTAGGAGCTCTTCGGGAATTGAAAATTATTCTTGAAGAAGAACGTGCTTCCCGCACAAAACAAAGAGAAACACTCTTCCGGCTTGACCAAGAATTGGAAAGCCGCCGCACTATAGAAGAAAGCGCAAAAAAATCAAAAAATACCCTGCTTGTAAAAACAAAAAACGAGGAGGCCCGCTATCAACAATTGGTAAAAGAACAGGAAGTAAAACGAGAGGAAATGCTCAATGAAATCCAGCGCACGGAAGATGAATTGCGGCGGCTTATTAATCCATCGGCCATTCCGAAATCAGAAACCGGAGTTCTTGCGTGGCCCATTAAAGGCAGTGTCGCTCTTACTCAAAGCTTCGGAAACACGCCGGATTCCAAAATTCTATATCATGGAAAACCTCATAACGGAATAGATTTGCGTGCTCCCGTCGGTACACCCCTTTATGCCGCTGATTCCGGCGAAATATGGGAAACAGGCGATACAGATATATATCCCGGTTGCTTGTCTTATGGCAAATGGGTTCTCATCAAACATCCCAACAATCTTGCCACACTCTATGCGCACCTTTCGCGGATATTAGTCACACCCAAAACTTCCGTTACACGAGGTGATTTGATAGGATACACAGGGGAGACAGGATATGCCACCGGTCCCCACCTTCATTTTACCGTGTATGACGCAAATACTGTTCAATTCCGGGCATCTAAAATTTCCGGAAGCAACTGCCAATATTTGCCATATGGAGGTTATTTAAATCCATTGGCGTATTTATAAAATGACAATGAACAAAGGCATCACTCAACTTATAATTATTATCATTCTTTCGATAACTATTTTAAGTTTGCTGGGCGTAAGTCTGCGCGCGCTCTTTACCGATCAAACACTCAAAGAGAATTTTGTTTTTGTGTGGGATTTTGTTCGTCATGCGTGGGGAACATATATAGGGCCCTATCTGCAAACACTTTGGCAAAAGGCGCAAGAGTTGCGATAACGAAATGGAGAAGCATTATTGTGCGATATGCCTGCATGTTGCACAATAATGCTATCTTTTGTGACGTTACTATTTAATAAAAATATAGTAACGTCGCAAAAGATATATTGTGCGACGTACCATATTGCGAAATATCCCTTATCGCCTATCACTTACCATATGAATAAACTAAATCGCGGTATGCGGTTATTGATCCCGCCGTTGGCGGGATTTATTTTTTGCACCCATTCATCCCTGCGGCAAGCCGCAGGGTATTCTGGGCAAAAAATAAAAAACAGGGAATATATAATCCCCTGCCGATTTGTATTAAATCCATCCCCCCGTCGCCGATATTTCCACAAGCGTTTCTTCATCCGTGTCTGTGGGCATAAAATAAATGCCGATCTCTTGCGGATCAATATCATTTGAAATCAATAACGCCCGCAATTGAAAAAGATACTGCAACTGCCTCAATAGATCGGGGATTTCCGTGCGAAGCACGGCCTGCCGCGTGTAACCATCTGGTGAGGAACCTGTAATCCATGAAGCAATATCTTTGCATAGCTGATGAATTTTGCACATCGTTTCGGTTAATTCTCTCTGAACATCAATATGTTCTAGCATTGTTTCTCCTTTAAAAAATGGGCTTTCTTTTGCTATAATACCACATAGTATGCGCACTTCCTATTCGGCGCTGGAAACATTCCGGCAATGCCCGCAAAAATATAAATTCCAGGAACTAAACAAATTCAAAACACCCAAATCAAAAGAGGCTGTTTTTGGCACGCTCATACATAACTCGCTTAAGTTTCTTTTTTCCCGGGACCCTCTCTACCCTTCCCTGGATGAAGTAGTTGCAAATTTTCGAGATTCCTGGCAGGCATCCGACATTAAAAATCTTTCCGAAGACGAGCGTTCACTATATCTTACCCAAGGAGAGAATATAATACGTCGATTCTACGCAAAAAACCAGCCGTGGAATTTTAATGTAATAGACACGGAATCCCGTTTTGAGCTTTCCGTCACCGATCCGAAAACGGGAATCTCGCATGTCATTGCCGGCATCATGGATCGTGTTGATAAACCAACTGACGATACATTCGAAATTATTGACTATAAAACAAGCCGAAAAATGAAATCGCAAAAAAATGTGGATGATGACCTTCAACTTTCACTGTATCATTTGGGTTTGTTACAGCGATGGCCGCACATACAAGCAAACAATATTACATTATCGCTCTATTACGTCAAACATAATGAAAAAATAACAACTGCTCGTAAACAAAATGATTCCATTCATGTGAAAGAACAAGTGCTTGACACCATCCGCGACATTGAAGCCCGTACCACGTCAGATGACTTCCCTCCCCAACCATCGGCCTTATGCGATTGGTGCGGATATAAAGCCATGTGCCCCGCGTGGAAATATCTTTTTGTGAATCAAAAATTAAAAATTATAAATCAAGAAGAAATAGATAAAAATATAGAAGAATATTTTACATTAAAACAAGAGGTAAAAATACAAGAAAAGCGTTTAGGAGAATTACAACAAAATATAAAAACATACATGGATAAAGAAGGTTTAACGCGCGTGTTTGGTGAAATGGGTACCATCTCAAAAACCGTACAAGAACGATATTCATATGATTATGAAAAAATACGTATGGCACTGGAAGCGCATAACCGGCTTGATATATGGACCGCGCTTTTACAGCCGGATGATAAACAATTAAAAGTAATCATCACTTCCCTACCCTCTCCCTTAAAAGAACAAGTACTGGAGGCAAGATCCGCCGTAAAAAAATTTGAAGTACTCACTGCTATTACGAAAAAACCGTCATAGATAACCCCGCCCGAAGCTAAGCTTTTATTTGTTCAAAGCTTAGCTTCGGGCACGGGCAAGGTATGGTTTTATAACCCCTCGCATCCGGAAGCAATGATATACCCCGCTTGTTCAGCCGCTTCTATTGTTTTGAACCAAACCTTGTTTGATTCCTTAATCCGGCTCAACCCTCCGCACCATGGATAATAATAGCGCATACCATTCTTACTAGCCGCCACAAGCCCGGGAAGCCCGAAGGCAATCATGTATTCCTCTGTGAGTTTTTCTTCTGACGTCAAACCTTCTTGATTCCCCTCATTTACAAAATCAATAGGCTTCCAGTCTTGCCAAAGAACCATAAAACGAAACACTCCGCCAACCAATAAAATACCTAAAAACGTGAAAAAAGTCCAAAAAAAACCGTCTTTGTCAGCATGCCACCATTCCTTGCTATTTTCTATAAGTTTTGCTATTCTTTGAAACATATAATAATTTTAATTGCCTAGCGCCTAAAGCCTAGAATTTCACAAAAATGGCACATACTAAATCTGCGGGCTCCACAGCAAATGTCCGCGACTCACAACCGAAATATCGAGGTGTAAAAATTCATGACGGGGATCGCGCAATCGCGGGCAATATTATTGTCCGCCAAGTTGGTTCGCGCATTCTTCCGGGAGAAGGTGTCCGCCAGGGCAATGATTTTACGATTTATGCAATCCGCAACGGCCTTGTAAAATTCTCCTCGAAACGCAAACAACGATTTGACGGAACTGTTGTACGCAAAAAAGTTGTAAGTGTCATATAATTTTGTTGGATAGCTGTAGTATACGGCTCTTTACTTTAATTCTTTGATTCCTTTTTTATACTTGCCTGCACAAACGCAAGAAACAACGGATGCGGATTCAGAAAGCGTGATTGAAATTCCGGATGAAATTGCGTTGCCACGAAAAAAGGATGATCCGGAAGTTCAATAATTTCAACAAGGTTTCGTTCGAGATTTATCCCCGAGATAACGAGACCTTTTTTTGTTAAACGCTCTCGTAATGTATTGTTAAGTTCATAGCGATGGCGGTGACGTTCTTTTATGCGTGGAGCCCCATATGCGCTGTAGGCCTTTGTCCCCTGTTGCAATTTACACGCGTATGATCCAAGCCGCATAGAACCGCCCATGTGTTTTGTAGCTATATTCTCCTTTTGCTCCGGCAACACATCAATTACCGGATATTTTGTTTTGGGGTCTACTTCGGTTGTATGCGCGCCTTCCATGTGAGCCACGTTCCGCGCAAATTCTACAACAGCAAGATGCATACCGTAGCATAAACCCAGATAGGGTATAGTATTTTTGCGACAAAATTCTATAACCCGTATTTTTCCTTCCACGCCGCGACTGCCAAATCCTCCCGGCACCACAATACCATCAAAATCACGCAAGCTCCAAAGCGCTTTGGGATCTTGCTCATATTCCTCCGCATTCAGCCAATGTAATTCTGGATCTCGTTTTTCTGCCCACGCCGCGTGCTTCAATGCCTCAATTACCGAAATATAAGAATCAGAAAGCGTGAAAGCGCCTGTGCCAAAATACTTTCCCACAATTCCTATTTTTATCGGCTTTTTTACCGCGCGCGCTTGCCGCACGCGTTCTATCCACGCGGTCATGTTTTTCTTTTTTCGGACTGGTATATGAAACTTTTCCAGCAGACGATCTCCCAACCCTTCCTTTTCAAAATTAATTGGCACCTCATAAATAGAGGAAACATCCGGGGCTGAAATAACGTCCTGTTCTTGCATATTGCAGAATACCGAAACTTTCTGCTTCCGCGGTTTATCCAGCGGAACCGCGGAACGCGCCAGAATAATATCTGGCTGGATTCCGGCCGTGTTTAACGAACGTACCGCGTATTGAGTAGGCTTTGTTTTCATTTCTCCTATCATGCGCGGTATGGGAAAATAACTCACCATCACAAAAAGAACATGGTCGGGATTCTGAAGTTTCAACATGCGGCCTGCTTCCAAAAATAATAAATTTTGATATTCTCCCACCGTTCCGCCTATTTCAATCAACACAAAATCAGCTGCTGTTTTTTTTGCCGCAAATGTAATCCGTTGTAATACTTCTTCCGGCACATGAGGCACCACCTCCACGCATTTCCCCCCAAATTCCAGATTTCGCTCTTTTGTTATTACGGAAAGGTACACCGCGCCTGTTGTCATGTAATTGTATGCGTGCATATCTTCTTCCAAAAACCGTTCATAGTTGCCCATGTCTTGATCGCATTCCATGCCATCGGTAGTAACAAAAACTTCCCCGTGTTCTACGGGATTCATGGTACCAGCATCTACATTTATATATGGGTCAATTTTAAGAGCTGTTACGCGATATCCGCGCGCTTGCAAAATTTTGCCGATGGAGGACGTCGCAATACCCTTGCCAATGCCGGACATAACTCCCCCCACTACAAAAATGTATCGAGTGTTATTACGCTTCACGCTCCACAGCTATAGAAATAGTACCCATAATAGTTTCTTCAAATTTCAATACAATAGGATAAGTTCCAAGCTCCTTAATATGCGTTTCAATATGAATATGTTTTTGATCTATTTTATACCCCTTATCGGCTAACGTATTTTTGATATCTTCTTCCGTTACAGATCCGAACAAATGTCCTTCGTCGGTTGCCTTCCGCAACAACACAATATGCTCGTTCCCAAGCGCTTTCAAAAGCGCGGAAAACATTTCCCGATCCCTTGCTTGCTGTTTTACAGACTTGGCGCGCATAAGTTCGGCTCGTTTTAAACCCGCGGCAGTTGCGAGTTCCGCCAGACCGCGCGGGAGCATAAAGTTACGAAAATATCCGGCTGATACATCCTTCACATCACCGGCGCGCCCAAGCTTTTCTACTGGTTTTAATAAAATTACGTTCATAGTTTTAGGGGTTTTTCCGCCACTTGGCGGTTTCACCGCCAAGTTATCGATATTTCTTATTAGTAGGATATTACATTTCTCTTAATATTTCAAGTGCCCGTTCCATTTGCGGATCTCGCAATTCCTCAATGTCTTTGGGAGTTATTTCAATAACCACATCCGGATCAAGACCGTTTTCGGAAAGCGAAACGCCGGAAGGAGTAAGCCAGCGTGCGATAGTTATCTTCAATGAAGTATCGTTCGTTACATCAACCAATTCCTGCACAGAACCCTTACCAAACGTTTTTGTGCCAATAAGCTGAATCTGCAAATGATCGCGCAAGGCTCCCGCAAGAATTTCGGATGCCGATGCGGAACCCCCATTTATAAGTATCACGGTGGGAATAGCACCAAGCGCGTTGTACCCGCGGCTTCGATGCTCAAGTTCGCTACCATCGCCAAACGCCTCCCGCGCGATAACTTTTCCCGATTCTAAAAACCAGCTTGCAATGTCTACTGATGCGTCCAAAAACCCGCCCGGGTTATTTCGCAAATCAAGAACAAGTTTGTTGCTCCCCGAACGCGCCATTTCTTGAAGCGCTTTGCGAAACTCAAGAGGGGCCTGCTCGGAAAAATTATACAAACGAATTATGAAAATACCGCCTTCCCTCTTTTCCATATCAAGAATGGGGATACGAATGGTGTCGCGGGTAATTTTTATGACGCGTGTTTCGTCTTCTCCGTTGCGTAAAATCGTAAGCGCAACAACTGTTCCTTTTTCTCCGCGAATAAGGCGCACTGCCTCATCAAGAGTCAAGTCTGATGTTACGGTATCGTCTATACGCACAATCTTGTCGCCCGGAAGCAATCCGGCTCCGGCCGCGGGTGAACCGGTAAGCGGGGAAATAATGGTAAGTATGCTCTTACGCATGCCAATTTCCGCCCCTATTCCTTCAAACCTTCCTTCAATTTCCGATTCAAAAAGCTCCTTTTCTGCTGGTGGAAAAAACACCGTATATGGATCGTCAAGCGCGTCTACCATGCCGCTGATAGCGCCATACACCATGCGTTGTCTATCAAGCCCATCGCCTGCTGCGACATATTTCTCTTCCACCAAACTCCATGCTTTCCAAAAAGGCGAAAAATCAACCTCCGCCGGCTTTGCCGTTTCCTTGTTATATAACGACGTTACTTGATCAATGGCAGGCCCCTGACTGTACCCCACATATACCCCCACGCCAAATCCCGCACCCACCACAAAGAACGCCATGATAATAAAAAAGATTTTGCGCCCTGATTGCATTTTTTAAGTATCGCAAAGAAAAAAGCCCTGGTCAATCGACCGGGGCTGGTTTGTTTTATTATCAAGTTACTCCTTGTAACCTTTTTAGCACACACACTTCCATATCAATAGCAAGTGCGATATACTGAATATATGCCCGTTATTCATGGAAAAAACTTTATCTGGACGCATCTGGAAAAACCAACAGCGGATGATGTAATGGAAATCGCAAAAAATTGCGATCTTCATCCGTTGGTGGCGGAAGAGCTTTTACGGCCGACATTTCGTCCGAAAGTGGAAGTCTATGATACCTACCTTTATCTTATACTCCACTTCCCCCGATTCGACGCGCGTGATTCCAGTTATGGCGCGGAAATCGATTTTATTATCGGGAAAGATTTCTTCATTACCGCGCAATACGGACGCATGCCCGCGCTGGAACAATTTATCAGCGCATGCGAAATGGATAAGCGAAAATCAAAACAATATCTCTCAAGCGTCGGCGAACTGTTGTATTATTTGCTTTCCGGACTCTTTTTGAGTTCATTTCAAGAACTTGAAAAAATGGATAAGATTATTTCTGCCATGGAAAATGTTATTTTCAAAGAACGGAATCGCGACTACGTGGAAGATATTTCATTGTTACGGCGCGAAATACTCGATTTCCGGCGCGCCATCAACCCCCAGCAATCCGTTCTCGAATCGCTTGAAGAAGAAGGAAAAGTGTTTTTAGGAAAAAACATGCAACCTTATGTGGGCCGTATTATCGGCGATTATCTTCGCATATGGCATATTTTAGAAAACCATAAAGAAACCATTGAGGCGCTTCATGAAACAAATGAATCATTGCTCTCGCTTCGCATGGCAGAAATTACCAAAAACCTTACTATAATGGCATTCATTACGTTTCCGCTGACACTCATTGCTTCTTTGTTTAGCATGAATACGAAAATTCTTCCCATTGTAGGCATTCCCTACGATTTTTGGATAATCATCGGCATTATGTTTGTGGGAATCGCGGGAATGTTTGTGTTCTTTAAATGGAAAAAGTGGATATGAAAAAGTTGTAAGTTGTAAGTTGTAAGTTCAACAACGTGATGAAACTGCATTTTTATAATACCATTAGTCACAAAAAAGAGATTTTTAAGCCCCTTAAAAAAGGGGTTGTCGGTTTATATACCTGTGGCCCAACGGTGTACCATTATCAGCATATTGGTAACTACAGAACATATATATTTGAAGATATATTGCGTCGCATGCTTGTTGAGAATGGCTTTAGAGTGAAGCATATTATGAACATAACGGATGTGGGTCACCTGACATCCGATGAAGATAGTGGAGAAAAAAAGAAGGCAAAACAGCATGGGATATTGCGCGGTTTTATGAGAATATATTCTGGGAAGACCTTAAAGTACTCCACGTGCTTCTTCCCCATAAAGCCGTACGAGCTACTGAACACATTGACCTTCAAATTAACCTGATAAAAAAACTTGAAAAAAAGGGGTACACATATAAAACATCTGATGGTATATACTTTGACACTTCAAAATTAAAAGAGTACGGCAAGCTCGCAAAAAAAAATACAGCAGGGATTAAAGCAGGAGCACGCATAGAAATGGGAGAAAAACGACTTGCTACTGATTTTGCACTTTGGAAATTCTCTTCCCCCACCGAAACACGACAAATGGAATGGAACTCTCCATGGGGTAGGGGCTTCCCTGGTTGGCATATTGAATGTTCAGCCATGAGTATGAAATACCTTGGAGAAACGTTTGACATCCATACAGGCGGCGTAGATCACATTCAAGTTCACCACCAAAATGAAATTGCGCAGTCAGAAGCGGCTACCGGAAAACCGCTTGCACGATTCTGGCTTCATGGAGAACATCTGCATCTTGATAACGAGAAAATGTCTAAATCCACAGGTAACATAGTGACCCCGGAAATTATACGTCAAAAAGGATTTGACCCTTTGGATTTCCGTTATCTCATGTTTACCGCGCACTATCGCTCCAAAATGAATTTTACGTGGGAGTCTTTGCAAAGCGTCGCAAACGCCCGCCGCGAACTGGAGGAATTTGTACGCGAGCTTCTTGCAGAAAAAAAGAAATCAAAATCATACATAAGGCTGCCTTATGTATCGGTGGAAAAAAAATTTTTTGCCATGATTGCCGACGATCTGAATACACCGAAGGCAATTGGTATCCTTTGGAATTTCATACGCTCCTACCGAAAAGCGCGTACCAAAAACCCCACAGCCGCCTATGCGCTTCTCTTGAGTTTTGATCATATACTAGGCTTAGGAATTAAACATATCAAACAAACTACTATCCCCTCCTCAATTCAGCAACTGGTAGAAAAACGTGAAGTTGCCCGCCAAAAAAAACACTGGCTCGAAGCCGATAGCATCCGCGAAGAATTACAAAAGAAGGGCTGGGAAGTGAAAGACACGTCTGGAGAACCTGTTGTTATAAAAAAGTGAATACTTTCAAAACCTCTTACTCACAGGTTCTCTACACCATAC
>Ga0209542_10009568_pt1 | contig 17748 bp, 25 predicted proteins | sample RifCSPhighO2_01_FD_184028 | JGI IMG/M metagenome (GOLD analysis project Ga0209542, IMG submission 184028) | Soil microbial communities from Rifle, Colorado - Rifle CSP2_plank highO2_0.1 (SPAdes) (version 2) | ecosystem: Environmental > Terrestrial > Deep subsurface > Rock core/Sediment ...
AACCGGCTGGCGGTTGGGTATGGATAAGCGGCGAGCCAGTGACTTACACAAATTGGCATGGGGATAATCCAAATGATTGGCAAGGAAATGAGGATTATTCTCAAATGAATTTCGGAGGGGGTTGGAATGATATCGATTTAAGATATGATTACTTCAGTGGAATCATGGAAATTGTTCCATGTAATCCTGTTCCAACTCCGATGCCAACGCCTGTTTTACCGTGGGTAAACAATCCTGCGAATGGTCATTGTTATATTATAACTTCCAAAATGACTTGGCAAGATGCGGCGGATTTCGCGGCGAGTCTTGGAGGTTATCTTGTTACAATAAATGACTTTGCCGAGGAGTCTTGGATTGATGCGACATTTAATAATTCTCAAGCTCGTCGGGGTGCCGATATGTGGATAGGTTTTAATGCAATCGCGAATAGTGGCATTTGGGTATGGATAAGCGGCGAGCCAGTGACTTACACAAATTGGCATTCTTCGGGGCAACCTTCTAATGGAAATGAGAATGTCGCTACGATGAATTACTTCAGAGAACTTTCTGGAGGGAGTCCTGGATGGTGGAATGATTGGCCAATTGATTATTCTTTTCCGGCGGTGATAGAAAAGGATTCATGTGATTTGTCAATCCCGCCATCGCCAACACCGACGCCAATTTGCGAATGTCCAGATTCTGAATCTATTTCAAAATCAACTTTCGAAAGTTGGAACAAAGCTGATATCGACGAGAATTACGACGTCGATTTCAAAGACCTTCTGCTTTTCATAGAAGAGTGGAAGAAAAGAAAGTAAAAAAACAAAACGAAAGGAGTCTCCGACTAAATCGGACTAGTCATCCAAAGTAAGGGGAGAAAGGTTTTGTAAATGAAATCGCTTGGCGGTTTCGAAGAATTACCACTCGCTTCGTTCGTGTTATAATTTGGCTTTTAACTCGCCTATGGCAGAGTTCTTTGCTGTAAAGGGTTAATCCAAAAATTCCTGATATATCATTGTGTCTGGAAAAATGGTGATATCCTAATGAAATGCGAACGAAGTGAGACAATACGAATTGAAAGGGTTTATCATGAAAAGCTTCATCTTCGTTGTTACGATGTTTTTCGTTACGCTGTTCTCGACGCCGACGCCGGCCGTCGCGGGTTGTTTCGATTTCTGCCTGCCGGATCCGTGCACGATTTGCACTCCATGCTTCAACCCGTGCGAATCTCTCGGATGCGGCTTCGATGGAGTTTGCGACATCGTCGGCGGTGGCGTGAAGGTCGTCGGTGGAATCGGTTCCGGAGTGGCCGGTGGCGTGGGATGTTTGCTCGGAGTAGGTTCGGAATTGTTTTGCGGAGTGTCTCAAGGCATTTCCGAAATCGCCTGCGAACCGTGCTTACCGCCTTGCCTGCCGCGTCAATATCGTCAAGACGACAGTTACTTGCGATAACGACGGCGACCCCCGACCACGTAGTTAGTTATTGAGTTGAGGGAGCGTGGATTTTCATTCTGAAAAGTTTGAGATGAAGCGCTCCTTTTTATTTAGTATTTGTGTGGGAAGTGGGAAAAGGAATTATGATAATAAGTCGCGTAGCGACAGAAAGAAAGAAGGTGAGAACCATGAATTTTCGAGATGTCGTCTTTTGGATAACTTTCCCGTTTCGCGTAGCATTATTGCTTCTTGCGGGATCGTTAATGGTCGAGGTAGTTATACTTGTGCTTTGCTGTTTTGTTATGGTGATAATGGTTCCAATTATTGCGGCTGGGATTTTTGCTGGAGGCACTTTGCCTTCTGTTGCTCCACCACCATCTAATAGTGAAGTGTTATTGATTCTCCTTAAGATGTATGGATGGATACTTGCTTTCTTCTCTGTATTATTCTTTTTGAGATTTATTATTAGTCCGAGAGAAACAATACGAGAGTTGAGAGAAGGAATTCTTGATGGGAAAGAGTAAAAGTTTTGCGTCATTTTCTCTCAAGTTTTTTTGAAATTGAAAGATAACAATGCTGAATTAATCATCCTTAACAAATCATATTCTGATTTGGCATTGCTATTTTTTTTGCAAAATTTCCAAGAAAATAAACTCACTTCTAGCTCGCGACCCCGCTCGGTTATTTATTTTAAATTTAGTCCTTCGCGAAATCACTCGTCGTTTATCTAAGGAAATTGAACTAGATTCAAAATTGATTTTAGTTGATATGGAAAGAATGTTGTTAAGTATATTTTTTTTGCAAAATTTCTTCTAAAACATCTTCATTTCAATCGTATTCGAATTCACCAAAATGTTTTTAAACGACTTTTTCATGGAAATAAAATGGAAGAAGAAAAATATGATTCTGAAAATACTGGACTAAAACCAGTTCATTCTACTCATGAGAAGTCTGATACAATTTCAATTAAAGTGCCGCCGATTACTAAAAAGATGCGGGAAAATCCGTGGATGGTTGCTACTATTGTTTTAGCAATTGTTATAATATTTATGGGATTTATGTTTTATAGAGGCGGTGGTTTGACTAGCGGCACGATTACTGGGAAAACAATTTCAGAAGATGATGCTTCAAAGAACCTTGTTGAATTCTTAAATCAAGATGCGCCTGGACAATTTACTGCTGGAGATGTAGAAACAGAATATGGTATGTATAAAGTTAATATTAATTTTCAAGGAAGAGAAATTCCAATTTATGTTACTAAAGATGGAAAGCTTGCTGGTTCATTCCAGCCATTGGTTTTAGGTGATGTAGGGGATGGAACTGGAAGTAAAGTTGATGTTTCTGAAGATGATGATGCTGTTGAAGGTTCTCCAGACGCGCCAGTTACAATGATAGAATTCAGCGATTACGAATGTCCTTTTTGCGGAAGATATTTCTCTGAGACTTATCCTCAGATAAAAAAAGATTATATTGATACTGGAAAGGTTAGACTTGTTTTCAGGGACTTTCCTTTGAGTTTCCATCCAACTGCAATGCCGGCTGCTCAAGCTGCTGAATGTGTTAGAGAAGTTGCAGGAAATGATGAAGCATATTTCAAATATCATGACAAGCTTTTTAGCAATCAAGAGAGTTTGACTAATGAGAACTTGAAGAAGTGGGCTAAGGAAATGGGATATGATATAAGTGCATGTCTTGATTCAGGAAAGTATGAAGACGAAATTAATGCTGATTTGGCCGACGGACAAGCTGCCGGAGTTTCTGGCACGCCCGCGTTTTTTATTAACGGGCAATTAGTAAGCGGTGCGCAGCCTTACGCGAATTTCAAGAAAATTATAGACGAAGAATTGGCGAAGGCTTGATTGTTATTAATCACCATGTGTTATCCACGGACATATGTCGTATTTACTTTATGTGTAAAATTTCTTGCTTCGCAAAAATTAATGGCTTCTACTCGCGCCCACGTTTTGTTATTGATATTCAAAATTGTCAAAACGTAAACGCTCGGTCAGACTTCGTCACTACTCGCGACCTTACTCAAACAAAGTTTTGAGGCGCCACTCGTAAAATCGCTCGTCTCCGCTAAGAAATTGTTAATCCACAAATTTCGAGTTATGTTGTTATCATTTTTTTCAACGGAAAATCCTGTAAGTTTAAGGGAGGTTGATTGTCAAGGAACCGTAGGTGCCTTACAGATTTGAAGTTGTAATTAATTTTCGAACGAAGTGAGAAGTAATTATTTGGTTGCTCTTCGACGTGTCGATTGATTCTACATTGTTATTAATCACAATAATGTTTTTAAATTCTGATGATTAGATTTTTTTATGGATAGGAATGCGGATAATGATAGTAAAAGGTTAGAGATAGAAATGTTGAGAGAATATGATTCTTTAAGCAAAAGAAATCCAGAACATCCTTTACTTGGACTTATTCAGAAAAGAGATGATGGATTTGTTTTTACTCCTTTATTTAATAGACATTATTGCGGCGGAACAATAAGAAGAAAATATGAAAAATATGTTGAGGAATTAAAGGTGGCTTGATTTTACAATTATTTTTATAAAATTTTTTAAGATATAATTTGTTGCTCACTTCGTTCGCAGAGTTAATTAAAAGTTAATAACACGACGACTTTGGAGGAGTGCAATATTTGTAGAGACTTTTAATCATTCAAGTATTTAAGTATTCTATTTCTTCTTCGCTTAATTTTAATTCTTTTTGCACATTTGGGTTTTGCAGAATTGGTTTTATAATATTGAATTCAGACATTGCGCGTTTTGAACCGATATGAACGTATTTTGCATATTTGATTGCGATGGTCTTTTTTTTGGCGTTTTTTTGATTTGACATCCAGATTTTTAATATTCGTGTTGGTTTTTTGTACGACGTGAAGCCCATGTTAGGAGTTTTTGTTGAAAGTTTTGACGATGAAATTCCGTAGCTTAAGAAAATGTTTTCGTAAACTAAGAAACGCCAGTACTGTTGTTTGTAAATTCTTCCTTTAAATAAATCTGCTTTTGATAAATAATCGAACGCAGTGTATAATTCTTTGCCATTGTATTCTGCTGGAATGTTTTCTTCGAGCCATAATAAAATTTGGTCGAGGGGCATGTTGACCTCGTCGAATATTCTGAGTGTTTCAGGAGTTGGTTTTCCTTTGAAAATTAATTTTAACGCGTTGAAGATATCCTTTTCTTTGTTTCTTTCATCGAGCATTTCTGAAGTTATATTTTTTGAATCTGTTTTTGATAATGTTTGTATGTCGTTTATTGCTGCTCTTATATCTCCTTTTGCTTTTATTGAGATGCTTGTTAAGATGTTGTTGTCAATGAACAGGCCTTCTTTTTTGAGAATGTTTATTAAAATGTCTTTTGTTATTCTGTATTCGATTTCTTTTAATTGGACGAGTTCTGATTTTTGCCTTAGTTGGGAGAACTTTTTGTCCCAGATGTCGTTGGCTGTTACGATAACCGGATATGTTGTTGTGGAAATTAAATCGAGTAATTCCTGCAAGCCTCCGCGGTCAACTGCTGAAATGCCGTCGACTTCGTCTACTAAAATTATTTTTTGTTTGTTAGAAGAAAATAATGATTGCTGTTCAATTGCTGGTTTTAAGACTTCGTCGAGTTTTTTTCTGTCTCTAAAATCAGATGCGTTTAATTCGAAGATTTCTGAGTTTGTGTCGAGCGCAGCGACGTGAGCGAGTGTTGTTTTTCCTGTGCCGGGCGGGCCATGTAAAATTAAAACATTTTTTTTGCGGGCTTTTGTTAATGCTGAAAGAAAGAAACTGTTAACAAAGTTTTTTATTTTTTTTACAGCTTCGTCTTGACCTTTTACTTCTGAGAATGATTTCGGACGGTATTTTTCAACCCATGTTTGTGTCATTTTATTAAGTTTAAATTTCCATTTATTATTGTGGGATTAATTCCTATTAGTTCGTCGGTAAAACTACATTTAGGCAACGGATTAAATAAAAAAACTTTCTTATTTAGCTTCCATGCAGTATAAATCTCCAAAAATGTGGCTCCGCCAATATAATTTGGAATATTATTTTTTTGAAAATTTAAAACTAAGATTGCATCTTGTGGAGCGATATTTTTTTCATCTTTTTTCATCATTTCACTTTTCCATTTAATATGTGCTTCTTTATCTAATTTTTTTAATTCTAATTCCTTAAGGGGGTTTTCGTAAGAATTTGGCATAGTGATCTTATGGCCTTTATTTTTTAGGTCTGCTTCAATTTCTGGAATTTTATCATAGAAATGTTTACTGCATGCAATTAAGATTTTCATTTTATTTCCCTATCCCAGCGAGGACAAAACTTGCTAAGAGGGATTGCAATTGGATGAAAGTGTCTGAGCCCTCTGTGATTCTGAATTCTGTTTCGCCTGTTTTTTCTATTAATTTCATTTTCAACTCCGGCTCGACGGGAAGATTCCAGATTTCTTTTTGAATTGATTTTATGATGTCTTGTCCTGAGACAGATTCTTTTAGCATTATATCCAGGAGTTTTTCTCTGGCTTCGACGAAGTTTCCTGATAACGCGTAATCTAAAACTATTCTGACGTCTTTTGGTTTTGAGCCTGCAAGAATTGTTGAAATTAAATTAGCAGTTATTGTCGGAGAAATTACTGCGGTTGACTGCAAAAGGTTTATACTTCTACGGCAGTCGCCCTCGCTTCCGTCATAGAGTATTTCTATTGCTTCCTCGTCGATGGTTAGGTTTTCATTTTCAGAAATTTTTTGAATTACTTTTTCAATGTCTTTTTTTTCGAGAAGTTTGAATCTGAAAATTGCGCAACGTGATTGAATTGGGTCAATAATTTTTGATGAGTAGTTGCATGATAAAATGAAGCGGCAGGTTCCAGAATAGTTTTCCATTGTTCGTCTTAGTGCTTGCTGGGCTTCTTGAGTTAGCGCGTCTGCTTCATCGAGGAATATTACTTTGAATGGCACATTGCCGAGTGCTTTTGTCCGCGCGAAGTTTTTTACTTTTTCCCGGACGATTTGGATTCCTCTTTCGTCAGAAGCGTTTAGTTCCAGATAATTATCTTTCCAATTTGCTCCGTAAAGTTGTTTGACGACGACTAATGCTAATGTAGATTTTCCTGTGCCGGCAGGACCGGCGAACAATAAATGCGGTATGTTGAATGATCGTGTGAATGATTCAACTCTTTTTACAATGTCGTTTTGTCCGAGGACTTCTTGAAATGTTGAAGGACGGTATTTTTCTGTCCAGATTTCGCTTGTCATAAAAAGTTAAAACTGAAAGGACTTTTAAAGATTGTTGTGGGGAAATAATCTTTCTTATTTTGTTTAAGCGATTTCCATTGTTAGCACGTCTATTAATTTTTTTGAAGAAATCCATCTGTCCATTCTACTTTTCTGGTTTCTTTTGAAATATCATCTCCACCTCTTTTTTTTCTTTCGTTTTCGTTTTGGATTTTCATTTCCAACCGTCTATAATATTGTACTGATCCAATCATCAACAAGATTTGGTTATAAATAGCTGGAATAACTCTTGGTGTTAATTCTCCACATAACTCATATGGGTCACGAAAGTCAAAATAGTTAGGATTTCCATCCAGTAAATTCAAATCTCTGCTAAATCTTCTTTTTAATCCTCTAAGTTCTGATGAAGTATGTTCTTCTGGAGATTTACGATGTAAGTTTTGATATATTTCTCTCGCTTCAATGTATTTTCTTTCAAAAGTTGATTCTTCTCCAGAAAAGAATGAAGGTCTTTCATCTAGAAATATTAAAGAGTAAGATAGTGTACCATCTGAACGACGGATACTAAGCAAATCTTTTTGCCAACTATCAAGTTCCCATTTTCTTACTTCATCTCTTGTAGGAATTGGCGGGAAATTTCCATCTTTTCTTTCTGTTTCATTTATGTTCATGTTTTTTCCTCCATGATTTATCATTAGAGAAAACTATCCCAATTGTGTCATGATCTTTATCTATTAATAGGCGTTTTTCTTTTAATAAGACAAATCCCATTTTTTTTATTATTGCCTTTAGAAATTCAACACCAGTATAATTCTCTTGGTTTGCTAATTCAAGAAGATAACCTCTTTTTTTGGAAAATTTAGGTTTTGGAATAGACCTTTTGTTAAATTCTTCTTCCAGTATAAGGAGGTTCCCCTTTGGTTTTAATATTCTTTTGATTTCTTTGAGAACCTTATTTATGTTTTTGAACCAATAGAAACCATAAGAGCATGTAACGACATCAAAGTAGTTTGAGGGGTAAGGAATTTTATGAACATCAGCATTTCTGAATTTTATTATTCTTGATTTTTGTTTAGCTTCTGATATCATCTCTTTGCTGAAGTCAATACCAAATACCTCTAAATCTTTCTTTTTTATTTTTATGTATCTTGCAATTATTCCTGTTCCTGTAGCTATATCAAGTATGTTTCCATTTATGTCTGAAAGAAACGAGTCTATAATCTTTTTTTGTATTTTAATATGATTTGATTCACTCATATGTTTGTCATATTCTTTAGAAAACTTTCCGAATAAATCTTTAATCTTTTTTATGTTCATTTGGTTTAATCTCTGTGAGGAAGGTTTATATTAACCAAATTTGGTTCGTCTTTTTTGACGTCCCAATATTTCCTACATAAACACCCTCCATTTTCTTCACTGAACTTTCTCATTCTTCTAAAATGATCATTATGAAATATCGCGTACAAATCCTTTACATCTCCTTTTTCATCAAGAACACAGTCTTCTTCTCGTGGAGGGATAGCAATTCCTGGAGTTAATCTCGATCCTTTTAAAATTAGTTCTGTTGATTGTCTTTTTTCACAATAACTTCCTCCGCTCGCAAATGTGTCTGCTAAGTATTGATGTTGTTCTGGAGACAATGACAAATCAATTTGCTTACTTCTTGCATTTCCAGAGAAGATAACTGGTTCAATATAACCATAAAGTTTTAACTCTTCAATTGTGGGTAATATATTTTTAATTACATCATCATAATTTTCTTTTGATACCATTACTTCGACTCCAAGTCTTTTTCTATCAACTTTTTCTAAGAGTTTAGCTAAAGTTCTGGGTACATGATTTCCATTAACTTTTTCATAAGGATAGTCTTTAGTATCAACTCCAACCATTTCGGCTGCTTTTTCGGGATTAGAGCTCCAATATTTTAGGTAAAGATGTAAGTCTGGATGTTGTTTACTGACTCTTTCTATTAATTTATCAGAATCAACATCTAAAACCCCCTTACTTACTTTGTCATCATGAAAAATTGTTCCATTTGTGAATAAAACTGCTGGAAGTTTTTGTTGAGATTGATGATCCATAATGTCCCAAAAAGTTTTTAATAAGGTTAATTCACCTTCTCCTGGCCAGTATGTTAATTGTGCTCCCATACTTTTTGTTTGCTCAATTACTTCTTTTACTTGGCTTGTTGTGAGAACTCCATCACTTGTTCCCTTTGTGTAACAATAATTTGGGCATCTAAAATTACAGAGCCATGGACCATAAAGTAATGTAGTTTTTTTTATCGAACCTACTCTGAGTTTTTCAGCTTCATCAGTATCCCCTTCTTCAAATAAATTGTCTATAGTTCTATTTAACTTTGACAATTTTTCTTTTTCTTCCTGACTTGTTTCCATTATTGGAAATAATCTTCTTGTTACCATTTTACTACTCTCTTATAGTAATATTTATTTTATAGATTATATGAAACTTCTTTCTTTATTTTACGTTAAAACTAAAAATATATAAAGAATATTTTGTTATAGATAATTATGGTTGTAAATATTGATCTTAAAGATAAGAAGATAATTGAAGCGCTGGAAGATGATGCCAGGCAGAGTAATATCCAAATTGCAAAGAAAGTTGGATTGAGTAAAGATGCTGTGAGATATAGGATTGCAAGATTAGAAAAAGAAAAAATTATTTTGGGCTATTATTCCGTTTTGAATATTTCAAGACTTGGTTATTTGACTTATAAGTTGATGATAAATTTTCAGAATACAACTTCAAAAGTAGAAGAGGAAATTATTAAGTATTTGCAAAAGAGTAAAGTTGTTGGATGGTTGACAAGCTGTGATGGGGTTTATAATTTGATGGTTGTTTTTTGGGTTAGAAAACCTTCAGAGTTTCAAAAGTTTCTTGATGATTTTCTTAAGAAGTATAGTAATTATATAAAAGAAAGGGAAGTGTTGAGTATAACAGAAAATCATTCTTGCAGGAAGAATTATCTTTTTAATAGGAATAAATCTTTTGAAAGTGCTTATTATTCATTGGAGCAGGAAAATGTTAAGTTTGATTCTGTTGATATAAAAATATTGCATTTTCTTGCGAATAACTCACGTGTCCCTCTTTATGAGATTGCTGAATCGTTGAATTTAACTCCAGAAGCCATATCACATAGAATCAAACAATTAAAAAATAAAGATATTGTTCAGGCATTCAGGCCAATTTTGAATACTTCTTTTTTAGGATATGAATATTATAATGTTTTGTTTCGATTAAGAAATTTTGACAACATAAAACAATTGTTTGATTATTTTGAGAGGAATAAAAATATAATTTATTATGTGAGGTATCTTGGGGATTTTGATGTTGGAATTGATATAGAAGCTAAAGACTCAAGAGAATTAAGAAGCATGATTAAAAAAATAAAGGATGAATTTAGCAAAGATATAGAAAGTTACCAGACTATTTTAGTTTATCAAGAGCATAAGTTGAGTTATATGCCTGAATAGATTGTTGTGTCGTGAGAGAAGTTTCATTTCACAAATTCGACGTTTTTGAATTCTTCAAATTCTTTGTCTCCTGTTAGAAAGACAAGGTTATTCTTTATTGCAGTAATATATCCAATACAATCTGCGTAAGATAATTTTCTTTCTTTGTTCTTATAACGAAATATTGCAGATTCTATTGCTATGTTTTCGTTAATTTCTATAAGGACAAAATTCAGTTTGTTTAATATCTTTTTAATTTCTTTCTCATGAATTTCTCTTAAAAGAAAATATGTTACTTCAGAAAGATTTAAAGAATTTGTTAAGAAAGTTTCTTCTTTATACTTTTCATAATTTGGACGGCCTTTTATGATTTCTATTATCGCATAAGAATCAAAGAACTTCATCTTTTTATTCCCCAAAGCTCCTCGTCAATTTCATTCATTATTTCTTGTGTGGATTTTTCTGGTCTTTTTAATTTTCCTTTGAGGATTCCAAATACATCTTTTACCTTTGTTTTGTTTTTTGCTTCAACGATTATTTCAATTTCCATTCCGTCTTTGATGTCTTGTTTATCGACAATGCTTTTTGGAAGTATTACGCCGAATGAGTTTCCCCATTTCCTTACTTTGACATTTGTTTTTTCCATAAGTTATACATGTATAATTTGTATTTAAGGTTTTGGGTTTAGAATTATTTGCTTCGCTTCGCTAAGTTATTGTTTGCTCAAAATCTTCTCGCGACCCCGCTTGGTTATCAATAATCTCGTTTTGTCCTTCGCGAAATCGCTCGACCTCGCGGATACGATTTCTTCGCCGGAGAGATTGTTAATGTGGAGAAATTTTTTATTTAGGGTTATAGAATTAAAAGATCATATTTTGAGTAGTTAAGATTTTAGAATAATCTACTTATTACTTGCTTCTAGCTCGTCTTAATTTACGTTTGCGCTTTTCTTTTCTAAGACGTTTTCGCTGCCATTTCCAGCGCATTTGTCTTTTCTTTTTCCATCGTCTGCTTGATCGCTTCATAAAAAATTGGAGAAGAATTTAGTTTTTAAAGTTTTGCGTTAAGATTTTAATCTTTGATTTAAATCTTCTGTTTGAAATAATCTCCCTAATCCTATTTTTGGAGCTATTTGTTCAATAAATATCATGTCGAGAATATGGTCTATTGCTCCTCCAATTCCGCTCGTTGTTTGTCTTGGAGTTTTCTCATTAGTTTTTCTTATTGATTTTCTTAAAGTGGAATTAAAAGATGAGCTTTGTCTTGGTTTTATGGCTTCTAATTCTGTCCAACATTTTCCTAATTCGTAGAACGAATGTCCGTCCGAAGAGGTAATGGCTCCTAAAAATGGAAAATCTATTTTAATATGTGAATAAAATTCTTCTGCTTTTTTATTTGCTTCAGATGGAAAACCTATGCAAGATTCGCCGTTGAAAATTTCTATTGCATCAAATTGAGGTAATAATTTTAACTTTTTTTCTAAATGAGGGCCGAGTCCATGTCTGTGGAATGGATGATCTGCAATTATGATCCCATTGTTGTCTTTTGCTTCTTTCAAAGAATCTTCGAGCGGTCTTGCATTTTTCATATGAAAACCATTTTGCAATCCTATAACTAAAAGATGCCCTTTTTTTGTCGGAACTTCTTGTCCTTTAACTACGTAAATTTTCTTTTCAGGAACGTAAATCCCATTTTTGTTTTCTCCGAGAAAAACTCTTTCGTAACCTCTTAATCCAATAAATCTTTCATATCTATCGTCGACGAAGTTTACCATACCGAACATTCCCTCTTCTCTCAATCTTTGTGAAGCTATATCTATCGCTTCATTAAAATTTCTGTCATAAAGTCTACTACTTGTTTTGAGATGGTTGTGCAAATCGGCTTTCATATTTAACGGTTTTGGTTAATTTTATTAACTTATAAATTTAATGGCGGTTATTTTTGCATAGGAATTGAGAACAGAAAAACTTATTAACTTCTTTATTTTTGATTTAATATGGTTCAAATAATAATTGATAATAAAACACGTTTCGGCAAGCCAATAATAGAAGGTACACGAATAACTGTTGAAGAAATAATTGGCGCTATAGCTGGAGGAATGACTTTTGAGGAAATAGAACGAGAATATGGCGTTACAAAAAAAGATATTAAAGCGGCATTAGAATATGTTTCTGAGATTTTATCTGAAGAAAAAGTTGGAATTATGAAAAATGTAAAATGAAATTTTTTCTTGATGCAAATATGCCAAAATCCTCATTAAAAATTCTTGAGAATCTTGGAATTGAGTCAATTCACGCAAGAAATGTTGGAATGGGCAAGGCATTAGATATAGAAATAATAAATTATGCAATAAAAAATAAATGCGTTTTAATCACAAAAGATTTGGAATTTGGAAATCCAAATTTGTTCCCCTTAGAAAATGTATCTGGATTAATTATATTAAGATTTCCGTACTATTTTACAGCAACTCAAATTTCAGAACATCTAAAGATTTTTTTTAATTCTATAGAGTTAAAAGAATTGGAGAATTCAATTATTACCCTTAAACTCGGAAGATTTAGAATAAGAAGATTAATATGAATATTCAAGAACTTAAAATCCATCATGAACGGAACAAATTTCTTATTAGAAAAAGATTGGATGAATTTCGTAAAATAATTAAAAGTAAAGATAAAAAGGAATATTTTAGGGAGTTGTGTTTTTGTTTGTTGACGGCTGGAACGTCAGCAGAGCTGGGAATAAAAACAATAAATCATCTTGGAGGGGTTATTTTTTATGGGAATGAAGAAGATATTCTTGAAAGATTGAAAGAAGTTTATCGGTTTTATAATGTTCGTAGTAGATTTATATTTTTAGCCAGGGATAAATTTAAGTTAATAGATTTTACTAAGAGCGGAAATGAATTGAGAGATGAAATTGTTAAGAATATTTTGGGCATTGGATATAAGGAAGCTTCGCATTTTTTGAGGAATATTGGATATAAAGGATATGCTATTTTAGATAAGCATATTATTAATTGTTTGTTTGAGTTAGGAGTTATAGAAGAGAGTAATCCTCCCAAAAATAAAAATGAATATTTAGAAATTGAAGAAAAGATGCGGCAGTTTGCGAAAAAAATAGGGATTGATTTCGACGAATTGGATTTAGTTTTATGGAGCTGGAAGACTGGGAAAGTTTTGAAGTAATGTTTTTAAAGTTCAATATTCTATATACTTAATGGTGAAAAGAGGAAGAGATAAGCTTGACGATTTTTATGACATGAGCGAAATTAAGGCTACAAGAAAATATGCCCGAGCTTTGGGTGATGTTTATAAAAATGAAGGGATTCTTGCGGCTGCTCAATACGAAATTGGATCGACGATATATTCCTTAGGTAAACGTTTAGCTAATTTCTTTGATGGATTTACTGGTCCTGGACCAGCTCTTTATAAACCTGCAGATGGTTCGGATTATTATAGTCAAGCGAGAAATTCTGCTGAGAGAATTGATATGAGAACAGCACAAAGAAAGGCATATCTTTTAAGATGGAGAAATAAAGATAGCGCTTTAGAAAAATCAGTTGCTGTGGTTTCAATTATAAGTTTAATTGGATCAATATTTTTTTTATCACCTAATTTAACTGGAAACGTCGTCGGAAATATGACCAATTCCACATCTAATGTTTTAGGAACGTTTTTATTATTTGTTGGATTGATTGCTGGGTTTTTTTCATTGAAGAAGAGATAGCGCTCGCAAGCTCGCGTTATTATTTGGCTTCACATCTACTCGCGACCTCGCTCGTTATCATAAATTTAATATTGTCTTGCGAAATCGCTCTGGCTTCGCCACGATGTTTCGCTGAACGAATGATAATGCAGAAAAATTTCAACATAATTGTTCATAGGAAATCTTTTTTTATTACATATATTTCTTTCTTAAGATAAGGTATATCTTCATGAATTGTTTTCCATACTGTCTCTAAATTTACTCCAAAATAATGATGCATTAGTTTGTCTCTCATTCCTGTAATTTTTATCCAAGGCACATTATTATATTTCTTTCTAAAACTTAAAGGCAGATTTTTGACAGCTTCGCCGATTATTTCTATTTCCCGGATTACTGCGCTTTGTTTCTCTCTATTTTCAAAGAATTTTTCTTTTGAGATATTCATCATAAACAATTCTATATTTTTTATATTGTCAAGTATATGATTTATAAAAATAAGAGCGTCCTTTTTCATATTATTCTTACCTCTTCAGAGAGAATTTTATCTTTAAGATAAGGGCTGATTCCGCCATAAGTAAGCAAATCAACTCTCTTTTTCAGGGCCTTTTTTAACTCTAGTTCTATTCCAACTAATGTCATTAAACTTTCATCACAATCAATTAGTATATCAATATCACTATTTTTGTTGTTATCTCCTCTTGCATAGCTTCCAAATAATCCTGCTCTTGCTATATTATGTTCTTTTAGAACTTTAATTATTTTTGTTATAATTGACTTATTATTTTTCATTATATGCAAAAGCTCATGAAGTTTTTAAATATTGAGTTTTATTTTGGCTTTAGATTTTCTTGTATTTTTATAAACAAATAGATGGATTAATTATCTTCCCATATTTCTTGTGATTAGTTTAGAAACTATCTTGTAGATTAGATAAAGAATTACTAATGAAATTATTATCAGGATGAAAGCGTATTTTCCGATTTCGAGATATTTTATAATTTCGTTTAGCGTGCTTCCGAAAAAGAAACCGAGCGAGGTGTAAAGGATTGTTAATGGAAGAGTTGTTATTATTGAGACGATTAAGAATTTTTTTAAAGGAACTCTTAATGCGCCGGACATAAGCAAAGTGATTGTTGAGAGTGGTGCAGTTGGTTTTCCGATAATCATTGCTGCGAGAAAGTTTTTGTTAAGTTTATTTTCTAATTGTTTTATTTTTGATTTTTTTATTCCCCATTTTGCTCCGTATTTTTCAACGAGAGATTTTCTTAAATAGAATCCAACTCCGTAATGAATTAAGTCACCAATTACATCGCCTAAGAAAGCTATTACAAATATTATCCAAATGTTGAAATAACCAAGAGATGCAGCGAAGGACGCGAACATTGTTGTCAAAGGACCTTCGACGATCATTAAGAATAAAATTGCGACATATCCAAATATTTGGAATTCTGAAAATCTTGAAATTAGTTCTGGGTAATTCATTTTACTCTTTTTCTGATGATAATATTGAAGTTATGATTAGAATTCCTAAAACAGAAATAATTGTAATTATAATTGCTTCAATTAGTTTTCCTTGTATTGGACTAAGGCCTGCGGTTATGTTTACCCATTCTGTTATGACCTCTTTCCATGTTAAGGCTATTAAAAAACCAAATGCAGCGACGATTGCAGTGCTAATTGATTTCTTGAATTCGGTTTTGAATGCTTTTGCAGAAGATTTTGCTTTTGAATGGATGCGTTTTAGTCTTGAAACTTCTTGTTTGAGTTCTTTAACTTCTTGTTTTTTTTTGAGTTTTTCTTTTAGTTTATTAGTCTTTTTGTTTTGTTGTTTTTCTTTTTCTGGCATGAATTTATGAAGAAAGGTTGATTTTTAAGTTTTTGTTAATTTGCTTCGCCTGACGGCTCAGTTATTAATGGCTTCGAATCAGACTTTGTCATGATTCTTTGCCAGGGAAATTGTATGTAATAATTTTATTTGATTTATATTAACATTAAATATTTCGCGAAGAATGAGCGCTAATATAATTTCTAAAAATTTAAATAGGTTCAATATTATGAAGAATAAGACGCCCTTATAGTATAGAGACCAAGTATGCCTATTCGAGCCCACGACTTGCTATTAGTATCATTAGATTGTTCAAGTCGTAAACTCTCACCTTCTCAACCGAGTTCGGCATACTTAATTCTAAAAACTTATAAATGATTAAATTATAGAAATTTAATCATTAAAGCCCCTGTAGTATAGAAGCCAAGTATGTCTATTCGCAACCCCGCTCGAAATTCGGGCGATTTGAAAGTCTCGCGAAGTTGCTTTACTCGCGACCCCGCTCCGCCACCATCGCTCAAAGAACCTAAACGCGAAGTCGTTCGCCCTCTCAGCCGATCTAGCATACTTGGATTTATTATTTGCAGAGGAATAAATAATTAAATCATGTAAACATGATTTAAAGAAGCCCCTGTAGTATAGAGGTCAAGTATGCCGCCCTCTCATTACCGAAGTTTAGTCGATGAGATGGTAACTTCAGTCCTCTTAGGACAGGTATTCTTGTTATGTCCCTTGATTTTTTCAAGGATATTTCAGAGAACGGCGGTGACCCGAGTTCAAATCTCGGCGGGGGCGTGAAAGAATTGAACGAAGTGAAATCTTTAATTCAATGGCGGTGATTTGAGCGAGGGTAGAGTTCAAATCTCGGCGGGGGCATTTATGCGTAAAATGTGCTATGCCCCATTGGAGCATAAACAAAATAAAATTCGAATCGTGGGGCGGGGTAGTGAATTGGGGAAATGTGAAAATCCCATCCGAGGGGTTGCAATATAAGGATAATCTTTTATACACAATATTTCTTAATTATTTATGGCAATTTGGAAAAGAAGAGATCCAAGAAATAAATTTAGAGGATTCTTAGAACACCTTGATAGTAATTTTTATGATTCAAAACAAAGAGAAATAAAAAAACTTAAAAAAACTTTTTATCCTTACGCGGAAGATTTGATTAAACAATTTAAAGAAGAAAAATTAGTTTATGAGAAAAATAAAAGAGTAATACTAACCTTAAGGGGGTATAAATATTTAGACTACTTAAGGAATTTAGACTTGAAAAATGAAATTTTGAAATATAATCGGGAGAAAATTTTAATAGAAGTTTTATTTATGTTTTCATTAGTGACTGCAGTAATAGGAGGATTTTCAACAAACCAATGGATTAGATGGGCAATATGGGTTATTTCTATTATTGCTCTTATTTTTCTTGTAATTCGTTTCTTCTCCCTAAAAAAGTTTATAAAAACATGAGTCCTCTTTTTTAAGGGCTCATGTAATGGCTTGTACTCATAAGTGAGTTATGTGACAGAGACTTTAATTGGAGCCCCCAACCAAATTTTATCGATAACTTTAAAAATTAGTTAATCTTAGTTTTTTCATAATGAACCAAAAAGCACAAACAGGATTAATAATAGGAATTTTAATTGCTATTGTGGCCATTATTGGGGTTGTAATTTATGTTTCTAATTCCAATAAAGGTGTTACTGGAAATGTCGTTAACGAAGAAGCAATAGATACTAAAATAGAAAAGAATATTTTTAATTTAGACAAAGTGGAAGTAGATTTAACTAGTCCTGATTATATTGAGCTAAATAGATATATAACGGTTAATGGGAAGGGGCCGGGAGGTCCAAGACAAGCACAAAGTTTTATAGAAATAACTAATAACAATGATGAAACAATATATGTAGAGTATTATTGTGATACAGAATTAAACCACATAGATACTTCTTATGTTGATGATATTGAGTGGATATATCAGTGTTCACCAAATATAATTCTTCCTATTTCCACTAGTCTAAGACTAGTGGCGTAAACTTTTTCTGTTTGGATTAATTTATTATGATGTAGCCGTGTTTTTCGGCTACTGTACACTCTGGCTTAGTC
>Ga0209542_10009569_pt1 | contig 17748 bp, 19 predicted proteins | sample RifCSPhighO2_01_FD_184028 | JGI IMG/M metagenome (GOLD analysis project Ga0209542, IMG submission 184028) | Soil microbial communities from Rifle, Colorado - Rifle CSP2_plank highO2_0.1 (SPAdes) (version 2) | ecosystem: Environmental > Terrestrial > Deep subsurface > Rock core/Sediment ...
GTCATTTCACGGGATCGCAGCGGGTGAAGAGCGCCGACTTGCCGATAGTCCAGTTTTAAATCGTAAGTGTCCAGTTTTAAAAACTAGGTAACACCATCAAGCGCCCTGTTCACCTCCTTATCCGCTTCTTTGTTCAATGCGCGCGGGATGAGCGTATAGACGACTCTCTTCAATTTCATCTCACGCTGCTTCGCCTGAACGAATAACTTCTGCAAGTCCTTATCCTTCACGCGATAAACTCCGCGCATTTGTTTCCCTATCAATTCACTGTCCAAGCGAACCTCCACGACATCAGGCCGAAACATTGCCGCGGTTTCCAAGGCGGCAATAAGCGCGCGGTACTCGGCGACATTATTGGTTGTCTCGCCGATCGTCTCGCCGCGGCGCGCCAATTCCTCCAGCTCCCCTTCTTTGCCTATGACATAAATAATAAATCCAATGGCCGCCGGCCCGGGATTGCCTCTTGCGCCTCCGTCACAATAGAGTATGAGTTTAGTCACTTTGTTTTGCATCACGTATAGTAAGTTCTAAATTCCTCTCGCCGTTCCATTCGTTCATCGCAGGTTCGTACACAATATCCACCTGCACCCCTTCGCGCAAGACCGGCTCGCGCGGAACGCCGTGCCTGCGCCGTCCATCACCGTGCACTTCACGTGCTGGCCGTCGCGCCCGACCGCGGCAACCTCTCCGACGCGGCAGCCCCGCGTGAGCAGGAGCGGAGTGGGATTCCCTTCGCCAAAGGGCGCGAGAGCGTCAAGCGTGTCTGCAAACGTCTCTGTCAATCCTCCCAAATCCGTTTCCGCATCGATCGCAAGCGCAGAAGCCGCGGCCGCAACGCCGCTCTCGGCGACTGCCTCGTTGAGCGCCGCAGCAAACGATGCAGGTTCAACCCCTTCTCTCAAGGTAAATCCTGCCGCCGAGCGGTGGCCGCCGAAGCGATCGAGCAGCGTCTGCGTCGCGCGCAATGCGGCGATGCAGTCAAACCCTTGAGGCCCGCGGCTGGATCCGGTCCACGCGCCCTTCATTTTCCCGATGACGAATGAGGGCTTCTCGAACGCTTCCGAGAGTTTCCCCGCCACCAGCCCCACCAGCCCCACCGACCATGCATCTCCCCAGGCGACCGTGATCGGACCTGCGCCATTGCGCGCAAGATGAACGCGCGCCTCTTCCATCATTGCTTCGGTCGCGCGCTGGCGTTCCCCGTTCGCGCGCTCCAGTGCTTCTGCCAATCGTTCCGCCTCTCCCTCGGTAGTAGCGCGCAGAAGGTCATAGGCGAGCGACGCGTGCTGCATCCTGCCCGCGGCATTCAGGCGTGGTGCGATATGAAATGCGATATTGCGCGCATTCAGGATTCCGCCATTCCCATTCCGGGCAATAAGGCGCGCCCGCTCTACAAGCTTGATAAGTCCCGTTCTCTGCGTTTTGTTGAGTACCTGCAGTCCGAAATGCGTGAGCGTCCTGTTTTCTCCTACCAATGGCATGACATCCGCCACGGTGCTGATGGCGACGAGATCCAACAGCCACTTTTCAAACGCTTCCGTATTGCGCGGATGAAGATGCAGGTGTTTGAGGCGCGCGGTCGAGAGCAAGGCTTGTGCCAGTTTGAAAGCGACCCCGCCGGCGGATAGTTTACGAAATGGGTAGTGCTCGCCCGGAAGATCACAATGTACGATGGCGCAGGCGGGGGGGAGGATATCGGGCGCCGCATGATGATCGACGATAATCGAATCCATCCCCGCTTCATGAGCCTTCGTCAGCGCCACATTGCTCGCAATACCGCAATCAACCGTAATCAAAAGATCGGTTTTTTCGCGTGCGAATTTCTCAACCGCACCCGCTGACACGCCGTAACCGTCTTCCATGCGGTGCGGTAAATGAACATGGGGCGCACCGCCCAAAAATTCGATGGTGGAAGCGAGAATTGCGCTCGCGCACACGCCGTCCGCGTCATAATCTCCATGGATGACGATACGCTCTCTCTCATCAATCGCCTTCAGAATTCTCAGCGCCGCCTTTTCCATATCGCGGAAAAGAAACGGGTCATGGACATCCCGCGCGTAATCGGGATACAAAAAAATTCTCGCCGCGTCGGGAGAACGGATTCCGCGCCGAAACAGCACACGTCGGATCAAAAGAGACGGATGAATGTCTCTCTGCGGTTCCGTGTCCTCATATTCTGGCAACTGCCATGTCGTTCCCATACCGACCGTTCTCAGCCCAAACGCTTCTTCACCTCATCAAACGCTTTCATACGGAAACGTGAGGCGCGCACCAGACGAAAATTTTTGATTTTTACAAAGCTGACGTGAAGCAAGTAATAAAGAATCGCGCTGGCCACTATGGCCCCCGAACCGAATTTTACAAATGAAACAAGGTTAAAACTCACCGCTTCGCCTCGGGTAAGCAGACGCCCTGACGCGTCGAAAAAGCTGATCGCAAACCCGGATACGGCTCCCAGGGTGATAAACGACGCCACGGCGCCGACTACAAACATTATTTGCAAGGTATTGAGCTCTTTTTCTTGGTTTTCATCATGAAGGAGATCAACCAAGTTTAACGTGTTATCCAGGTAATCAATGGTCATCTGCCACAGCGAAACAAAATACCGGTGCGCTGAAGAAAGAGAAACCAATTTCTGATCCACATCCTTGCGCAGCGTCTCCATATGCACCGCATGCGCGGCGATCGCCTTCCTTGCGATCACGAAATCTCCCATCTGCGCCAGCCTTGATTTGAAAAATAATGATTCGTTTTTCAAATCTGTTAACGTATCGCTTATGTCCGCGAGCTCCTTCAAATGCACGTTCCCGTACTTCCTCACATCGTCGACTTCCTGCCATATTGAGCGATGGATCTCGAGAATTTTATACAACTGCCGCTTGAAGGAATGAGCAAAAATGGCGAAGCCGATTTCATCGCCGCTTACCTCGCCTCCCACAACCACCCAGATATCATCCCCCGTATAGATGCGCCCGTCCGGACCATCGAGAGACGCCACCATGTGATCGCCGTAATGCGCAAACAACTCGTCGATTTCTTCAGGGGTTCCGTCGCGCGCGACGATGTATGTCGGCAAAATATGCTCGATCTGATTGAATACCTTGGGAACGGGTGCGCCGATGCTGTATATGAAACTGAACGCTTTCAGCACCTTGTTCAGGAAAAAATCCCTCTGATCGGGGACGTCTTCCTGATGCCCTTTCACGGACCGCTCCAGGTACAACACGCCGTCCTCCGTGTAGCGGAGAGTATCATTCCCCACCGTCGCGGCGATGCAGTCCAGTTCGCCTTCTTTCAGTGAAGGATCGCGGACGTCCAACGCCGCGCGAAGCGCCTCCGCTTCCTTTTTTGAAAGCGCGGGATCGCATTTGCCGTACCGCAAAAATTGATAAAACTCACGCATATGCAGCGTGGTGCGCGGAAGCCAAATGCCTGAATAAATCTTTTCTATAAACATAATCCGGATACGGTTATTTATGGAACTCTATATTTTCCACGACATTGTAACCATGATACCACATCATCAAAAATGAGCCCAGTCTCAGTATTTGAATAAGTCATATACATCAAGAGGAACTACTTTCTTTTTGCCAAATACTGCACAAACAGGCTCTTTTCCTTCGTGCCTTCCTCAAAATCACGGTACACCTTCTCGATAGTAAAATCACGGCTCAATATGTCACGCATATCCTGTCCATAAATAGGGTACAAATCGAGCTTTGCCCATACCTTTTGTTGCGTATCGTAATAATGCAAGACCACGACCGTATCGCTGATATACGCGGGAAATACGGTGATCCTCGCGTTGGTTCCTTTGTAATACGGCGTGCGGGGAAATTTGAACTCTTCCAAAATTTTATCGGCGGGTAAATGCATCAATGAGCGAATATAATCGTAGTCACGCGTATCAATAAACAAATAGCCGCCCGGCCTGATCAATCGGGCAAATTTCGACACCACCGCAGCCTGGGACAATTTCGTATACTCCCGCGTGCCGCCGCCGATATACGTCAGTGAATTCCCGGTAAGAAACGCGAAATCAAAGTCATGATCATAGACAGGCTCGGCGTGCGGAAGTTCAATCCAGTTGGCGCGGTGAATGAGCACCTCTTGTTTTTTACGGTAAAACAATGCACTTGATTGAATAATAAAATCTTCGCTCACTTCATTCCCTTCATGGGAATGAAGTGAATACTCATCCTGCGCACAGGCCTCGATGATACCGCTTATTTCTTGGCCGCCGCCCAGTCCCAAATCCACAATATCGACCAGATGCCTCTCTTTGATCAGGTCAACATAAAACGCAATCTCAGTGGGATCGATTACGCCGCGAAATTGAGGATAAATGTCGCGATTCCAACTTACTTGGTGATAATCTTTGAATTCCTTAATAGGGTTGCTGATATACGGTAGGGTATTTACAAACATATCAACGCACGATAACTGTCTACTCATGTACCATTCAAAAAGTGCTCGTACATTTCTTGCCATGGCAAGAAAATGACGACTACCTGCTTCTTGTTAAATCATAATACTTCATCAACTTTCCCTCTTCTCCCCCGAGATGAGGCGCGGGAATGACTTTGAGCGTATGATCGTCAAATCCGAAAAACTGCTTCAACAAAGCAACTTCTTTTGCACATTCATACGGGTGTACCCACACGCTCTTCTGCAACATGGAAAATCCGAGCTCAATGAGCTTCCCACGAAGCGCTTCCCTCTTGACCCGTTGTGCGGAAGGGACGTCAAATAACAAAAGGCGCCATGTGCCATCCCAATTCCTTTGCGGAACAATAGCGAGACGATCAATATCGTCCTTCCCCGCTCTCTTCTTCCCTTCAGGCGTGAGTGATATGTGTATTTGCGCGCCCAGGTAGCGTACACGAATGAGCCCCCTCTTCCGTAGATACGTAAACGCGTCATACACCCGCTTTCGTTCTCTCCTTTTCCCTTCCTTAAACTCTTTGAAAATACCCTTCCACACACGCGAGACAAAGAGGGGAGAAGACGCCGCAACGACAATCAAGCCAGCGGTGGCCACCGTGCGCAATACCTTTCCCGCCATTGAGTGGCTGTGATACATAGCTCAATACATAACTCCACGCACATTGATTCCATTATACTCGTACATTTCTTGCCATGGCAAGAAAATGACGACTACCCACTTCCCTATTTTTTTCCACCTCTATTGAGCGCGGAACATTGTTCGTACTTTTTAGGCCATGGCATAAAAAATACGACGACATGCCCCCTTTAATCGTGAGGAATCATTCCTGCCATCTATGTGAAAAAAATGAGTTGGATCGCTGAAATCACGACAAATACCGCAAATGCGCGCTTGACCCACACGTCCCCCTTTTTCACTGCCCAGTGTGCACCGAGATAGCCGCCTACGAGCATGCCGACAAACAATGTGATGCCGTACCCATAGTGTACCACGCCGGCGCGGATAAATGTCGCCGACACTACCAACGAGGTAAGAAGCCAGGGAATTTTGCCAGTCGCTGCAACTTCGGTCATTGTGAGTCCGAAGAAATGTGTCCAGGCGTAACGATTGACGATGCCTGACCCAGCCGTGAAAAATCCTCCCCACACCGAGGTGAGCACATAAATGATATATCCTGTAATTTTTTTTACCTTGGTCACCTGTCCACGCACCACGCCAGTATCCCTGCGCAAAAAGAGCAGCGGCAATAACGCGAGCAAAATAAATCCGATAATACGAGAAAGCAGGGCTTCATCCACAATGAGCAACAGGCGTGCTCCTGCGTACCCTCCCACGACTGCAATTGCACTGAATGGAATGACGTATTTCCATACGATCTTTTGTTGTCGTAAAAACTTCGCCAATGCGCCTATAGACACTCCCACCGACCCGAAACGATTGGTCGCGATAGCAATCTGCGGCGGCAACCCTACAAAAATCAAAAAAGGGACAGACAACAGCCCTCCCCCGCCCACCGTGGCACCAATCGCCGCGGCCGCCGCACCCACCAGAAACACGCCACTGTAGTTGAGTAGTTCAATCATGCGTTGGTATTGTATACTATTTTTATGCTGAAATCACCCCCTGAATCCCATCTCACTGCGCACGAGTTGCGCGTATTCCGCCGCTTGAATACTCCTGTAAAAATACAGGATTTCTTGGAAACACTGCCGATTAACTTCGAAAAAAAGGGCGAGACCTGCATGTCGCCTCGACGGGTGCTGCGCGAGGGCAAAGCGCACTGCATAGAAGGGGCATTGTTCGCTGCCGCCGTCTTTCTGTTTCACGGACAAAGGCCGCTTCTCCTTGATCTCAAAACCAACGGCGAAGACGACGATCATGTGCTCGCGCTGTTTCAATGGAAAACGTATTGGGGCGCGATCAGCAAAACCAATCACGCGGTCCTGCGGTATCGCGAACCCATCTACAAAACAATCAGAGAGCTCGCGCTCTCCTGCTTCCATGAATATTTCACGCCGAAAGGAAAGAAAGTAATGGTGAGCTACTCCCGCCCCTTCTCGCTCCTCCGCTATCGCTCGTTCAATTGGATCACATCCGAAAAAAACCTCTGGCACATTCCCCGCGATCTCGACCGCTCGCCGCACATCAAAATAATCCCCCGCGGCCTTCGTCTTCGCCGCGCCGACCCGCTCGAAATAGATGCGGGAAACTTAAGGCAATTCAAATCAAGACATCAATAAATTCCCAAGCAACCAAGCGACTTATTTCACGAGGTCATTCCTGACCTGACCAGAAATTCAGACATTAAAACTAAAAACTGATGGTGTTGGTTTCTGGATTTCCGCTGGAGTTTATCCCGTAGCGACATACGGGACGGGAATGACAACGAGGAAGCGGAATTTGAATAGTAGTTGAGTACATCATTTCCTATCATCATCAAAAAATTCATAGTAACAAAGTATGGTTACGGCCGTTAAAATAATAAAAAAGAAAAATTCCTCAAACGGCATGCGTAAACCAAACAGTTCAACCCAGCCAATAAAATTAGTACTGGGAAAATTCCATTGGCCAAGCTGCAGAGCGGTGATTTCAAATAAAAAAGTTACCAATAAAAAATAAACGCCGGTCTTCACGAATTTGGACAATAACCTCGGAAAGAGTGTCAGAAAGGTCATGCTTGGTAGAAGGAATAAAAATAGACCTATCCAAAAATAAACGTACTTGATGACTAACAACTGCGGTCTTAAAAAGAAGATAACAAAAAATGCTAATATCAGGGCGCCAAACGTCATGCCAAAATAAACCATGCGCTTATTCATCAATTCTTTGCTGGTTTTGTCGAGCAGGTGTTCGTAAAAAATAATAATGCAATAAATTAATAAAAATCCCCACAGAAAGTCTTCATAAGGAACTACACCAAAAAAACGGGCGGGAAAAACGGATTGCGGTATGTGCCACGAACCGTTGAGGATGGCGAGATAATCAACAGCAAAAATAAATGGCAACGATGCGACAGCCGTCAAAAGAAAGGCCCTGGCAGCTGCGTGTTTATTTCTCCAGGAAAGCCATGCCGCGGGCAGGCCAAAAAATAATATGGTGGAAATCAAATAATTTGTTTCAAACGCTAAAGACAAAACCGTTGCCAAAATGGGAAATATAATCAATAAAACTATATCCAGCTTTCTTTTCCCTCTGTTCTTGATAATACTAAATGGATTAAAGGGAAACGACATATTTAAAATTTAGTAGATACCCACGGCTAAAGCCGTGGCACTTGCAAACTTTACAAGCTTCGCTTGCCCGCTTCGCGGGGGCTCATTCCTCCACGGGCAAGCCCGTGGATTCCTGCCGCTTCGCGGACGTTTGAAGCTTTCTTTAATTACAATTCTACAGAAATAATGCCGCAAGTAGCCCTAGCACACCGAAGAAAAACCCGAACGCCGCGCCGCGCGTGGGAAGCTGGCCGATGACGAAGTAATTAAGAATAGGTTCGACGATCAATATGGTGGTAATGGATGTAACCGTGACAATCCAGATATTCTTAAATGCTTTCAGACCCAGCATATACCCTGCCACGATGAATCCGGACGCCACGATCATCCAAAGAAGTATTTTAAGTCCCACCTGCACAAACGGCTCTGCCGCGAGCGCGTACTTTTTCGCGGCGATAATTTCAATATAAATCAAGGACAGCTCCCCGAGGAAAATGAGAATAATCGGCAATAATTTCATATCGTTTCTGATTACTGAAATCTTGATTCAGCATGACGTATTATTCCGCAGATTGTTCTCTCCACAGCGCGGCGTAGAGGCCGCCCGCGCCCAAGAGCGCCTCGTGCGTGCCCCGCTCCACGATGCGCCCGCGCTCCAGCACATAAATCATATCCGCATGCGCGATGGTGGACAAGCGGTGCGCGACCTGAACCAAAATTTTATCCTTCTGCACCTGCGCGATGTCCTTGATGGTCGCGGTGATTTCTTTTTCGGTAATGGAATCAAGACTGCTCGTCGCCTCGTCGAATATGATCAAATCCGGCCGGCGCAAGAGCGCGCGCGCAATCGCGAGCCTTTGGCGCTCGCCGCCCGAAATCTTGATGCCGCCTTCGCCAATCTTGGTATCCAGCCCCTTGCCGCCGCGCTCGATAATGGCCGTGGCGGCGGACGCGCGGATTGCTTCCACACATTCCTCGTCCGTCGCTTCGGGTCTGACAAAGAGCAGATTCTCGCGGATCGTACCGGCGAATAATTGCGTTTCCTGCGACACGTATCCCACGTGCGTGCGCACGTCGTTCATGTCGAGCGTGCGCGCGTCAATGCCGTTGAATTGAACTGATCCTGATGTCGGACGGTACAGCCCCACCATCAGCTTCACCATCGTGGATTTCCCCGACCCCGAAGGCCCCACAAACGCAACCGTCTGCCCGTGGATAATGTCGAGGCTAACGCCCTGCAAGGACGCATCTGACGCGGATTGATACGTGAAATCAACGCCCTGAAACGCGATCGTGGCGATGGACGGGATGGACGCAGGCGACGCAGGCTTTGACTCCGGCGCTTGCGCAAGCACCTGGGCCAAGGTCTCCATGCTCGCCTTCGCTTCCTGGAATTGCGTCGCCACTTGGCTCAACTCCGCCAGAGGGTTAAAGATAAAAAACGAATAAAAGAGAAGGCTGAAAAATTCTCCCAAACTGATGGCGCGGGAGAAAATGAGCCAAAGCATGAGGAACATGATCGCGGCGCGCATGGCATTGACCAGCGTCCCCTGCACGAACGCAAGCGCGCGCACGAACTTGATTTTTTTGAGCTCCAATCCGAGAATGCGCTCATTCACGTCGTTCAAGCGCTTGGTCTCCTGCGCTTCCAATCCCAAACTTTTCACGAGCTCGACGTTGCGCAAGGTTTCCGTGGTGGCGCCCGCTAGTTCCGCCGTTTCCTTCACGATCCTCTTCTGCGCTTCCTTGATGCGGCGGCTGATGGCAAACATCGTACCGCCCAGACAGGGGACAATGAGGAAATACGCAAGCCCGATAATCCAATTCACCCAAAACGCGTACACGAGCACAAACAACAGCCCCACCGCGGAGAGAAACACGACATTGACTGCGCTCGTAATCGCGTTTTGCGCGTCGGTGCGCGCCTTTTGCAATTTTTGCAGGAGTTCTCCCGACCGTTGATCCTCAAACACCGCATACGGCAGCGAAAACGCGTGCCCCACGCCGTCGCCGTACATACCCGCTCCCACCCGCTGGGTAACGACATTGACGAAATAATCCTGGAAATTTTTTGCGATTCTTGATACGAGCGCCACACCGACGAATGCGCCCATCATGAGGAGCACGCCGTGGAAAAACTCTCCCCTCGAGAGTTCGGAAAACCTCGTCGCGTACCGATCCACCAAAATGCGAAAAATCTGCGGGTCAAGGAGCGAGAAGAATTGATTCACCGCCGCGAGCGCAAGCGCGCCCAGGAGCGTTTTTTTGTATTTTTTGAGATAGGAGAAGAGAAGGCGCATGGGCACACTATAGCATATTTATTTCCCCAGTTCTCCCTTCAAGAGCGCAGCGGAATCAACAATCGCGTCCGGACACGCTGCCTGCAACAATTCTTTCGCATAAAACCCCCACGTGACCGCCACCGTCCGCAGTCCTGCTTTTTTCCCGGCAATGATATCGCCTGCCTCGTCCCCCACCATGACGGCGAGGCGCGGATCAATTTTCTCTCGGCGCAACAGCCGCTTCAACGCGCCTGTTTTCCCGAATATGTCGCTCGCAGAAGCGATACAACCAAACGGAGGAAGATTATGATGCGCAACAAACTTCTGCACGGTGGCTGTGCGATTGGTCGTGAGGATGCCGAGGCGGATGCCGCGCATGTGCAATGCGCTCAACGTCTCCGCCATGCCCGCGGGCAAAGGGATCTCGGAAGCCATGCGCTGCTGTGCGTCGCGCACGCGCTTCAAAATTTTCATTATGTTCAGCCACGACAGGCCGTACTTTTTTCGCAATTCCTTTCCGGCAAGCCCGCCGCGGAAACCCCGCGCCGCGTCAAAATCCGCGCGGGAAAGAGAAGGAACGCCGCATACCGGCGCGACCTGCTGCAATATGCTCCAAATCATTTCTCTGGTATTCGCCAGCGTGCCATCAAAATCAAAAATCACCGTGCGTATGTTCATGTGGACAAATTTTCAATAATTTACTATAGTATACAATTGAGTGTTCTCATTCTCCTAATCTCTGTGCGCAATCTTACTTCACTCTTCCGTCGTTCACGCAAAGAACCGGCTATAGAATCCTACCGCATCAAGGTCCTCTCCTTCCCGCAAGAATTGGAAAAGAAGGGAGACATGCCGCTTGAATTGCAATATATCAAGGCGAAGAATCCTGCGCTCTTCGAAAAACTCAAAACACTTCTTTCCGGCAATAAGGCCATCGGCATCCGCACGACCGAACAAACCCCGCAGATCATTCTCGACGCGGTCAATGAAATCTCGGTGCGTTCCCAGCACCGCATGATCCTCACCTGGCTCCCCATACTCCTCTGGAGCCAGGAAGAGCCGCTGATCACCGAGAAGGACCGGGCCGAGGCGCGCAAAGACAAAAAAGACTTGGATGAATGCGTCACCGCCATTCTCAAACACCGCTTTGCCTTCAAACGTTTCGTGCTGATTGACGAGGCGAACGAGGGAACGACCAAGGAAGAAATGATCCTGATTGCGGATTTGAATCAGGAGCTCTATCCCCTCACCATCCACTACATCGTCGAACGCATCATTGCGGACAACGCGCACGAACGCACCGCAGTCGCGCAAGCGATCATCAAAGCGCTCATCATCATCGGTCCCATCACCCATGCGCTGGAAACCGTGGCAGCCGGCATCGGCAAGGTCTTCGCCGCCTCCACCGACGATGTGCTTGCGGAAGCGGCCGAGCTCGCGGCGCTCCGCGGCTCGGGATTCACATGGCGCAAGCTCGCCGCGCGGTCCAAGATTCTCCTTCCCGTCTTCATCCTCGCCACGTACGGGGCGTTTCGCGTGGAAGACTTGATAGAAATCAACCGCATGTTCCTCGCGGGCATGGTCTTCGGTCTTTCCGCCATCGCACTCTCGCTCACCACCGCAATCCAGAGCATCCGCATGTATCACGAGAGCGTGACTGATCTCATCGGGGAGAAAAAATACAGCGCGCTCGCCCCCCGCGCCGTCTGGAAACTCGCCTTCCTCCAAGACTTCACCAACCCCGCGCGCTTGGGCCTCCTCATCGGCGCCATTGCATCGCCACTGGTGGCGGGCGCGATCTTCGTATTTTTCCCCCACCTGACGCATAACGGCTGGGTGCTTGCCATGCTCGGCACCACGGAGACGATGGTGGCGGGACTCACGGTGTTGATCGCCCGCACCCTCGGCGAATGGATGCTCACGAGGGAGCTCGCACACGCCATTGATGCGGCGCACGAAGGAACGCCGTGGGCAGAAGCGCAGAAATTCAAGCTCAAACGGTAAGTTGCGCCGCCATAGTCACGGTCATTCCAAACATGATTTGAGAATACTATGCCCCCTACGCCATTCAAATACCTCTCGCTCATCACCGCATCGTTCGTGACCGTCCTCCTTGTCTCCAACGTCGCGTCGAGTAAAATTCTCGTCCTGGGGCCCTTCACCTTCGACGGCGGCACCATCCTGTTCCCCTTGAGCTACATCTTCGGCGATATTCTCACCGAAGTCTACGGTTTTGCGCGCGCCCGCCGCGTCATCTGGACCGGCTTTGCCATGATGATCCTCGCCTCGCTCGCCTTCATAGCCGTAGGGGCCTTGCCGTCCGCGCCAGACTGGGGCGGGCAGGCGGCGTATGAAACGATTCTCGGCCTTACGCCCCGCATCGTCGCCGCAAGCATCCTCGCGTACTTCTGCGGAGAATTCCTGAATTCGTTCGTGCTCGCGAAATTAAAAATAGCCACCGCAGGCCGGTGGCTCTGGCTGCGCACGATCAGCTCCACGCTGGTGGGCGAAGGCGTGGATACGGTCCTCTTTGTCGCCGTCGCCTTCTGGGGGATATTGCCGCCTGCGCTGCTTGCCACGATCATCGTCTCAAACTATGTGTTCAAAGTCGGCATCGAGGCGCTTTTCACGCCCGTAACCTACTGGCTCGCCGGCTTCCTCAAACGGAAAGAAGGGATAGATCATTTCGATCGCAACACCCGTTTCAACCCGTTTACCCCGTGAGAGAATGCCCCGCGGCTTGCCGCGGAATCAAGCAACTCGCTACGAGCGCGGGGTGCAGTGCCCTGCCGCGGGTTCTCTCACGGGGTTTGCCGTCTCGCATGATTAAAATTTTTGCATAACGTACAGCCCCGCATCGCGGGGCTGTATTATTTGCATTGAGTTTTAACGTTGCATCCTACATCGGCTTTGCAATACTGCCCTGGTTCTGCGCAGTTCCTTTATCGCAATTCTTGCACAGATTCTTGTGCGTCACGGCTTCATATACGGCCGCAAGCCCCACCAGTAGGTAAATGACGCGCGAAATCGCCGCGTCCATTCCGCCGAAAATTTGCCCTATGTCCCAGCCAAAAATACCCACCAACAGCCAGTTCAATCCTCCAATGATGAGGAGGATAAATGTTACCATGTGCATGCTATCACCTCCCTTCCTTATTGAGGATATAATGAGCGCTTTTTCGATAATAAGCGTTCGCGAATGAGACGACATAGTCATTATACCACTTTTTTCTTCCCCACCTGCCATCACAGCACGCACCGAGTCAGGAAGGGGTGAAATGCGCCCGATAGACCACTCCTGCCTTGTCGTCAGAGATATACAATGCCCCGTGCGCGTCAAAGGCCAGCCCTACCGGCCTGCCGAGCGCGCCCGCTTCGCCCGCGAAGCGAGGCGCGCCTGCCATCTGCAGCCATCCGATGAGAAAATCTTCCGTACCTTCGTAGTCTCCTGACGCGCTCAACCGTATGCGCACCACTTTGTAGCCGGTCGGCGTGCTGCGGTTCCATGAGCCGTGATAGGCCACGAGCAGGTCATGCGCGTATTCCTGCGGCCAGCCTGCCTCTGCCGGAATAAACGCAAGCCCCAGCGGCGCCGAGTGCGCCGGCAGGTCAATATGGCTGGGAGTCTCAAACGGCTCCATGCAAGGATTGCGAATGTAGGTATTGGCATCAAATGCCGTATCATGCGCATTCTTCCCATAGCACACCGGCCAGCCGTAGTTTCCACCCTCTGTAATAATATTAATCTCATCCGGCGGCAGGTCGCCGCCCAAGCGGTCCCTGCCCATGTCCGTGCCCCAGAGCGCTCCCGTAACGGGGTGCCATCCGAAAAACACGGTATTGCGCAATCCCTTCGCAAACAATTTGAAATCCGACCCATCTCTCTGCAAAGAATATATGGCGGCGCGCCGTTCATCCTCTTCGCGACAAACATCGCAGCTGGAGCCGATGGCCGCATAGAGCCGTCCGTCAGGGCCGAATCCTATCGTGCGCGAGAAATGCCTGCCGCCGGCGGGAAGGTCAATGATCTTCTCAAGCGCGCCGCCAGAACCCGCGCGCGTCCGCGATATGGCATCTTCCTCCGCAACATACAGCATCGAAGGGTCGGCCGGATCAAACGCCAGTCCGTGCGGGCGCTTCAAATGTTGAAACACGCGCGCCTGCCCCTGCGCCGCGCCGTCTCTGATTTCAATCATCGTCACCGCGCCTGCATTCATCTCGCTCACCCAGAGATTCCCTTGCGCGTCAAATGCCATCGCGCGCGGCGTCGTCAAATCATTCGCAAAAATCGAAACGGAAAATCCGTCAGGAAGCAGGAGCGGCATGTCCGTCGTATTCACCGGCGGCGCGGGCGCATCATCCACCGTCGCCTCATTATCGCTTAAAGACGGAAGCGGCTGGGAGGGCGGGACAAGCGCCGTAATGTCTTCCGCAGGCGGCAGCACCGCCGGCCCCCACCCGCGAAAATTCTTCCCATAATACGCGCCCCCTGCTCCCAGGAGGATCATCACAGCGACAATGCTCAACATCCGCGTATAACTGCCCATGACGAAACATTACAAATCCAACGAATCTTTCTTCCAGCGCTTGAGCTGGGGCATAAGAAGGTTCGCAAAATTGCGCGCTTTTTCTTCCGAAGGCCGCACCGTGCGCATGAGCAGGTCAAAGGTCCTCTTGATCATCTCATCCTTGGTGACATCCGGCTCGGTAAAGACGCCCTCTTTGAAACAAAACCGGCACCATTCATCACTCGCGCTCCCGTCGGGAAGGGGTGCCGAAAACCAGTCGCCGATGACCATGCCGCAGCTCTGACAACGGATTGCTTTTGGTTCGCTCATATCTTGCATTGCATAATGGGGATACCCCTCAATCATTCTATAAAACAATGAGACGACCCACAAGGGGGTCGTCTCAAAAGCCTCACGAGAAACTATGCCTGCGGCGCCGGAGTCGGTGCTGGAGTCGTGGGCTGTGCGGGTGTGTCTTGCATACGCGAAGAAAATGGCATAGTGGTTTCGTAATCACGCCTTGCACCGCGAGGGCAACGAGACGCCACTACTCAACGACTACACCACACAGTTACGATTGATACTCGTCGGACCTTTATTTATTTGTAGCATGATTCTTCCAATCGCGCAACCCCTGTGTGAGAAAAATTTTTTACAAAATGAATTCAGTCAGCCTGCACGCCCAATTTTGTTAATTTCCCCTTCAATTGCGTGATGGATTCAAACCTGATGCCGTGCATGCCGAGCGCATTCGCCGCCTCGACATTCGCCGGTTTGTCATCGATAAAAACGCTCTGCTCGGGCGCGAGTGCGAGTGCGTCGAGCGTATGGCGATAAATCGCTTCGTCAGGCTTGCGGAGCTTCACCGCATACGAGCCTACGATCGCGTCAAACAGCGCGCGGAGTTCATACTGCGCTATCTTCTCTTCGAGCCAGTCTTCGATATGATTGGAAAGCAGGCCGAGCTTGTAGCGCCCGCGCAGGCTATGAGCAAGCGTCAACGTTTCCGGATTGAACTGAAACAGGCTGTCCAGATGTTCCCGCACCGCCTTTGGATCAGCGCGGAGATGCCGGCTCAGGCCGTCCCAAAAATACCGCGAGGGCTTCTGTCCGCTCCGCGGCGCCTGCCAGAACGCGGTCATCTGCGCGAGCGTCTCAGCCGCGTCCGCCTCAAAGCGCTTCACGAAATCGTCGATGACGGCTTCAAAGCTTCCCTGATGGGTAAAGACCCCTCCCCAGTCAAAAATAATTCCTTTGATCATGCGGCGCTGTGTAAACTCGTTTCTACTCTTTTCTCAAATTCAAACACGCCGAATTGATGCAATACCGCTTGCCCGTTCGCGATCCGTGCGGACCGCCTGCCGCGCCGAAGTCCTGCATGCGGGACGAAGGCGGGTCATCAAACACATGCCCCAAATGCCCGCCGCATTGAGCGCACACGACTTCGGTGCGCACCATGCCGTGCGCGGCGTCCTCTCGATACTCTACCGCACCGGGCAAGGCATGGTCAAAGCTCGGCCAACCGGTGCCCGAGTCAAACTTGGCATTGGACGAGAACAACGCCGCTCCGCAACCTGTGCAGAGAAATGTGCCCTTCTCCTTGCTGTCCCAATACTTTCCCGTAAACGCCGCCTCCGTCCCTTTTTCTCTCAAAATCGTATACTGCTCCGAGGTTAATTCTTTCTTCCAATCTTGGTCTGGTTTAATAATTTTTTGCGGGATCATACGCACTTGTCTGCGGTCATTCCGGACTTGATCCGGAATCTAGAAAAAACAAAAATAGACACTTTCTCTGGATTCCCAATTTTCAGCCATAAATAATGCTCGCCTCCTCACGCTGCGGAGGCTTTATTTTTCATCTCCAGTAGTGCCTTGTTCGCCCCCACCACAAACGATTCAATAATGTTAATCCTTGGATCGCGCGGGCGTCCAACATCGCGCTTCAGATCGTCCATTTGTTTCTCCAATGCCTCGCGCAATGCTTCCATATTACCAAGCGCGGCTTCCACGTCATGCTCATTTGTTAATCTCGTCAAAAATTGAAAATTCACCAGAGAATCGCAGAGAGATTGAATATAGACAAGTAGTTTTATGTAATCTCCTTGCTTCTGATCGCGCAGTATGTTCAATGCATTTTGGCTATTCATTTTATTTTTCTCGCATACTTTTATCGCAGTATTCATCAATTGTTTCATTGCATCTAGCTTTTGAGGATCAGATTCTTTTTCAAGTACCCCGAACGACACCAGTACGTGGAGACAATCGACCAATATCCCTCGCAACACGTCTAATTGATTCATGCAGTACTCATGTTGTTCCGGAGTGACGTCTTCTTCGGTAATCGCGACGATTTCTGGTTGCATGATCTTCGCGGCGCACATGATAATTGAGAAGATATTTAATCTGCGATGAAAATCAAAAAAATGTTATTCTATGCAATCACCTCTTACTTCACTCCTCTGCACTATCTGCATTCGGCTGACGATAGGTTATTGTCTTCCTTTTCGATATTGCGTCAATGATTAAGCGAATATTATATTCAAACGCATTAAAATCAAATCGGTAATTTGGGTTCTTGGCATTCCCTTCGATGTATTTGGCAAACTGTTGTATGACCTGTGTCAGCTGCTTCCCATGTGCCAACGCACCTTCAACCGTAGATCCACTTATGGAACCCTCCACCCATTGATTCAATCGGAATCCAACAGACATGAAACTTTTAATAAATAAATAACATTTTTCATATTCGCTCAAGACATTTCTTTTTTTATTAAAAATTTTCCTATAATGCTCTCGCCAAATTGTATGAGCGGGCTTTTTTTTATCAAATATTTCCATCAACTTCGACTGTACATTCTCCACCTTCTCCAAATCGAGTTCTTTCTTCTCTCCAAATACGCCCTTATCATTGGCTTTATTAATTAAGTTCTGGAGTAAGGCAGTAATGACATGCAAATCAATCTTTTCTGTATCCTTGTTATGTTCAGATTCTGCATCATAAATATCTCTTTCGACCATGGGCATATAAGGTTTTCATTAACGGCTAATTCCTTATTACCGCTCCAAAACTTTTTTCAAGCGTGCGGACAATCTTTGCCATCTCCTCCGCCGCCTCTTCGCTCTTCAAGGTGCGGTCGGGCGCGCGGAAGGTAAGGCGCATGGCAAGCGACCTCTTGCCCGAGGGGATTCCTTTGCCGCGGAAGACGTCGAATAATTCGAGCGACTCCAAGAATGCTCCGGCGGAGCTGCGAAGCGTTTTTTCAATATCTGCATACGGTACGCCCTCGTCCACCACGATC
>Ga0209542_10009570_pt1 | contig 17748 bp, 16 predicted proteins | sample RifCSPhighO2_01_FD_184028 | JGI IMG/M metagenome (GOLD analysis project Ga0209542, IMG submission 184028) | Soil microbial communities from Rifle, Colorado - Rifle CSP2_plank highO2_0.1 (SPAdes) (version 2) | ecosystem: Environmental > Terrestrial > Deep subsurface > Rock core/Sediment ...
GTTTTGAGTGAAACTTTTACAATCTCTGGTGCAACACCGTCCATAGAATAGTTGTATTTCTTAGTAGGTAAACTAGTACTGTCATACGGTCTTATCTCCTTAATTACCCGTCCAAAGGTATCATACTGGTACGTAGTTGTAATTCCATTCTTCACTTCCGTAAGCAAATTTCCCGTTCCCACATCATAACTATAGGTCATGACATGCCCCAACGCATTCACAACAGTAACCGGAAAAGTATGACTCGAATCAAAAGAAGTAGTCATCGCATTCCCCAAACTATCTTTCTGTCGAACTACATTGCCAAAGTCATCATAACTAAAATACATAAAGGAATTATTACCATCTGAATTCCAATCTTCTTTCTTGGTTAAAGCGCCTCGAGTAATGCCATTCAATCCCAAGCCATCATAATAAAACTTTGATTCCCGAACTTTAGCATAACTATTATCATACACCCGAGAAGAAGAAACTTTGCTCAAGATCCAATCGCTCTTATCCGCAGCATAAGTATAATTCGTAAACCGTTCGTCCCCAGAAATATTAATATCTCCAAGTGAAGCTACAGAAAGTACGTTCCCAAACTGATCATAATTATATGATACATTTGTTACAAATGGTGTCTCATTGCCATCATATCGATACGAGCTAGAAGAGTGCAAAGTCACGTTGTAAATCCCGATATCGGAAACCACTCCTACATATTCATTCACCGAAGTAAACATCCCCGGAATTTCTGTTCTAAATTCTTTCCCTTTCCTGGCTTTATCTTGTAAGAAGTAATGCCATACCGAACCACTTTGCTTGTTCTCAACAACCGTTCCAAAGCCGCGCATTTCCTGCCGATCATAATCATACTTTCCAAAAGAATAATTATAAGACGTAACAGAAAGAACTCCTAAAGAATTATTCAACCCACTCCAAGTACTGACATTATACACAACAAACAAATTAAATCCTAACGAAGAATTACCATTTTCAGAATGATTAAACCTCGTAGAAGCAGTATAGTTAATCGAAGTAACTCCGCCATACTCATTCCGCACCGAAGTCAACAAATACGGCACAGAATAATTCTTGACCCAGGTATACATATTACTTTGATACGAAACCACCATATCCGCAAATCCGTCCCCATTCACATCAGCGATCCGCCTACCAATATTTTGATGGTTAGAAATAAATGGTTCAGGCGCAATCCAGGAATCATTCTGCGCCCAGCCGGTTCCATTGTTCAACCAGGCATGCCGCACATCTGACTCATTGCCTTCCCATATATCCACTAAGCCATCTCCATTCACGTCCACAAATCGTGTTCCTGTATCATTGTAATTATTGATGCTGTGCAAAACCGGAGAATAAAATAAAGTTGTATTTACCCAGCCTGAACCATTATTAAGCCACAATTGTTTGGTTGTACCTGAACCATCCGCATATGCTTGTGAAATATCCGGCAAGCCATCGCCATTCACATCAACCAGGCGCACGCCTAGATCATTACCATTAGTGGTAACAATATCCGTAGGAAAGACCCATTCTAAAGAAAGATTCCATCCCGAGCCATTATTCAAGTACACCCTTCGGGCTGGTCCATCCCGCGCATGTACTAAATCAATGAAACCATCACCATTGACATCTGCCTCCCGCACTCCTCGATCAACATACACCGTACTCACAAAATCTACTGGAACAGTCCAATTAACTAAACTCCAACCTTGCCCATGATTGATCCATACTCTGGTTTCAGTTTCGCGGCCTTGCACTATATCAACAAATCCATCACGATTAATATCCATCAGCCGCACTCCATTATCAAGACGATCAGTAGTTACTACTATATCAACTGGAAGCTCCCAGTTGCGATCATAAGTCCAGTTGCCGGTTCTGTTATTGATCCAGGTCTTATTGTCATCGGTAACTGCCTCCTCCTTAAGCATATCTATGAATCCATCATTGTTCACATCCAGCAAACGCACGCCAAAATCAGTAGTGGTATCTGAAAACAAGGTTGGAGGAATATATGTTGTAGTTAATTTTGTAAAGCCCACTTCCGGTAGAGTATAACCAAAGATAATTCCATACCGCGCAGAAGTATTATCATCCCCAAATTCAGTCATATTCACAATCGTACTGAGAGAGGGAGCAAGTAATGCATACGTTAGATGATACCGCCGCACCAGCGAATCAGCATACACAGAAATATCCGTGACACGAGAACTCTCTGCAATAAGCTGTCCCTGCTCATACACATTGCGCCGGTCAGGACGAGTCTCATATGAAAAGTCAATATGTCTTTGGTTGTAATTCACAGAAGAAAGGTATGTTGCTCCAATATCGTCCGAAGAAAATCGTTCCACATATGAATAATTAATCTTGTTTCCAAAGGTATCTTCAACCGTATCAAGACTCCAGCGCGCGGCATAATTTTTTCCCGTCGTTGAGGCAGACTCAGAATCATTCGTATATCCAAAGCGATATTTTGTGCCGTCTTTCAGAGTCACCAACCAATACATGCCATAGTCATTCACTGCTCCAGAAAGATTCTCTACCCACCAATACGTTTCCACCGTAGCATGCCATAACCTATCAGTAGGATTAAACACCAGTTCATGCGTACTCCCACCAAGCGTTAATAAAAACCAGTCATCATAAACATTGTCGGGAGTAAAGTTAACATGTCTTGTTATAGTGTCAACACTCAAGCTCCATCCTGCTCCAACTACGGATGGCCGTTGGCTCATCAACAAACTGTTGTATTGCAGAGCCATTGATGGCTGCAAAGAATTCACTCCTTTCGGAACGATAATGGGAAAATTATACGTTCCTGCCCCAGAAAACAAAGAGGTATCATATTCCCCAAATAATTTCACTGCCGGATGTTCGGAAATGCTGGCCTTATGCAAGTACGGTTTGTAACCATCTGTAGCAAACGCTATAGGCACTAGTAACAGTCCTAACAGCAACAACCAGTATAGTTTCATGGTCAGTTTTTTGTGGCGTTGATTAATGCCGAAACTTTACTTTCAATTTGCGATGAAGAGACGTTAATCAATTCCAAGGAATATACTGCCGGCGTAAGGTTAAACAATCCTATCGGGGCTTCCGTCTCACTCGCTAAATTAAATATCCAGCGCTGGTTTCCGAAGACTACTACTCTATCCACTACGCCTGCTATCTGTGTATTCTGCAAGTTTCGTAAATACACTTGCTGATCAGTATAGATGGTTGCTCCCGGCCAAATCACACTATGCTGCACTCCGGAATAAAAGGCATCTGTAACTGTGGTACTTAAGTTTACAATATCCATCAGCAATTTAGCGCTGCTGTTGCTCACTGTTTCCACATCATCAGAACTACGGCAACTGGCATAGATAGTAGGGCTGGAAGTAGCTAATTCATCGGCTACGCCTAAAGTACAGGTATGGCTCAAAGATCCTTCACCACCACTACAGTCTCTGCTGCTGGTCATCGTTGAATAGTTAACATTGCTTGCTCCGATTCTACACCAGGCACTGACATCAGTGCTAAAGGTAAACGTAGGAGTAGTATCAGCAGTAGTATACGGTTCTACTGTATCTCCTGCAGGGATATTACAAACGGTACAGTTTATGGCCGGACTACTGACAATAACAGGAGAAGTAGTAACCGCAACCGTACGAAGTCCCAAATACTGTATGTCATAATTCGCGCTCAGAACAGGATGTAAATCGTTGTTAGCTCCAAAATTTCTCCAGAACGAGCCATTAGCGGTAAAATTCAACCATAAAAAATTAATGGGATAAATTACTCCAGAAGTTGTTCCATATAGATCGTGCAACCCGCCATTGCCATCCACTCCGCAGCCAATAGCATAATTATGCCCAGCTTGCAGGGTAAAGTTCATCCACGCCGTATTAAACCCAATACTGGCATTTCCTACACTGAAACCATCTGGAACAGGTACACCGGTTATATTATACACAAAAACTGTTGTACAGGTAGAAGAATTATATTTGGTCACGTTGGTTAAGATGATAGTTTTGTTGATAGCCACATACTGTCCTCGGATAGTATTTTCGCCAGCTTGAAGCAAAGAAAAAGAAAAGTCGGGATTGATAAAAACATTCTCTGCGAGTACCATCGATGCGCATAAAGAAAATATTAAAATAAAAATCCACAATTTCATTGCAACACCTCCATCCCTGCTTCCTGCACAAAGTAACTCTCAGAAGCTTCAGTATATTCATCTTCAGAATTTTTTTCTGATCTTGAGAGGGTAGAACCATCGATCACAATCTTCTGGCAGCTCTCGCCAGAGCTGCATTTTCCGTCACCATTGCCATCAAATTTACTATCACAAACAACCGTAATCACCGTTCCACTTTCTTCACTAGAACAAACATAATCTCGGATATCTAAGGTAATTATTTTCTGCCCATTATCAACTCTCAATTCAGTCGTTTTACATTCCTGCCTGGTTTTAGTTACAGATTGTACAATAGTCTTACATTGGTACTGTCTATCTTGAATGCTGCAAGTAGTATTGGCCGGCTCATCATCACAAGCCATCCCATGCCAGGTACAAGTCCCATACACCGGCTCTTCTACTGCATATTGAACATCAACACAATCCTGAATCTTCTGCACCGGTCCTGTATCGGCTACCGCTGCAGTAGTAAGCACTGAATCATTTTTTTCTTGCACAAGCTCATTAATAGCAACATTATTGCCAGAAGAACTTCCAACCACGCCGTCCTCTCCCGCATATTCGGCGCTGATCACATAGATATTCGCTTTAAAGGGTGAGGTGTTCCACAAGAATTGCACTTTTCCTTGAGCATTGGTAATATCAGAACCAATTTTCTCATCTCCGGCATAAAAGGCTACTTCCTTCATGGGCAGAGGAGTTTTATTTTCATAGGAAAGATAGGCGGTCAATTGTACGATTTCTCCGCGCAATACTGTTAATTTATTGATGATCAAATCCAATATTGTTTTCAGAATAGTTGGCTGCTCTACTACTGGTTCAATCGCCACGCTGCCGGTTACGGTGTCAGAAGAATTTTCTGTTGGCGGAATAGTTTCTTCCACTGGAGCAGCTTCTTGAATCGGTTCTGGTTGTGCAACTGGTTCTTCCATAGGCTGAATCGTAACAGTATTATCCGAAACAGCAGTCTCTGCCGGAGGAGTTGTTTCAACAGGAGCAGAAGCTTCTTCTACCGGAAGTATTTCTATCGCAGCAGGTTCTTCCACAACAGAAGTTACATCTGAAGAATTGATCACCGTTTCATTAGAAATCACTTCTTCTCCTACTACCACAAAACTCAAGATTACAATAACCAATAGACTTACAACTATCTTTGCATAACCCATCGTTCGCCCCTCTTTTTACTTAGAAGGTCACCGCAAGCATGTACTTACGAATCATTCCTAGGTGGTAAGAAATATTTTAGAATATTTAATCATTTGTTATATATAATATAAAATGATCCCTACTTCATCCCAAAATCTAATCCAACTCTATACTCTACCGGAATAAACTTGCCGTTCTCAAAGACAGCATAAGAGCTTTTAACACAAAATGCAACTTTGCCGTCAGCGCTAGTAAACTTCTCACTCTCACAATTATTAAACTTCCAATAAGAAGGTTTTATCTTCTCTAAGCAATCTTGTAACTGAGAAGTTTGCTTGCATTCATTGACCATCTTCTTAGCTTCATCTTGTAGGCGGAAATATTCATCAAAGTCATAATCTAAATTTGCCCGGAAACCAGTGTTAAGCGCATACCGCTGCGCTCCTGTACCTAACAAAATCTTCTTATCAGTTTTCCCCATCAGCTCTTTTCCCTGACGAGAAACGTTAAATGCAGCATCCTGATCATAAGCCCGATAGAATGAATTAAACTCCATATTCACATTGCCATCTACATCTAAGAAACAGAACTTCTGATCTTTATTCCAATAGGTAACTCCGTCAAAAACACCACAATTAGGAGGGTTAGAAAACCCTCCTTTTTGAGCCAGAGCTAATATTGTTTTTCTTCCCGCCTGCAAGGCCAATCCATCCATATCAGCCAACTGCTTCTCTCCTTCCAGATGATTATATTGCAAAAAATCTAATTGCCAGTTGCCTTTCGGCTTTACTCCGAATTTAGTCGGATATACTGCTACTAAGACTAAAGCGAAGATCACCACGATTCCGATCCAATGAAATAACGCGCCTTTTTTGTTCATATTCTATCCAAATAATTTTACTACCACTGACTTTGCCTTTCCCCGAGCATAGGTATTGGTCAGATACAAAGCTCCTTTCTCTTCTCCTGAAAAAAAGCCATTATTGTAAGAGAATAAAGGTTCCGGCTCCTCTTTAGTTTCATAGGAAACAGAATCATACACTGCTATTGCTCCTTTTAAATTATGGTCAGTAAAATATTTTCCCATCTTTTCCTCAAAGGTGATGGTATCAGCAGTATTTACGGTAGAGATAATGAGATCTTTCATCGTTACTTCCCGGTCATTCACTAAAACCGGAGCATTGACTAAATCTAAAAGCTCTTGCTGGCCTTGTACATACTCAATCCGCGCTAAAGTCTGATCAGTCTTATCATTGACATCGGTGCGTAATACTATCACCGCAAAAAAGCTGACCATAGAGAGTATTAACACCAATGATAACAAATCAGCAAAATCGTCCACCAGACCTTTCTTATTCATAATAATCATTCTCTCCTAAACCCTGGTCTGAACCTGTATCACTAATCTTGACGGTTCCAGCCTATTTCCATTTCTAACCAGTACTTGTTTATACAAAGTAAAATCAACTTGGTTGAAAAAATTATTAGTCATCAATAACTTCTTCTCTCCGCCTACCGCAGGAGTATATCCTTCCAGCTCTAGAGCAAAATTAAAGTCCTTAATTCCACCATCCTTTTCGGTGCGGTAACATTTATCTAACCTCTCTTGGGTAAACTTGCTTAAATCGATGACTCCGGCAAAAATTCTGCCGGTCGCCGGGTCTTGATAGGTAAAACATTCCGGCGTGTTCAGAAAGCGCAGGCTGATCAGCTCCGCCTGTAACTGTGGGGGAACTTCCACCAAAGAACGCTGATAGTTAGGAAAAAACACAAAGACCAGCAATAGTGTCGCTACTATCACCATGAAAGCGGCGATCGGCCAGTAGATCTGTTTTCTGGTTAGATCAAAGATATCGTCTTCACTCATTGTTTTGACTCCGCTGATACTTTTTGCAGCGTCTCTGTTGTATGCACTATTTCTTTACATTCCCGCAGCATAATATTCTTTTTCTCTTTGGCCACGCAAAGATTATTTTTTCCATCTAACGTTCCAAAGGCCTGATACCCTTCCGGAAGAGAAAAATAACGCACTATCTTCTGCTGGTCGCCTTCTCCTTTGATAAAGACGCTCACCGAACTGGAACTAAGCACAAAAGTATATTTAGAAACATTCTCAGGATACTGAACCACTGCTTCTCCGGGAGTTCCTACTAAAGTATCGATCATCATCTTGAGATCATCAGCAAGGATGATCTTGTTGTTAGTCTCAGAACTGGCAAACTTGGAAGCGATACTGAATATGGAATAGGCAGAGATAAGGATCACCATGATCTCTAGAACCATCAATAAAGTGCTAACCGCTCTTTTGTCCATCTTCCCCACCATAATCACCAAGTAGTTTAATAGCATTGCTGTCTTTGGTAAAATATAATACGGTCCGCCGAGGGATCTCATAATAGCTTCCCACAAATACCGATGACTTTTTAGCGAGATTCCGTTCGATCATGAAACCATTCGAACAGGTGTAAGAATTCACCATGGTTCCTGCGCCGATGCTGCAGGTTTCCACCGCTACATCATAAGGAAGATCAACGCAGACTACTTTCTTGGGGGTGATGGTTATCTTTCCCTTCACTCCCTTAGCAAAAACAGTAGTCTCAAAATCAGAATCTCGTAAAAGACATAGACAATTTTTAGTATCATCGCACTGTCCTGGTTTTGATATATCGATGGAATAATCAGTATAGGGCAGTTTTGCGTCAACATCAACAACAACTTTCTGCACATTTTTCTGAAAATAGACCATCGCCGTCGCTTCATCCATAATTAGGAGAATACTTTTTTTCTCTCCTACTTGCCCACGTTCATTAAAATCGTTCAGCCCTTTCACAAACTCAGCATAATTATCTTTGGCTTGCTCGCTGGTGCGAAAAAAGACATTCGAAGCGATATAACAAGCGGGAATAAAAATCATTAGGGCTAAAAGTAATGAAACCAAAAACTGTAACTCAATGCCTTTCCTTCCGATCTGCCACATTATGCTTTAACCCATTCGCTACCTGTACACTTATAGTCGAGTCCATTTATCTTTTTAGTCACGCCTTCATTTGCTTCTTTACAGCCATTCCAGAAACCTTTCTCGCATAATAAAGAGCCATATTCTGACTTAGATTTCCATCTCCATGAGAAAAGATTTTTCGGGTCTGGTTCATTAGGAATAGATTGGTAATTATTAGTGACGTCAACATCAAGATTCTTATTTTCTTTCAGAGAAATAATAGTACCGTCATCAACCTTTGCTTGGCCGCAATCATTTCCTTCATTATCATCTTCGCTGGCCATGATCCAACATCGACCCTCTTTGAGAGTTTTTAAGTTAAAGTGGCCATCACAATCATCATCTTCGCTATGACAGCTTGTTCCTCCTGATCCACCTACCCAGCCAGCGCAAGCTAATCTGATTATTTCATCTGCTGGATCAGCTCCACCGTCATCATCAGCAAATAATTCAATCGACTGATATTGCTTAGGCTGTGCTGGGCCTGATTTTTGTTCAACTGGTTTTTGTTCCGCCGGTTTTTGCGGCTGCGCTGCTGGTTGATTTGTCTGTGTAGTGGTAGTTGTTTCACTTTCTACAATTCCACAAGGAGGTTCGCTGTTATATTTCTTTAAATCTTCTTGCATCTGCTCATTGGTAAAAGTAGCTGGGCAACCCTCTGCGATGGAATTACCAAATGTACAAGGGCACTTGTCCAGAAGATTACGAATTCCGTCCTTATCCGCATCTCCACCTATGCCGCGTATTTGAACTCCTACGATATCTCCTGATTGAGTAAGTCGAGGAACGAGCACAATTGCTAATAAGATAAATATGACTGCTAGAACTATTAATATCTCTCCTAAAATACCTATGGGGCTTATTCCTTTTTTATTAAACATCATCAACACCTTTATTTTCCGGCAATATCTCCTGAACCGCATCGTTCTTGTCCTTCCTTCAGCGAGCTTAGATAGATTGAACTAACATCACGCTCCTTAATTAAATCTGCTAATTGGTTCTGCTGGCCGATATAGACCAATGGAAAGCCCGCTCCGGGAATGAGCGAACCTACTGTCTGCTGGATCACGCCTTTCCAGAAAGTGCTTTCCTTCTTATTTTTAGGCATCAGGGAAATCGTATAGGCCTCTCGAGGCAAGATCTCCGGAACGGTAGACACTATTCTTCCCGGCCCGCCATAACCTTGGATATAGTCTAAATACGTCCTATTAACCCGACCATAAACATGGGAAGATAAATATTGGTTAATCTCGTCTGTAGTGATGGGGCCGCCTTCAATATCATTTTGATCGATTAAAACGGTATAACAATTAAAACATTTATTTGCGTTTTTAGGATCAGTGTATGGAGCAAGGTCTTCAAAGCCTAGAATATCAGGTAACACATCCGCTTTGACATCATCCAAAAGTTCTTCATATCTTCCTTCACCAAACATGGACCAGCATCTGGCAGTATTATCACCTATCTGGCGCAAGATCTGTTCCCTTGAACCGGACACTTTTTTATCAATGGTTCGACAGAGGGGAGGAATTGTTTTCACTTGCGACTTAAATAAACTTAAACCATCTTTACCGGCGTTCCAATCGATATTCAGCGCTGTTCTCGCTCGCTGGGCGATAGAAGTCTGGCATAATAGTTCTGCTTCTGCATCACTGGCTTTAGAAGTGAAACGGAGTAAAAGGCCAGCGATCAAAAAAAAGGCGATGAGCACCAGTATCGTGCCTACAATAAATACTGTCGCATCTCCTTTTTTGTTAAAGGTGATATTTAACATTGTTTCGGCTCTCCGGCAGCGATCCTGTTTGGTATGCTCTGGCTTCTTCCTTTTTCATTCAGCCAATCGCTGGCGATGCCGCTATCACTATATCGGTAAAATAAGGTAGAGATGGTCGGGAAAAAACAGACCTGTTCGCCGTCAGGAGTGAATAACCAGCCGTTATCATCAAAATGGCTCTCTAGATCCAGATCGGGAATACTGATGCGATTACCATTAATCCCGGAAGTGGTATAAAAAATAGTCAAAGAATTGACTGGCTGATAATAAGGATAAATCTGCTCTTTATTTCCTTGTATAAAATGGGTGAAAAAGTTTTTACTTACTCCTCCTGCTCCGGCGATCACACAGGGCTTCATGCCCGGAACTTCACCGGATAAATCAGTGATGACCTGCTTTCCCCCAGAGCCGCCAGATACGGTTAAAAAAGTCTTGCCATTTTCAACTTTAAATTGTAATGAAGTTCCTTTCTCTCCTAGATCAGAAAACTTGGTATAATGAGCAAAACAATTCTCTTTTCCCTGGCCGAGCATGGAACTGATCGTTTTTTTCAGATTCGCGATCTCTGCTTTATGCTCATCCGGAATGGAAACTTCCGCTTTCTGCTCTTGCAAGCCTACGCTAAAGCTGGGGAGGTAATCCTTCGCTCCTAAAATTGCTCCTTTAACTTTCTCAAATAAGCTGGCAGGGCCGCCAAAAAGAAGAGCTAACACCACGATCAAAAAAACTAAAGGTATAAGGTACAGGAAGATCTTGGTTGCGATCCCCATCTCAGAACAGGTTGAAGAACTTGTCTAGCAACCCTTCCCCCTGCCCTTTAAGTACAAAATATAATGCGCCTACTACGAACAAAAAAACTAAGAGAATGATGATCCAGACGATATAATCCAATTCTGCAGATCCACTTTTTGATACCATACCAATATTCCCACCAATTTAACTCACGGCGATAGCGGCGCAAATTTCTTTTGCAGCCCATAGATGATCAGCGCAAACAGCAGCAGCGCCAGGATGATGATGACGATGAGCGACATCACATCGCTTCCCATCGCTTTTTTGTGCCATTTCATGCGCGGTTATTATTTTGTAATTTTTTGAATTATTTCTTTTTTATGCCGAAACAGCACTCTTGTTTTTGCCCGTCTAGATCAGGACATTCAAACAACGATGAAGGGGTTCCTCCTTCCTGAGTTCGACAAGCATCGACACCGACACATGTTCCACCGGTCGTCTCGCAGGCGCCGACAATGATCCACCACATGTCCGCTTCAGCTTTCTTCATCTTTAGCATGCTGCTTGTCGTATGTTGCTCGATCAGCTCCACACGCAACCGGATCCAGCTTCACAAGATTCTTTGCTGTCGCTGAATCCTTTACATCGATCGATCTCATCTTTAAAGCTGGAGCGCGCCGCATCTTTCGCTTCTACAGTATCAGCGCCGTCAAATTGGCCCATGAACGCATTTTCAAAAGCTTGCCCTGGCCGGCATTGCCCATAAAAAATCCGCATCTTAAATAATTCAGTTTTTGTCTCTTCGCTTACCTTGCTACTAAACTGGCCGGTCTGCTGAGTGAAAATAACTACTAAGACCACTAAGACAATCAACGCCAAAGCGGCGACAATAATTACATTAACGGGAAGTCCCTGCCCTCTTTTAAACATCATATATCACACCTCATTTTTAACGCTTTTGCACTTAAAAAGAGGTAAGAAGGGCGTAAACCTTCTGCACCTCATTTTTGATTGGTATATACTTAAACGTACTTTGAAATGAAGAAAGAAAATAGCTATATAAATGTTGCTGTAAGCAAGCCTAAAAAGAATTATTTTTAAGGGTTTACTAAGCCTCAATCACACAGATACAAGGTATTTTCCACTAATCCTGCGCCGGTATTGATCGGGAATAAGCCAGAGCTATCCCTTTCCTTCCATTTTGGACATCCGCCGCCTACATCTTCACAAAAGCCTTTCTCGCAGATCGGCTTGACAATATCGATCGGCGTCTCGCCTTGAAGAGTGATCAGCTGGGAATGAAACTCATAATTTTTGTTCCAGCCGCCTAAGGTTTTTGTAAGTGAGGAGGTGATCATTTCTTCTAAAAATGCGCAGCTGTGCAGCGGCTGATGAGAAATCGGCCCGATACATTGATACAGTGATCTATCAACATCTTTGTATTTAGCGCAGTCCTCGATCACATCTCCTCCTATCTTGGGAGCTTCTGCGCTTAAGAAAGAACATCCTGCCTCATCGCGTACCGTCGTCTTCATCAGCGCGCTCATGGTACTATAAGCTAAGCCTTTTCGGGTAAAAATTTTCTTCTGCGGTTCAGATTTCAAAGCAAAGGTAGCCATAAAGAGCATCCCTAAGGCGATCAGGATTACAATTACCACCAATCCGATCGCTTCCATCTGTCCCTTTCGAGATAGTTTTCCATCAATCTTTCTTTCTACCCTCATGAGTACACCGTGACTGCAACATAGCCTAAGCCGTAATGAGGCTGATTTTTCCCCGCTAATTCATCTCTTAGAGTTACTACAAAAAAAGTAGGTTCTTTCCTGGTAAAATCCGGCTTGGGCTTGTCGTACAAGATCCAGGTTTTATTTTCCGGGTAAACTTCCTCGACGGTGATAGTAGCATAAGAAAATATTTCAAAATAATAATCATCTAAATAATGCTGCATGGTCTCGCTGCTGGAATTCAGCTTTAACACATCAAAACAATTATCTTCCGGCTCGGCTTCGCCGCGGCTGCAGATCAATTCCGGCATAAATAAAGCTTTCAAGGTGCTTTCCATGGCCCGCTGGCCCAGCAATTCTTCTTCCTTCTCCTGAAAAGCCGCTTTCTGGTAGCGAAAATAAAAAATCACGCCGAACATCAGTAAGATGAAAAAGATAAAAAGGATAGCGATAGTCTCGGTCATCTGCATCTGCCCTTTCCTATTCATTTTTTTCTTGCTTTTCATAACCATGATCCTTTCTTCATCAATACAAGGAAGCGCTGCAGGAAACCCGCAGCTTATCATTCATCTGTTTCAATTTCTCAGCCGCCTCGATAAGGTCCAATTCTGAGCAAGACTGCGGCTGTAATCTGCAGGCGGCGACATTCGAGGAAAGCCGCGACAATGCTCCGACGGTATTTTCATTATTCTGCTCTAAATATCCCCGGCAGTCGCTGGAAATATCCCCTTGATAGTGTTCTGATAACTTTTGTAATTTTCCACCGATCAGGCCGGAAGCGATGTCCTTGCCGCCATACACTTCCATCAATTTCTCCAAACGGTTCAAAGCTTTTCCCATGTTGCATCGATAGATCTGATCGTCGGCAGAAAATATCGCTCCATACTTCGCAGCATTCTTTTCCCCCGGCAAGGAAACGATCCTCAACAGCTTTTGATTCAACTTCTGCCACGATGAACCTTGCTTCTGGTAAAAATCGACTTGATTGATTCCTGTGAATACTACCGCGCTCACTTCCGTATCATCAAAAGATTGCAGCTGTACAGGGACCTGAGAATGTGGAATCACTGAACCGTCTGTATCGATAAGCCGCACTTGCAGATTCGCTTCCGGCTCTATCTGCTGCAAATTTGGGACATAAGTTCGTTTGATCCCTTCCGTGGCGTTGACAAATTCATTCACGAAATCAGCATCATTTCCGACGAGATAATACTTAACATTAGCAGGGATCACCATCAAGAAATCTATCACCTTAAAAGGCATAGAATACGGCAAGCTCCAAGTCACGATCTGCGGGCTGTGCACTTCTCGCGGAGCGAATAAAGGATCGATAGAATTCTGCGTCCGCGCCGGGCGATCTTTGATCCCAAATTCTCCCACCCCATCCTGGCAGGAAAAATACAAAGTATAATCCGCTAGCCCGCTGGCATCGATAAAATTCTTGGTCTTTTCAGAAACACCTGCCCCGGCTAAGATAGAACTCATCACCTCTACCACATCACCGGAAAGGCGTTCTTCGGAAACCTGTTTCTGCCGCGCCACCAAGCTGATAAAAAATAACAAGATCACGGTCCCGGCGATAAGCACATAGACCCAATTGAAAGTAAGTTCTAGCTGGCCTCGCCGTCCGGATATTTTTCCGTATGCCATACCATCAACCTGAAGGAACTCGAGAAAGCAGAGTCTTATCGCCTCTTCCTTCCATCACGACGCTAAAGATCCCTTGCTTGATAGGAATGCACAGAAAATCTTTCTTTTCCGAGAGATCGATGCTGACTCGGTACACTTTAATTTTGACCGGAGCCGGCGGAGTAAGGAAGACGTTTTCATCTACACTATCATATCCCCTTCCGCTGTCGGAAGCGCCTTTCCAGACGCTGCAAGCGACCTGGTCAAAATCACAAAGCCCTTCATCATACGGCTTATCCATGTCTACAAAACAGATCTGGCTATAAGTTACGGGGGCGGAATATTTCTCTACCCGTACCGAGCCAAATTCAGTATATAATTTTTTTACTGAACTTTCCAGGCTGGTTTTAAATTGCACAAAAGCCACATCTTCTCCGCTTTTCAGGAAACCGTTGATAGCCCGATAGCCAAACAACAGGATCAAGGCAAAAGTAATAGCCGCGACCATAAAAACAAAAACCTGTCCCACACCTATTCCTTTTTTATCGGTAAACATTTTCTAAAAACCTCTCATAGCTCTATATTTATTATCATCACTAACTATTGTCACTATTTCTTTCTTTTCTTGCTCATCTGCTGTAATTTTTGGAAGATATCTTTGGCTTCGCCTTTATCGACAATATTTTTGATGCCTTTCTTTTTGGTCTGTTCCGCGATCTTTTCCAGTTTCGCGAATACGCCTCTCTCTTCAGATCTTAACCCAGGTTTAATCTCTTCTTTGTGTTCAGCATATTTTTGCGCCAATACATTGACTCTGGAAAGATGATCTTTTGCCGGGCTGCTCAGGAGAGGATCAAGATGCGGAATTTGTACTGACTGTTTGCCAAATTCCGCAAAGACATTCTGACGTGAACGTGCTTTCGCCCGTTCTGCGCGTTCCTTCTGCCAGGAAGCTAATCTTTCTGTCCAAGACGGAGCTGGTTTTTGTGATGCTGATGGTGCAGACGCCCTAACGGTTGGCCGGGATAGTATCGTACCCCTCGCTAAGGAAGGAGTAACCCCGCGAGGTCTTGCTCCGCTGAAATAGTAGTAGTAAAATAAATATCCCGCTCCTCCTAAGACTAACAACAAGCCTAACAGCAAGAAGACCCAGGCGATCCCGTTAAGAGCGCCGGGAGCAGCTTTCACCGCAGTGACACTGATCGTTTCTTTTCCTGGCTCTGCCACACAAGGATTAAACTCTTTGGTATATTCTTGATAATTAGAATATCCATCTTTATCGTAATCTTCTAAAGTATCACTAATACCATTGGCATCTGAATCTGCTGCCAGGTAACTAAGACTACAGCTTTCTTGATCATATAATTTTTCCCACATATCAGGCAATCCATCTTTATCGGCATCTTTTCCTCGTTCTGACAAAGGTATTTGTCCGCTGGCGCAGCCTATCCCGTCCGCTACTTTTCCTGGCGCCGTCCCGGGACATTGGTCGCAGCTATCTAATATCTTATCGCCATCTGTATCTAGAAGCGTAATCTGCTGTGAACTGGTATAATTATTTCCGACGCTATCTTTAACAGCATAGCATATCCATCCGGATTTATCAAACAATATTTTCTGGCCGTTGTAAGGTTCGGTAGGCAGGCAGAGGCTTGCTGAAGAACTTTTGGCATAAGCAATGTTGCAGCCGCTGTCATCATTGCAATGCAGTTCGACCGGAGTAGAAGAACAGCTTTCGGGCAGAGAATCATTGATCACCACGCTCACGGCAGGCGCTCCTGCATCAGCTGCGCAAGTTGCATAATCCGTGGAAGTGACAGTAAATCCATCGCTGTCTGCAAAGTTTCCTGCATTCCCTGCTCCATCGATGGCCATCACTTTTGCTTTGTATTGGCGTCCCTGCTGCAGGCTGGTGACGGGAATAGCCAAAGGTAATCCGGGACCGGCAGTAGCATTCAAAACCAATGTTCCCCGCAAATTGCTGAGAGGACTGAAACTGTTAAAATTACTATTGAAATTATCAAAACTGCTGGTCTCGCTTCTATTCTGCGAGCTTGAAGAACCTAAAGGTTCGGATAATGAAAAAGGACCTGCTGCGCTTGCTTCTCCCAGATCATACACTTCATAATAATAGCCGCTGATGTTATTTTCGGTAGTGCTGACCATCAATTGCATCGTCGCTGCGCCGCAAGTAGCCGTTCCATCGTTAACGGAAGTGATAGTCGGCGGAGTCTGGTCTATCGTGAAGACTGCATTAGCTTCAGTAAGATGGTCTTCGATCATGCAGCGGACGGGAATGATATATTTTTTCTCTTCTAAAGCGCCAAGCTCGACCGTATGGACATTCCCGTCTGCTCCTGGCGGGAACGGCGTGTAATCCAAACCCTGTTTATATTCACACAAGCCCTTTTTGGTAGTCTCGACGGTAAGAGTTACATTCCTGTAAGGGATAAAACCGTTGGGGCTGATGCTGGAAATAGCGCCTAAAGCGCTGTAATCGACCGTAAAGTGAATTTCCTTAACCTCGGACACATCTCCCGCTCCATTCTTACAGGCTACTGCTAAAGTATAATCTTTTTTCGCACCTTCAAAATTAATGTTGAAAATGGTGCTATGCTGGGTATCCAGCTTGTTAAATTCTGATCCAGGAAAGGAATATTGCATCGCATCATAATCCCTGCTTCCGCCATCGGAGACGTCGCTGAACTTGCAGACAGTCTTATCGTCAGTAGCAACAGAAATAGTGGTGGTTATTCCTTCCGCGATCAAGCTGGAGCCGGCCGCGGCGCGGATGATCGTCGGAGCGGTAGGATCATATTCCAGAATCACTTTCTGTTCTGTTCCTAATTTGCCTTCCCAATCTTTACACACCACATATAGCGGTTTTGTCCCCCCATTTTTGGGAAATTCTGAAAAGACGCTAGTCGGGAAATTATCTATGGTATATTTTCCTTCTGCATCAGGCTTCAATGTTTTAAACGGAGGAAGTGAATTATAATCGAAGCCGGAGGAAAAATCAAATTTGCATTCCGTGGTAGGTACTCTTGTGAAAAACTGCAAGGGAAATACCGGCTTATTGCTGACACCCCATTTTTCATCTTGATAATGATACATCGGCGGCTTGTCTAAGGTGACGCCATAACCTTCGATACGGATCATGCCGCAGCTGGGTTGGTATACCGGATTGTTAGCGCTATCCGTGGAATAATAACAGATCAAGGTGCTTTGGCTTACACTTAATTTTTGGGTAAATTCTTGATAGTCAGGGTTGTTGATTACATCACAGCCCTCCCCGAGACAGTATAATGTCTTTACGCATTCAAATCCGTCATTATTGCATTCAAACGAAACCTGGCTAGAATTGACAAAATATTCTTCCCAGCCATATCCCGAAGGCGTGACGGTCCTGGTCCCTTCCTGTAATACTATCTGCGTTCCCGGAGCGCTGAAATCGACTTTGAACTGCAAAAACTCTTCATAACTATTTGGAGTAAGCAGGTCCGTACACACCACTTTGTACTCTCCGGCATATTCTTTTTCTACAAAGCCAGGGATGGGA
>Ga0209542_10009571_pt1 | contig 17746 bp, 14 predicted proteins | sample RifCSPhighO2_01_FD_184028 | JGI IMG/M metagenome (GOLD analysis project Ga0209542, IMG submission 184028) | Soil microbial communities from Rifle, Colorado - Rifle CSP2_plank highO2_0.1 (SPAdes) (version 2) | ecosystem: Environmental > Terrestrial > Deep subsurface > Rock core/Sediment ...
TTTTCAGCTGGACACCAACCGCAACAGGTACATCAACCGCAATATTCTTTGCTTTTGATGGAACGGGGACAACTACCCACGACGTTATTATCGAGGTATTTCCCGAGGATGAAGATGATGATGGGGGGAATGGGGGAGGAGAAAATCACTTACCAATCTTTACTGGTCCCGAAACCGCGACGTCAACAGTTGGGGTTGTGCTCGAGTTTACCGTAACTGTGAGTGATCCGGATGGCGACACGCTTGTGATTACATCCGATCTCCCGCAAGGAGCGACATATAATTCGACAACAGGTCTCTTCCATTGGGTGCCGATTGATTCCGGTACATCAACTGCAATATTTTCTGCGTTTGATGGAATCGGAACGAGCACGCACTCGGTGGTTATAGAGGTGAGTGAGCTTGCCGGTAACGACCTTCCGATTGTCATCGGCCCCGAAACCGCAACCACAACAGTTGATACGCTCCTCGAGTTTACCGTTACGGCTTCCGACCCCGACGGAGACCCGCTCACAATCACGAGCAATCTCCCGACTGGCGCAGGTTACAACGCAACTTCAGGGCTTTTCAGCTGGACACCAACCGCAACAGGTACATCAACCGCAATATTCTTTGCTTTTGATGGAACGGGGACAACTACCCACGACGTTATTATCGAGGTATTTCCCGAGGATGAAGATGATGATGGGGGAGGAGGATCGCAAAACTCTCCACCTTCATTCATAGATTTCAACCCGCCGATAATTGCTACTTCGACAGAAGCATATTCGTATGATGTGAACGCTACGGATCCCGATAACGATATACTCGCGTTTTCACTTGTTACGAATCCTACCGGTATGTCGATTCATGCGACGACCGGAATAATAAGCTGGGCGCCGACAGACGCTCAGGCGACTTCAACACCACACTTGGTTACTGTCCAAGTGTCTGACGGGCAACATGCAACAACTACAAGTTATTCGATCCTCGTTTCTCTTGCCGAGAACGACGATGATGGATCCGGTGATGGCGACAACACACCGCCACCTACACCAAGTGGTAGAGGTGGAGGAGGAGGCGGTGGTGGAGGAGGATATGGAGCAAATGGTCCACCGTGGCCGCTCCAGCCTCCGATACCAGTAACTCTTGTCGTGGCGACTACTTCGCCGCCACCTACACCATCGTCTGCAAGTACAGAACAAGTTCCTTCACAACAAACTCCCGAAACAAAAAATCCAGCATTGCAACCACAGACGCTTCCGTCCGCACGACTTCCTTTCAAGACCGAGACTTCAATCGGCAGCATCTCAATTTCGACAACTACACTCGGAGCAGAAGCATCAGCCCCAGCTGGCGGCCGATCTTTTGCTTTACTATTGTTTGCAGGATTGTTTAACCTCCTCGACTGGGTCAAAGCAAATTATTGTATCTTGGGGTGGCTCTTGTGGCTTTTGACGCTTATCGCGTTTCTCCTCTACATCTTTGCTACGCGAAGAAAAGAAGAGAAAAAGCCCGAAGTAATTCCGACCGCGAATCTCGCGGGCGACATCTTTGATGAAGAACCGAGCCCTGATGATATAAATCAGTACTGGGAAACCTATCCGCAGGAGAAAGGATAAACGCCAAAAACCGCCCGATGGGCGGTTTTTGGTTTAAAAAACCGTCTAGTTCTATTTTGGGCAATATTCTTGAAATAGTTCGAACCCCAGTAGTAAAGCAAAGCTTACTACGGGGCACGGCGCATTTCGCCGCCGTAGGCGGCGAGGAAATCCCCCCGCGAAAATGCAGAAAAGCGGCGCCTGCCCGCCGAAGTCTCGGCGCAGGCGGGGAGCCGCACCGCTGACAATTTCAAGTTTTTCTTTGGCGGCATTTAATTATGAATTTAATTCAATTAAAAATCAAAAAAGAAAAGAGGCGTCCGATCTCACCGGGCGCCTCAGAGTGTTTGGATGGTGCGATAGAGTTCCTCCCACGAGGCGACGCGCTTGGCGACCGTGCCAACGTCCACGTGAGCGTTGTAGCCCCACGAGAACAGGAAGCGGTATGGCACAACGCCGACGAGTGGCTCGAGCTTATCGAGGTCGTCGTCAACATAGAAATTGAGACCGTTTGCCGCACTCGCTTTGCTGTTGCCGTAGCCGACACCAACGAAGTCAAGTTGGAGCCCTTGTCGAGTAGACCACTCTTTGGCGATTTCAAGTTCGACTTCGCCGCGAGAAGTTACGACGAGGACAATGTGACCATCAGCGACAAGCCGAGGAAGAAAGTGCAGAACGCCGTCAACGGGCTCCATGAGGAAGCCTATCTCACGCGTTCCGTAAATGGTCTTCTGAAGCTCGCGATACTGTTCCATCGTGAGATGTTTTTCTCCCACCACGATTTCCTTTTTGAACTTCGCGGAAGGAATATCAACCCCGTAGAGCTTTTTCGCACTATCGGACTTGAGTTTTCCGCAGTCGGAAATGACACCATCAAAATCAAGACCGATTTTCATTATTTACCTCCAGTTTGGGATGAACGATGTACTGGTTTGTATACTAGTTCAAAAGTATTGAAAAATCAAGCTAAAAACAGAAAAAGAAACTCGATGAGTTTCTTTTGGAAAGTTTCTTGGATTAAAAAAATTTCTTCCCCCAAAATTAAAATATGGTTCGAGCCGATTGTTTTTCCGGGCTCTTTGGCGGTTTTGGCCTCGCAAAGCGAGGCAACAATTTTAAGTTTTTCTTTAGCGGCTAATTCTTAAAATTGTGAATTCAAAAAACTATCAAACAACTACGGTTCCCTCTGCTCATATTCTTTCGTTTCCACAAATCGGATTTTTTTATCAGTTTTCGGAATTGTCCAAAGATTTAGATGACTTGAACCAAAATCGGAATAGAAAAGTGTTAAATGTGCTTCAATTAAATTTTGATATTCCACGACTTTATTCATTGTTACAAAGCTGGCGTTACTACCATTGTCTGCATACCAAACTACAGAATATTTATCAAAATCAATTTGTGGCATCATGGGTTGATTTGGATTTTTCGGGAAAGGTAATCCAGAAACTTCATCGTAGGCGTTTACCATGTATTTCCATACATTTTTCAGTTCTACTTCTGTGCGAAAAATCCCGCTATATATGGAATAATCATAAGATTCCTTCAAGCGCCAATCAGCATGCAAATTTGCTTCTTGGAATAATATTTTGTTTGGTTCCCCACTCGGTTCTTGCGGGGGCTCTTCCTCAATCCCAATTTGTTGTGCATTATACCAACCAGTGCCGAGCCCGCTTGTGCACAATTTTTTGTACAAATCTCCAAGCGGAATATCGCACAAGTAATAAATACAATTAGAGCTAGTTTCTTTCTCGCATTGTTCTTTGCTGGCAAAAACTTTAATATTTACGGTTTCCCTGGTGGACATAAAATACCCCGCAATGCCAAGCATAACTATAACCGCTATCATGATAATTTTTGTGGGTTGCTTTATCGCCATGATTAATTTTTTTTTCTTTTCTTTTTTCCGTTAAAACATGGTTCCATCTAGGGTCAGGCAAGCGACCCGACCCGTGCTTCGCCGAAGCCCCGGCGGGGCGAGTGGATTCGACGGGTTTGTTTTCTTTTGGTGAGCTTATCTTATTATATTATAGCAAGTTTTCATTGCGGGATGCCGGAATCGAACCGGCACATCGAACTTGGAAGGTTCGCATTCTACCATTAAACTAATCCCGCTTGGAGTAAATGCCGCCTTCGTCCCCCTCCCTTTCTAGAATCGAGAAATTTTTCCGTGCTCTTTGTTTTTCGTACCTTTCTCTACTCCCCTATACTGCGCTCAATCCCAGAAAGGGAGGGGTTTACAGCGGCAGGAGTATTCTAGCAAAATTCATCGAATTGAAAAAGTATTGAACTCGCCAGTTGCTTCTTCCCATCTCGTTTCACATCGGAGAACTGTTGCGTGCTCGGGGCCGGATTGCGCCCACTCGAGAAGCTCATTCAATTTTTCTTTCGCGCCTTCAGCAACGATATCAACCGACCCGTCGGCGAGGTTACTCACGTATCCAGTGAGTCCGAGTTTTTCCGCGAGAGCTTTTGCCGAGTGCCTGAAGAAAACTCCCTGCACGGTTCCACGGACAGTAATATGGATGCGGGAAATATTTTTCATAGATTTCACCCCGTAGTAGAAAATCGTATTTTTTATTTTTGCGCCGCCTCGTCGTCAAAACTCTATAAGCCTTTTTATACCATCAAGAGACATATAAAAACAAACATTCGTGCGGAGCACAATACGATTTTTCACTACGGGGTTACTCTCACTCTAACAAAAAATCACCCGTTTATGGTAGGGTGATTTTTTGATTGAGTCGTGTCGTGGTTTATTTCAACGAGCGAGGAGCGGGATGAAAACTTGTTTATATTTCGTCCGAGCGAAGTTGAAATAAAGGGTTTAATGCCTTTTATTTCACCGCTTCTTTCAAGCCCTTGCCTGCGCGGAATTTCGGAACCTGTGTTGCAGGAACCTGGACTGTTGCTCCTGTGCGCGGGTTTCGTGCAGTGCGGGCTTGGCGCTTTTTCGTGAGAAACGTGCCAAAGCCGGAGATAGCTACCTCGTCGCCTTTTGAAAGCGCTCGTACGATTGTGTCGAAGACAGTGTCGACGGCTTCCTCCGATCCTTTCTTCGTTCCGCCGATTTTATTGAATACAGCTTCGATAAGGTCACCTTTATTCATGTGTTAAAAATAGTAGCGAGTAAATATATTGAATACTTGCAATCGACCTTTTTACCAATTTTTAGCCTGTATCTATGATACCAATATAGAGCGTGTCTGAAAACCCGCTTTTGATAACGAGGCAGCGGATTTTTAAGACGAGACGAGGGAGTGGACGACGAAACGTATCGGAAATACGTTAAGTCGGAACTCCGAGTCGTAGTCAAAAACCCGCTGCCGCAGTCGAAATGGGGTTTTCAGATATGCTCTAGCCTTATTCTGCAACAGTTTCTGTCAACAGCGCAAGGGAGAACTATCTCGCGTACTCGATGACCCGTGTTTCGCGAATGACGTTCACTTTGATCTCGCCAGGGTACTTGAGTTCCTGCTCAATCCGGTCGGCAATGCTTCGGGCAAGCTTTTTGGCTTCAAGATCCGTGATTTTTTCCGGGGTTACGAAGACGCGGATCTCGCGGCCTGCCTGAATTGCATACGATTTTTCAACTCCGTCAAATGAGGTCGCGATTGCCTCGAGATCCTCAAGACGCTTCAGGTAGTTTTCAACCGAGTCTCTGCGCGCTCCCGGGCGGGATGCGGAGATTGCATCGGCAGTCTGGACGATAATAGATTCGAGCGTTTCGTAGGGGTATTCCCCGTGATGTGATTGCATCGCCTGGATGACCGCCTTGTCGATGCCGAATTTCTGGAGGATGCGCCGGCCTATCTCAACGTGCGTCCCTTGGACTTCATGGTCGACTGCTTTGCCGATATCGTGGAGAAGAGCACCTTTCTTCGCGATTATAATATCCGCGCCGAGCTCGGAGGCAAGAATGCCCGAGACGTGCGTCATTTCAATCGAGTGCTGGAGGACGTTCTGCCCGTAGCTCGTGCGGAACCTAAGGCGGCCTAAAAGTTGCATGAGCCGCGGGTCGAGATCAAAGATGCCGACTTCGTAGGCGGCCGCTTCCGCCGCATCTTTCATTATTTTTTCGACTTGCGATTTCGCTTTTTCAACCGCCTCCTCGATTTTTGCCGGCTGTATGCGGCCGTCGAGAATCAAATCTTCGAGCGCCATCTTCGCAATGTGTCTGCGAACCGGATCGAAGCCCGATATGATGATCATTCCCGGCGTGTCGTCAACAATGATTTCTACCCCCGCCGTGCGTTCGAGCGCACGGATATTGCGCCCTTCACGGCCGATTATTTTTCCTTTGAGCTCGTCGGACGGGATTGTGACTGATGTTGTTGTTACTTCTGATGTCGTGGATGTCGCGAGGCGTTGGATAGATGCCGCGAGAATATCGCGCGCTTTTCGCGCTAGCTTTTCCTCGCCCGTGAGTTCAAGTTTATGAATCCGCTCAAGGAGATCTGATTCATAATTCTTTTCAACATTTTCAAGAAGAAGATTTTTTGCGTCTTCAACCGATAAATGAGAAACTCGCTCGAGCTCTTTTCGGTGCTCTTCTTCTTTTTGTTTGAGCACTTCCTGGATTGCGCGGACTTTCTCAACTTTTTCTTTTAACTCCTTTTTCTCGACATCAAGATCTCCCGACTTTTGGTCGAGCTGTTCTTCTTTTTTCGAGAGCCGCTCTTCGCGTTTGTGGAGTTCCGTTTCGCGCGTTCGCTCCTCCCCTTTGAGTTCGTCGAGAACTTTGGCGGCCTTTTCTTTTGCTTCGAGAACGATTTGCTGCGCCCCGGTTTTAGCTTCGAGGAGCTGTTTTTGGATTGTGAGTTCTACCGAGTTTTTCTGCTGCTGCGCTATAAATTTGCGGAGAATATACCCAACTCCAGTTCCTGCGGCAAACAAAACCAGCGCAACGATGAGTTGCGATGTAATCATAAATGGTGAAAATGCTAGAATGCATGCGTAAAGTAGTAATGTTAGACCGTACCCCCATACTAAATTTTTTGGGGTGATTGTCAACCCCGTAGTAGAAAATCGCATTATTGCCCACGGGAAACCTGGGATGGGCAATGGTAGGTACAACAACCACTCACTCTTTTAATGAACCGATGACTCAACGACGAATTCCCAATGCGATTTTTCACTACGGGGTCAACCCCGTCAGAAGTTCCCAAGCCGAGTTAGATGTATTATGTCCTTTTCAGAGTAGTCAGCATATTCACGCAAATAAAGCTTTGTAACTTCTAACGGGGTCAACCCAGTCACCAGAAAGTCGTAGCCGTGTTATACTATCCCTATGAATTTTAAGCCCACCGTCCTTGTCGTTTTTGACGGGTTCGGAATAAATACACTTCCCGGGGAGTCTCCTCTCCAAGTTGCAAAAAAGCCAAATCTTGATGAGATTGAGAAAAATTACCTCATGACGACACTTCAGGCCTCCGGTCTTGCCGTCGGTCTTCCGTGGGGGGAAGAGGGGAACTCCGAAGTGGGGCACCTCACCATGGGAGCGGGACGCATTCTTTATCACCATCTCCCGCGCGTCATCGTCTCAATCCAGGACGGGACGTTTTATGAAAACCAGGTATTTCGCGACGCAGTTACGCACATAAAGACAAACCAAGGAACGCTTCATCTGATGGGGCTCTATTCCACCGGGTCGGTGCATGCATATGTCGATCATCTCTACGCGCTTCTTGAATTTGCAAAACGCGATGAGGTTGCAAAAATCGCTATCCATATTTTCGGTGATGGTCGCGACTCGCCGGTACGCGAGTTAAAAACATTTCTTCCACAGTTTGAAGAACGCATCAAGAGCCAATATCCGAACGCGTATATCGCATCACTCATGGGACGCCATTTTTCCATGGATCGCGAAGAGCGGTGGAATTTTACGCAGGCGGCATACGATTGTCTTGTCGGAAGAAAGGGGGAAGCGTTTGAGAATCCCAAAAAATATATCGAAGCCTCATACAACGCTGGCGTTACCGATGAATTTTTAAACCCCGCGTGGCGTGTGGACGAAGCCGGGAAGCAAATAGGTCGGATACAAAACGGCGACGCGCTTATTTTCTTTAATTTTCGCGAGGATAGCATCAGGCAGATCGCGCATGCATTTGTCGACCATGATTTCGACAAATTTGAGCGGCCTCTTCTCAATAATGTTTTTTTTGTAACGATGACCGAGTACGAGAAAGGACTGCCGGCGCACGTCGCGTATCCGCCGCTCGATGTCGAGTGGCCGCTCGCGCGCGTCATCTCGTATGCAGGGCGTAAACAGCTCCATATTGCGGAAACAGAGAAATATGCTCACGTCACGTACTTTTTTAATAGTGGCAAAGAAGTCCCGTTCCCTGGAGAGGACCGAAAGCTGATACCGTCGGTGAGGGTTCCATTTGACCAAAAACCGGAAATGTCCGCGCGGGAAATAACCGATGCGGTTCTCGAAGAACTCGGGAATTATGATTTTATACTGATTAACTTTGCCAATGCCGATATGGTCGGGCATACAGGCAATTTTGAAGCAACGGTGAAGGCGATCGAGACGCTCGACGAATGTCTCGGGAGGATTAAAGAAAAAGTGCTTGAGATTGGCGGAGTCATTGTTCTTACGGGGGATCATGGGAATGCGGAGGAAAAACGATATAGGATTACAGGTGAGCCTCGGACGAAACACTCGTCAAACCCCGTGCCCCTCTATATCATCGCAAAACAGTTCCAGAGAAAGACGCCGCGAACGGATGCGGAAGTAAAAGATAGACTCTCAAAAGTGGAGGGCGTATTATCCGATGTTGCGCCAACCGTACTCGATCTTATGGGACTCGAGGTACCCGCGGAGATGACAGGAATCAACATGCTCCCCAGATTAATTGTGTGATAAAAAAAACTACCGTGATGCGCGGTAGTCAATAAAATAAGGGTCGGTTATATCAAGTGCTTGCAGGAGCAGATAGCGGAGCGGGTGCGTTCGCCAATCGGCCGCGTAGGTAAAAAGATCAACCTGCCAAGGTGTAAAACCGATTCGCGAAGCGATGAACGGGAACGTGAGCGAACCTATATAAATCTGTCCTGTGGCGTTGTGAAGAAGTGCAAGTATGGGGCAGAGTTTGTGGTGCTCGTAGGGCGCGCGGATCGCGCCCCTGTAAAGCGTGGGGCTTACCGAAAAGTTGTACCCGAGTTTTGCGAGATTTGCTATCTGTGAAAAGCATTCGTCAAGCGTCACATTCCCTCCTTTGTTTTTCTTATTATGATAACGTAGTCGCGGTCGATTTTGATAATTAAAAAAACATCGCAGTCTCGCGATGTTTTTCACGTGGTTACTTGAAAATTATTTAACCCCCTTTTGTTTGACTACCTCGTCGATGATGCCGTACTTCTTTGCTTCCTCGGCATCCATGAAGAAATCGCGGTCGGTGTCTTTCTCGATTTTATCGATCGATTGATTTGTGTGCTTTGCAAGAATTTTATTGAGCCGGTCTTTGGTCCGGAGAATATGCCGCGCGGTAATCTCAATTTCGATTGCCTGCCCTTCCGCCGCTCCGAGCACCTGGTGGATCATGACTTCCGAGTTGGGGAGCGCGTAGCGCTTACCTTTCTCGCCTGATGCGAGCAAAATCGCGCCGCCGGAAGCGGCAAGCCCCACGCAAATAGTCGCAACCGCAGGTTTCACGTGCTGCATGGTGTCGTAAATTGCAAGCGTTGCCGTTACCGATCCGCCGGGAGAATTGATATAGAAATGAATATCTTCCTTCGGGTTTTGGAGCTCGAGAAACAAAAGTTGCGCGATAATCGCATTTGCAACTTGGTCGTTAATGGGACCGCCCAAGAATACAATGCGGTCTTTCAAAAGGCGCGAGTAAATATCGTATGCGCGCTCTCCATATCCTGATTTTTCAATGACTGTTGGGATTAGCATGTTCCCTCCTAAATTTTTACTATTAAAGATTCTTGATATTTTATGGAATGAATACTGCCTCGCCAAGGTTTTTTTAATGGTATTACGTGTGCTTGTAAAGATTTTGGCGGGTGAATTCACTGGCTTTCCAAAAGTTGAAACACTTTTTCGTTGCGGACTATTCCATAAGCATAGTCTTTTACGCGGCTTTGGTCAATATTTTTCCGGTCATCGTCGGAGTAGGGGCGCAGGATTCGCTCGACTTGGGCTTGTATTTCTTCATCCGCCGGATTGATATTTTCTTTTCTTGCAATCTCACGGAGCGCAAGTCCGGTTCGCACGCGCCTACGCGCGGCATCCCCCCACTCTTTTTTCAAGTCACTTTCTGTTTTTTTGAGATGTAAAAGATAGTCTTCCCACTTGAGTCCCATATCCGCGATACTTCCCTTGAGTTCGTGTAGCATTTTTTCGCGCTCGGCATCAATCATGAGAGAGGGAATATCGATTAATGCGGCATTTGCAATCTCGTCGATAATTTTAAGGCGGTGAGCTTCCTTTCCCTTTTCTTCTTTTTCGGAGCGGATGCCATCCCTGATACTATCTTTTAACGCTTCGAGCGACGGAAAGTTTCCGACGGCTTTTGCGTACGCGTCATCAAGCGGTGGCGGGGTTGCCTCTTCCGGTGTTCGCGCTTTTTGAATATACGCGAGCGTTTCGTCTACCTCTTTGCTCAAGACCTCAACCGGGGCGTTTTCTTTTTTCGCGTTTATTTTTTTTGCGATATCGCGATAGTCGGGGAGTCCAACTTTTGGGAGTACCGTGATGGCTGCTTGCCAGACAAGATTATTGCCGCGCGCAAGTTTCAGAAGATGAAATTCGGCAGGGCCAATCGCTTCGATGTGGTTATCTTCAAGCACGGACGGCCAGAGTTCCTTGAGCGCATTTTCTGCGGACGTTTGGAGGAGATGTGTCTCGCCAATATGCTCAAGCACCATCTTTTCTGGCGCTTTTCCTTTTCGGAAACCTGCGAGTTCGCTCTCGGCAACAAAATCGCGAGTTGTTTTCGCGATGTATTCGTCAAAACGTTTTGCCTCGAGCTCCCCCGATACCTCAACGCGAGAGCTCGGGAGTTCTTTTACGGTTATATTCATTTATACAATAAATCGGACAATCAAAAGCGCGACAATATTTACTACTTTAATCATCGGGTTAATCGCCGGACCCGCAGTATCTTTGTAAGGATCTCCGACGGTGTCGCCCGTAACTGCCGCTTGGTGCGCTGGAGATTTTTTGCCTCCGTGGTGCCCGTCTTCAATATATTTCTTTGCGTTGTCCCAGGCCGCACCTCCCGATGTCATCGAGAGCGCTACAAAAAGTCCGGTGATAATAACGCCCATAAGTAGACCTCCTAACGCTGTTGAGCCGAGAAAAAATCCGACGAGAATTGTGATGACAATCGGGGTAAGCGCGGGGAGAATCATCTCGCGGAGTGCAGCACGCGTCACAATATCAACTGCGCTCGCATAATCCGGCTTTGCAGTTCCTTCCATAATACCCTTGATTTCACGAAACTGTCTCCGTACTTCGTTCACAACAGAGCCAGCTGTTTTGCCGACTGCGCGCATTGCCATTGATGCAAATAAATATGGAAGCGAAGCGCCGATTAAAAGCCCCGCGAGTACATATGGGTCAGAGATATCAAACACTACCGAGTTCACGTTCCCTACAAATCCGTCGATGTATTGGCTTCCAATTGTGACTGCAATCCGCGCGACCTCTTCGACATATGCGGAGAAAAGGACGATTGCTGCGAGCCCGGCAGACGCAATTGCGTATCCCTTGGTTACCGCTTTTGTCGTATTGCCGACCGCATCAAGCGGATCGGTGTGCGCCCGAACCGACTCGGGAAGCCCCGCCATTTCTGCTATCCCGCCGGCGTTATCGGTAATCGGACCGAATGCATCGATCGAGACGATAATCCCCGCAAGCGAAACCATGCTGAATGCGGCAATCGCAATGCCATAGAGTCCGCCAAGCGAATATGCGGTGAGCATTCCAGCTATAATAATGAGAATCGGAAGAAATGTCGCTTCCATGCCAAAGGCAAGCCCCATGATAACGTTCGTCCCATGTCCTGATTCGGATGCTAGGGCTATCGATTTCACCGGGCGGAATTTTTTCGATGTATAGTATTCGGTTACCATCACCATGAGTATTGTCGTTGCGATCCCGACAAGAGAGGCAAGATACATATCAAATTCCCTGTCAGGGCCGAAAAACGACCGCGCGACGGGGATGAAAAAAACTGCTGCAAGAGCGCTTGTTACGAGAAGCGATCGGTAAAGCCCCTTCATAATCGTGTGTTCGTTTTTTATACACGCAAAGAAAAAGCCGATAACCGACGCGATAAGCGCGACGGCGCCAAGCGCCAGCGGAAATGTTTGTTCGGCTTCGCCGCGCGCGAGAAGGAGTGTCGCAACCAGCGTAACTGCGTACGTTTCAAAAAGATCAGCCGCCATACCCGCGTCGTCTCCCACGTTGTCGCCGACATTGTCTGCGATTACTGCCGGATTCCGCGGGTCGTCTTCGGGGATGCCGGCTTCTACTTTGCCTACGAGATCCGCGCCGACATCGGCCCCTTTTGTGTAGATACCGCCGCCAAGACGCGCAAATACCGATATTAAAGATGCACCAAAGCCAAGTCCGATAAGGCTTGTTGTGTTGCCGCCCGAGACGGCAGTGAATGCGAAAACAGAAAGAAGCGCGAGTCCGGCGACCAGAAGCCCCGTAACCGTGCCGCCACGGAACGCGACGTCAAATGCCGCTCGAATGCTTGTGCGCGCGGCTTCTGTTGTGCGCACGTTTGCGGTTACCGCAGTCTGCATGCCGATGAAGCCGACAAATGCGGAGAAAGCAGCGCCCACGAGAAACCCGGCTGCCGTAAGCCAGCCAAGGCTCACCCCGAGGATAAGAAAGAGCACTACCGCGACATACGCAACTGTCGTATATTGCCGCTTTAAAAATGCAAATGATCCTTCGCGAATCGCGAGCGCGATTTCGCGCATTTTCGGCGTTCCGTCGGGGAGTCGAGCGATTTGCCGCCGCAGATAAAACGCAAAACCGATTGCGAGAACACCTGCAAAGATAATGAGTCCGTTCGTCATATTATAATATAGAGCTTATCTCAAAATTTGCTTTCGAGGCAAGGGGTTCCGGTTTCGAGCTGCAGCCGGAATCCGGGAACTTTTGAGCCGGAATGGAATTGTGAGATAAGCTCCAGTAGTTTATCCCGCTTAGAAATAATACCACGCTACTCTGCGGCATTGGTTACCGCTTAGGATAATTCATGTTGTGGTCTAAATAAATACCCTGCGTGAATTTCTAACGGGATTTATTCTTTATTTTCTTCTTTCTCGGCATCGGATTCTCCGACCGATGAGGAATCCCTGCCTACAATGTCTATTTTCCATCCCGAGAGTTTTGCCGCAAGCCTGACGTTTTGTCCGTTTCGTCCGATTGCAAGTGAGAGTTGATTATCGTCAACGGTCACTTTCGCCGTGTTTGTGTCTTTATTTAGTTCAGTGTCGAGGACTTTTGCGGGCGAAAGCGCGTTTTTAATAAACACAGCGGGGTCCTCGGACCATTCGATAATATCTATTTTTTCTCCGCCAAGTTCCGTGATAACAGTATCTACGCGGACACCTTTTTGGCCAACGAGCGAGCCGACTGGGTCAACGCCGGCCTCGGATGATGCGACTGCGATTTTTGATCTGGACCCCGCTTCACGCGCAATTCCCTTGACCTGTACTACGCCTTGCGCGATTTCCGGCACTTCCATTTCGAAGAGTTTTGCCACAAATCGCGGGTGTGAACGCGAAACATACACATTGGGACTCCGCGGATTTTTATCCGCAAGCATGAGAAGCCCCTTGATCCGTTCGCCCAGGCGATAATGTTCGTGTGGGACCTGTTCTTCATAGGGGAGGATTGCGGTGGTGCGGCCGAGGTCAAGAAAGACATTGCGTCCTTCAACGCGCTGGACAAGACCGCTCACAACATTTCCTTCTTTTTCGCGGAATTCTTCAAGGAGAGCCTCGCGTTCCGCCTCGCGGACGCGTTGGATAATCACCTGCTTTGCGGTTTGCGCGGCGATACGGCCGTAGTCCTGTTTTGTTTCAAGCGGAAACTCGAGCTCTTCACCCGGCTCGATACTCTTTTTTATCTTGTGGGCTTCGTCGATCATGATATGCCGCTCTGGGTTAAATCTCACTTTTTTAATTTCACCTTCCGCCGGTACTTCCTCTTTCTCTTTTTCCTCTTCCTCGGCGATTTCTTCTTCCGATTTCACCATCGAAGGGTCGAGGACTATTTTGACCTGGCGAAATGAGATTGCTCCGGTATCGAGATCAAACGACGCGTGGATAATCTGCCCGCGCTTTCCATAATCGCGCTTGTAGGCCGCAGAAAGGGCCATTTCGATTGTTTCTATGATTTTTTCTTTTGAAATGCCGCGTTCTTCCGCGAGTTCCTCGAGCGATGCTTTTATTGTTTTTAAATCCATGATGAAGTACTAGTTTATAGTTAATAGTTTATGGTTTGTAGTTTAAAAAATGGCCCGTCTTCGACCGGACCAAAACCCGAATATCAGTATGGGAAGAGTGTAGCATTTGGCGGGTAATTGTCAAATAGATCAAAAAGAGCTGGTTTTTGTGGTTTTGTGGGCGTCTGTATTATATACTAATAGAAGAATGAGCGACCGGATCAAGCGACTTGTAAAAGAACTTAATATTATCGAGCAGTGCCGGCAATACCGTGTCTCGGTTTTTGCATGCCCTCCGTTTCTCTTTGTGGTCATCGGCGTGGTTATCATTGTTGCGATGCTTGGGACGACGGTGCTCGCAAGCCGTTTTTCCGAAGACCCGTCGGTGGTGGTTATATCCGTATCGGTCATGTCGGCGTTTCTCTTTGTGATAGGACACGCGGTTGTCTTGTCGTTCCAGCGCCTTGCCGATGCATCGCGGATGAAATCGGAATTTGTAAGCATCGTCTCGCATCAGCTTCGTTCACCGCTCTCTGCAATCAAGTGGCAGCTCGAGCTCATGCTTGAGAATATGAAAAATTTGAGCGGGGATACGCTTGCAACGATGAGCATGCTTCACGACCAGAATGAACGGATGATCGAGCTCGTCAACGATCTTCTCGAGGTCAACCGTATCGAGGACGATCGCCTCATGCTCCGCCCGACGCTCGTTTCGATCGATAAGCTCATTGAAGAAGTTGCGACACAATACCGCCCGCTTATGGGGAAAGCGGGGCATCTCTTCACGATAGAGATACTGGAGCGACCGTTGTGGGCCTTTGTCGATGAATCAAAAACACGCTGGATAACCGAAAATGTACTTGAAAACGCGATGCTGTATACTTTAAGTGGGGGGGTGGTGAATGTCAAAGTTGTCAAAGACGGCAATCTCGCCCGAGTTGAGATCGAAGATAGCGGTGTTGGTATCCCGCTCCGCGATCAAAATAAAATTTTTACCAAATTTTTCCGGGCTGACAATGCGCTCCGGCTCCGCACGAGCGGTTCTGGACTCGGACTCTATCTCGTTCGCTCGCTCGTGCGGGCGATGGGTGGGAAAGTAGGCTTTGCATCGCTGGAAGACAAAGGGTCGACATTCTGGTTTTCGTTCCCGCTCGTGAAGGGAACGAGTCAGGAACATGTATTACACGCACAACCATGAAAAAAATTCTTATTGCTGAAGACGAAGCCGCATTACAGGATGCGCTTCAGAAAGTGTTTATCGCAGCAGGGTATGAGGTTGAGCAGGCATTTGACGGGGAAGAAGCTCTTTCAAAAATTCGGTCAGCAAAGCCGGACCTCGTACTTCTCGATTTGGTCATGCCCAAAAAACACGGGTTTGAAGTTCTCCAGGAGATAAAAGCTAATGAGGAATTAAAGAGAATTCCGATACTGGTTCTCACGAATCTTGAGGAGAGTGAAGACGTGATGAAGGCGATCGAGCTTGGTGCGCGCGGGTATCTCATCAAGGCGAACTACGCGCTCAAAGAAGTTCTTTCCAAAGTCAAAGAGGTCTTAGGATGAGAATTGATGCTAAGCAACTCAAGGCCTTTTTACTTGATGCCGATCTTGTATCGGAGCGCGATATCGACGAAGCCGTAAAAGAGGCCGAGAAAACCCGAAAAAAGCCCGGAGATATTTTGGTTGCATCAGGCAAGCTCTCCGCGCGCGATCTCGGCCGTATCGAGGGGTATATTCTTGGGATTCCGTATGTGAATCTCGAGGAAGAAAAGATTGATCCGCAGATTTTGCATATTATTCCCGAACCGATTGCTCGAACGCACAATATCATTGCGTATAAAAAAACAGGGCGTGATCTCGAAGTCGCAATGCTTGATCCGGAAGACCTCGAGACAATCGAATTTATCAAGAAAACTTCGAATCTGGCCATCAAGCCCCGCCTTACCAATGAGGCGTCGATGAGATATCTTCTGTCTCTCTACCAAAAAAGCCTCGAAGCCGAGTTCGGCGAGATTATCAAGGAAGAAAGCGAGCTTCTCACGACAGCCAGCTCAATAAAACGCGATGACGCTGATGGCACCCCCGAAGATTTAAAAAAAATTGCAGAAGAGCTCCCGATTGTGAAAATCGTTGATACGCTCATCCGCCACGCCATTTTACAAAAAGTTTCGGATATCCACGTCGAGCCGTTCGAGAGCGATCTCATCGTGCGGTATCGGATCGACGGCATTCTGCACGACGCGATGGTACTTCCCAAGAAAATTGCATCCGCAGTCGTTGCGCGCATCAAGGTGCTTTCCGGTCTCAAGCTTGACGAGAAGCGGCTGCCGCAGGACGGCAGATTCAAAATTGATACCACAGAGTACAAGCTTTCGTTTCGTGTTTCCGTGCTCCCCGTATATGACGGCGAAAAAGTTGTCATGCGTCTCCTGCCGGAAAATTCACAGGGGTTCACGCTTGAGACTCTCGGTTTTCATGGGGGCGGGCTTGAGCTTTTACATACGAACATTCGCCGGACAGTCGGCATGATCCTTGCGACGGGCCCCACGGGGTCAGGTAAGACCACGACGCTTTATACTGTGCTCGATCTTCTCAACTCTCCCGGGGTGAATATCTCAACGATTGAAGACCCGGTTGAATATCGCATGGGGCGCATCAATCAAACACAGGTTCGCCCCGATATCGGGTTCACATTTGCCAACGGTCTTCGGTCTCTTCTCCGCCAGGACCCGGATATCATCATGGTCGGCGAGATCCGCGACGGGGAAACCGCCGGGCTCGCCATAAACGCCGCGCTCACGGGGCATCTCGTGGTGTCTACACTTCACACAAATTCTGCGGCCGGTGCGCTCCCGCGGCTTATTGATCTCGGGGTAGAACCATTTTTGATTTCATCTACCGTAAACCTGATCATTGCTCAGCGCCTTGTGCGCACACTCTATAAGACAAAAAAGCCGCATCAGCTTACCAAGGATGAGATGGCGCGGCTTGCAAAGGTTGTCGATGTTGACCGGATACTCCAGGCGCTCCGCGAAGAGAATATTATCCCCGCGAAGGCAAGGATTGACGACATAACTTTTTATGAGCCTGTTGCGTCCCCCGACGCCGAAGATGGATATTTGGGGCGAATATCTATTCACGAGGCGCTCCCCATAACCGCGACCATCAAAGAGCTTATTATGAAAAACGCAACCGGGGATGAGATTGAAAAAGAGGCGCGCCGCGCGGGGATGCTTACCATGCTCGAAGACGGGGTTTTCAAGGCAGCCCAAGGAGTTACTACTATAGAAGAGGTACTCCGTGTAACGCAGGAGTAAAGGAATTGGCCAAAGTTTTAGAGTATAACGATGAAAATTTTGATGCCAAATCTTTACCCCGCCCTCTGGGCACAGAAGAAAAAGAGTATATGAATATTTCACAAAATGTAAAAAGTCGCGAGCGCATCGTCACTATATACAGAGGGCGGGGTGCTCAATTTTTAGCCTTCACTTACGTTCAGTAAAAATTGGCACATGCCTCGATTTAGTTACAAAGCGCGGGATAAGTCCGGCGAAGATGTCGTAGGGATGAAGGATGCCAATGATCGCTACGACCTTGCGCGGCAGCTTCGGGCGGGCGGGTATCTTCTCATTAGCGCGGATGAAGTAACCGCGACGGGCGAGAAGAAAAAAATTCGGTTTAAAATCCCCGCTTTTCTCACAAATATTTTCCGCCACGTTGCGCTTACCGAAAAAATTATCTTTT
>Ga0209542_10009572_pt1 | contig 17746 bp, 14 predicted proteins | sample RifCSPhighO2_01_FD_184028 | JGI IMG/M metagenome (GOLD analysis project Ga0209542, IMG submission 184028) | Soil microbial communities from Rifle, Colorado - Rifle CSP2_plank highO2_0.1 (SPAdes) (version 2) | ecosystem: Environmental > Terrestrial > Deep subsurface > Rock core/Sediment ...
TGCCTGTAGGCATATATAATGTTAAATTTCAAAACCTCTGCCCTGCGCTTCGGTCACACCCATTTGTGCTTGGTCTTTGATGTTGAGAGACCATGCCAAATCTTTAAGCCGGCTTTCGGAGAGTTTTGGAACCGGGAGAGTGGTAGACGTTTTTGGTTTTTCCGCTTGTGCTTCGGGTGCTTTGGGCACCCGCTGTTGCCAAAGATAGAGCTTGTTGCCGATAAAATACATAAAGGCGTGCTCTATCGCGATAATGAGCGGCCGGCCATTGACTTGGTAGAAGGCAAGTCCGGCACCAAAAATGGCTGCCGGAAGCGCGAACACTATTGCAACAAAAAAAGGTAAAAAGGTGAAGAAAATAAGGCACAACCCACCGGCGCCGGCAAGCCAGACGAACTGCTTGAGGGTCAGTGGCCCAAAAATCTTATCCTCAACCTCAATGAACTGGGGTACCTGATACCTCATTACTCATAAGTATATCGTATTTTTTCACTCCGGCGGCTCTCGATAGGGGTCGGCTTTATAGGGCGGAGGTTTGGTTTGTCCCGAGCTTGCTGCAGGAGGTTGGGGAGCCGTTTTACCTGTCTGTAACTTCTCGGGGAGCTTGCTTACGGTTTTTTCTGAAAGCATTATCTGCGCTTGTTGCATGATGGGAGGCATGGGTGCGATGGGCGCAGTTGGCGCTACTGCAGGTTTGGCGCCGCCCAGAGGGCTCTGCCCGGCGGGAGCGGGCGGAGGAGTTGGTTTTGGAGGAGCACTCGGGGGAGGTACGGGCTTTGGTGTTGGGGTTGAAGGCGGAGGTGGAGCAGAAACAATAGGGGCTTCCTTGGCTCGCCCCTCCATAAACTTTTTCATAGATTCGCGTATGGGGAGAAAAATTTGCTCCGTTATCTCGGCGCCTATTTTATGTGCCTGGTCGGTGGAGACACGAACCTGTTTTTCTATGTTAGCGGCAAACGTCGAAGGGTCGGCGAATCCCAGCATGATAAGCATTGTTTCGTCTCCAAGCACTTCAAGCTGGTCGATATGCAAGTTATATTTTGCGCCGACAGTCTGAACCTTTTTTTCGAAATCTGCAGAAAGAATCGCAAGACGTACGTCCTCAGGGAGTTCTCCCAGCCGCTCTTCTATTTGCTTTTGTGTCTCGCTTTCCATGTTTTTAATGATAGCCGATAATTACGCCGCTTTCTTCTCATCTGTAGTAGGTGGGACGTTATCATTCACCGCCGGAGTATTTCTAATCAGGGGATTGTTGTCATTGCCGACTGCGGGGCCATTCGTTAGTGTCACCCCCGGTAGTTTTGTGCTTGTGGATGCGGGATTAGGAGATTCAGTCTTAGGGATTTGAACCTCTGTATTTGAAAGCCTTTCTTGCACTTTTTTTACTTGATGCAGCTCTGTCCTTACTTCGCTTATCTGCTGGCCTATCTCTCTGATGTTCCGCCGCGATTCTTTACGCAAGAGACTGCGCATCTGTTCCTCGTCAAATTTCACCGGTGTTGTTTGTTGTTTCAAAAGGTCACTAGTCACAGATGCTTTTTGCACGGTAGGTCCGCCTCTGCTTGAGGAGGCGACCGCATTAGTATTTAACGAAGCGCTCGGGGCGGTGGCTGCGGCCCCGCCTCCCGATGGTGGCGGGGTGTCATCCTCGTCCTCTTTTTTGAGAGCGTCTAGTGCCTCTTTTGCTTTTTCTTTCGCACCTTTTTCCCCAATCATTTTTCGCAACCGTGCGGCACCCTCAACGCGGCCCCACGATGGATTGAGTATCGGTATTCTATTTCGCTTGTCGAGGTTGTCGGCAAGGGTTGCTATACGTTGCTTCGCTCTCGCTTCGACGACGTTCTTTCCTGCTTCAGCAAGAGCTTTTAGTTCGGTATTAGTTTGCTTGAGCGTAGTCCTTTCAGCGTCTTCTAGTAGTTTAAAGCGTGCCGCTTGGCTAGGGTCGAGAACGGCCGTGTTCTTCCAGTGTTCGGCAGCAGCCCGCGCAGTGTTAATTCGCTCCTGAAGTTCATTAATCCGCGTTGAGTAGCTCCCCATCCCATGCTCCTGTTCGAACTGTGTCGTGAACCGCTGCTGCTCCGTCCAGGCCTCTTCCTCAGTTGCCTTAAGAGCCTTACCGCGCGCTTCATATCGCTTTCCTTTTTGCTCAACGATTTTCTCAAAAGTTTTGGTTGCTCCCTTACCCACGTCCGCTTTACCGAAGCTCGTCGGCATACCTCCAAGCGACGCGACCCGGTCGACTCCCGAGAGAGCAGTCCGTGCAATTCCACCGCCCGGTGCGTTGCGGATATCATACGTTGCGCCGCTCAATCTTTTTGTTCCTTTCCCTAGAACTCCCCAGAGTCCTCTTCGTGACTCCCACTCTTTTGCCTTTCCGCTTTCTACGGCCCCATAAGCTAATCGGCCTAGTGTGTTGCGTCCTGCAAATGCAACTCCGGGGGCAAGAGTTCTACCGCCAAGCCAAAGACCACCACGGAAACCTCCACCGATTGTCTTCCCTGCCCAACCGAAGACATTTTTGGTCATTTGGTTGCCGGCTTGGACTATTTTGTCGGCGAGTACATATGCAACAAAAAGTAGAACACAGATAATCGCTACCCGTATAGAAATATCCGCGACAAGACCCGCGCTCCCAGCGCTTGGATCGGTTGTTGCTGCCGAACCGACTAATGTTCCCGGCGCGGTTATAAGGTTTTGTGCAGAAAGGGCCTTAGCAAAGAGCACTACGATATAAAAGATAAAAAGATACACCGCCGGGTAAAAGGTGAAGCTCACGAGAAACGAACGCCACTGATTGAAGAACCCCATAGCGGTCGTGTTCCCCGGTAAGGCCCGCGCCGCGAATGCAAGCGGCGCGGCGATTATGACAAACCACAACCCCACTATCCGCAGGATAAATTTCACTCCCGCAAAGAGGAATGACGCTCCAAGGAGGGCAAGCATGACGCCGAGCACAAGAAACACTACCGAGAGCGCGATAAAAGTCGTCCACGAGTTTTGAGCGCCTTTGAGTTTGTCTAGGTTCTCCGATCCGATCAAACTCTGCACCCGGACAGCATCCATGATTGGTCCCGTGAGATCTTTAACTTCGTTACTTGATTGTGATCCTCCGGCTGTAGCGGCAGGGCCTAAGCCGGGGCTCGAGGTCACTAAAGCCCCCGCCCGTATTGCGTTATAAAACTGAACAGCCAAAATATTACCGACATCTATGGTCATCCGGGTGAAGAGAAAGCTGAAATTGACGAGGAGCGCGAGCACCACGACCGCCGCTAACTGTTTGAGGGTGTTGGTGGTCTCTGCACGGAACATAACGGTGAACGCGACATAGACAAGAATAAAAATGAAGGCCATGTTTGCCAAGTCGCGCATGATGGTCCATCCCTCGGAGACGATTTTGAGTCCGTAGGAGGTGCTGTTGAGGGAGAGAAATACGGCGTAGTCCAAAAAAACTGCACAGATGGTAGCGATGTACGCCCCAAAGCCAACCGCTATAGCATAAATAATACCTGCAGCGCAGACCGTAAAAGTTGCGTTAGTACAAAAATCACTAAACGCACTGCTCCCGGGGTTTGTTGATTGAGGAGTTGGAGAGGCCGTTGGCCCTCCCCCTCCATCAGTAGCTTGGGCGTGTACAATAACTGGAGCGGTAAATGACTGTAGGGCTAAAATTGCGAGTACAAAAAGCGACGCAAGCAAAACCGTCTTTATAGTTTTATTGACCGAAAGCATAGCATTGGTTGAGACCTGCCGTTGTTTCGTTGTTGAGGCGCGACATCTCGTTTTGGAGCGCGGTGCGGTCTTGCTGAGCCGAAGCAACTTCCGCTTGGGTGATAATTGCGCCCTGCGAGCGGGCAGTCGCATAGTCGGCGGCGATCGCTTGCACCTCCGCCTCGCTCGCGGCGGAAAGCGCGCGGCTTTGGAGCGTTTCGAGTATCGCTATAGCAGCATTCGCGCGGGTGATTTGGTTGTTGAGCGCGTCCACCCGGGCATTGAGTGTGTTGAATTGCGCTTGTGTCGCCTCCGCGTTTGCTTTTGCTTGTGCGCGCTGCGAGGCACTCAAGCCGGTTGCGGCCGCGGCGCTGTTCCAACAATTGATGAGATTTTGGAGCTGGGCTTGGGCCTGCTGTATGTCGCCGATAGAACCCTGTTTGGCGTACCCGTACTGCTGCGCTATCTGCACCGCTGTTTGGAGTTCGGTCAAGAGCGGTTGTGCCAATTCTTGCGCCCGGGCAACCTCGGGGGAAAGAAAATTAGCGTTGTACCCCTCGGTTCCCGAGAGGTTTGAGAGGCCTCCATAGAGCGTGCGGGTGATGAGTTGTTGGATAAGTGCGCTGATAATTTCGTCAAAACTTTTTGCAAGCTCGAGTTGGCGGAAGGAGGTGCCGAGCGCCGTTGAAAGCGAGTTCTCTATGGTTTGCCCGGGGGTCGTTATTTTGCAGGGCGGCCCCTTTTTACCGGTTTGCGGGTTCATGTCGCCGGTGCACTCTTCTGTTGAGAGGAAGCCGCCTGGAGTGATTTTTCGGTTCGCGTCGGCCTGCGCATTTGCGATAGTGTTCTGGAGCGCACCCTGCCCATAAAGGTACGCGCCATAGGGATTGTTTGTAGGGACGGTTGTGAAGGCGAGAAACCCTTTCCAACCACCCTGGGAGAAGTTGCCTTTCATAAAGCTGTTGAGATTGCCGACAATGCCGGTGAGCGTGCAGGAAGGGGCATTGTTGCGACGGGCGTAGCTCTGTGCCAAAGCTATGCGTATTTGGTTTTGAAACGGTGTGCACAAAAAGGAGAGCGCGCTTCCTTTGATAAGCTCGCCCGCCGCCTGGTCGGCGACGTTCGTAAAGAATTGCTGATAGTTTTGTACAAAGGAGGGTTTGCCGTTGAAGCCGGAGTTTATCCAGTTGACGATACTCGCAGTCATCTGCTGGAGAGCAATTTTTGCGATAACACGCGTCAAACAGTCAAGGAATGTCCGCTGATTTGTGTCCGGGTCTTGCACCGAAACACGACTTACTCCTCCAACTCCGCCGAGCGTCGCCGGCCCCGGGATAAGAAACGCTAAGCATGCCGCCGCAAGCGCTCCTCCCGCGATGAGAAGTCCCGAGTTGTTGTTGTTTTGGTCGATGTTGCCGGAAAGATTAATCGGCGGGGAGCCCGAAGGGTTGGCGCTACCCACTTGGTTTATTGGTTTTGGGGTAAACCCAGGGCCGCCTATGAGCCACGAAACACCGGAAGGTGTCGTATCGATTTGGATTTCACCACCACCTCCTCCAAACTCTCCCCCACTAACTCCTCCAACCCCACTCCCGCCTCCACTCCCTACACTCTGACCAATCGGCCGTGTTGCTCCAATCTGATATCCGCTAACTGGTGTCAGGGTCGTCGGAATATTTGTTGCGGGTTGGCCTACTCCAGCGGGGGGTGTGCGGCTTCCACCAGTCCCCAAATTACCGGTTGTCGGGGTTGAATTATCTCTCCCCAAAAACCACCACCACAAGAGCACAATAAGCAGTACCAAAAGTATGGCACTGAGCACTATCCAAATGGTTCGTCTGTTCATGGTGCTTATAGCGATGGGGAGAGAAGTACCTCCCACGCGCTTCCGGGCTCGTCCGTAGTGAAAAGTATAGCGTTTTCAGAAAATTGCCGCGCGAGGTTTATGAACAAGCGCAAGACCTCGGCCGTCGAGGATTGAAAGACCTGAAGTCCGGTCAAAGAAAGGAGTGGATCTTGCGGCAGCGCCTGCATATTTTTAATACTCTCTGCCGCACGAGAGAGGTCGTTGAGAATTTGTACGTGTATCGGGGAGAGAGTCTCGGGGGTGGAGAGCAAAAGCAGTTCATCAACAAGCGCGCGATACTCTCTGCTTATTGGTTCAAGTTTTTGGAGTTCGAGGACACTGTTGTTGTCGACCGCAAACCCCATACTGTAGAGGACTTGGGCGGCACTCGCTTGCGGGTGGGCGTTTACTGCCGCCGCAAGCCCGTTTCCGTAGGCGTGCATATTTTCTTTCGTGTTTGGCACTAGCTCCAGATCTGCGGTTGTGTAGGCCTGAGTTGCTCCCTGCCCGAGCTGTGCCTGTGCTCCGGCTATGAGCTTGTCTTGCGTTGGGATATCGCTGCCGAGGCCCTGGGCCGCCGCATTGCTAAGCGTGATGAAGAGCGTGCGGGAAACGCTTTCAGTTACATTTCCTTCTTGTGCCGCTGCGAGGAACGCGGCCACGCTCTCCTCACTCGGGGGCTCCGGGAGCGAGATGCCGCTTTGGAGCTGAATTTCTTCGAGAGATCTTTTCCAATCGTCGTCAGAATTTTGTACGGCCTCTGATTCTGTAGCGCTGGTAAGTTGCGCAGGAGCGTTTTCTTTTGCCGTGTAGCGCTCCGCGGCGATGATCAACCCCCCCGAGATGGCAATAGACACAGCTACGAGGACAAATTGTGCACTAGGGAGGTAAGAACCAGCGGCCATTCCCTCTAGTATATAATGGAAATATGACCACTCTCCCCCGTTTTGCCGTAGGAATTTTTCTCGCCGTACTGCTGTTAGCGCCTTTATCGGCTTCTGCCTTCAGCCTTTCGTTCGGTGGCAGAGTTCTTGCCGTCATACCATGCAAAAGTGTTCTCGGACCCTCTCTATACGTGACAATTATCCCGGCGGGGCTCTTTCCCGCAACGTATATTTGGACGCCCGCAACCATTACCTTTTCTGCGGGGCCCCCGAGAACCATCGGTCAACAAGTACTGGGGCTTTATGACCTACCTTTCTTTTGTACCGTAGGATTTACTCCATTTTTCGGACTCCGAATGTTTATGGTCGGGACGAGCCTAATTTAATTAGGAAGCGAAAGTTCTAACCACTTTTCAAGTGGCACGTCTTCCGCCCGCGCATTTTCTGATATTCCAACATTCTTGAGAATGTGAGAATGTTTTTTGCCGAGGAGCGGTTCAAGATTGCGGGCGAGCAGTTTGCGCTTGTGAGCGAAGCCCGCGCGCACGAGCTCAAAAAATCTTTTTTCATGCGTTGCGTTTTTAAAATTCTTTCGCGAGATATGTTCAACGAGAAGAATCGCCGAGTCAACGTTCGGCGGTGGGGAGAAGGCTCCACGCGGTACAGTTTTTACAAGCGTCGGCCTTCCGTATGCTTTGACAGAGAGTGAGAGGATACTTTCTTTTTTACTTCGCGCGATACGCTGCGCAACTTCCTTCTGTATCAAAAACACAAGTGTTGAGGGTTGCTGCTTAGCGGAGAAAAATTTTTTCAAGAGTGCTCCGGTAATGTAGTACGGGATATTGCCTACCAACTTATACTTTTTTAATTTCGAAGTATTAAACTCGAGCGCGTCCGTCTCCACCACCTCAAAATCTTTTCCTTCAAATTTTTCTCGCAAGGGCTCTATCAATCTGGTATCTTTTTCTATTGCTACCACTCTTGCACCGCGCGAAAGAAGCACTTCTGTGAGAGGCCCCTCTCCGGGGCCGATCTCAAGCACCACATCCCCCGCCTCAATTGCGGCAGTGTCCGCAACTAGACTCAGGTAGTACGGATTGTTCAAAAAATGCTGACCGAGAGATTTCTTTTTTTGCAACATATTATTCAAGATAAATAGTTTTACCTAGCCGCTCGGGCGTCTCGAGTTGAAGTAAATTCTCTGAAATATCGCTCAAAAACTGCGACGGGAGAGTGCCATTTTTAGATCCAAAGATCGTGCGATACGAGGCGTATGAGAGGAATACCCGATGCTTTGCGCGTGTGAGCGCCACGTACATGAGCCGCCGCTCCTCCTCTTTGTCTGAGGAGCTTTCGTCCTCGCGCTCATACGGGAAGAGACCTTCCTCAAGTCCGACAATAAAAACATACGGGAACTCAAGGCCTTTTGAGGCGTGCACGGTCATGAGCCGGACAGCATTTGACTCCTCTTTTAACTCATCCTGGTCGCTTGCAAGCGCCGCAGACTCCAAAAATTTCTCCAGCCCTTCCCCAATCGGATATCCGTCGTATCGTGCGGCAAGCGAGACAAGTTCGCGCAAATTTTCGAGCCGCTCAATACCCTCTAGTTTGTCATCTTTATAAAAACGCTCCATCCCACTCTCGCGCACGACAAACTGTACAAGTCTTGAAGGGGTCGCGTGTACGGCAGCCTCTTTAATTTTTGCAAGGAGCGCGCGCAGAGCCGCAACTTTGGCACGGACAGTTCCCGGGAGCTCCGCTTCTCTCCCGCTCAATATTTTAAGAAGCGTTACTTTACCGATACCTCGCGGCGGGACGTTGGCGATGCGTGCGATGTCGGTCGGCGCACCGCCGATTGCCGCGCGCACAAACGAAAGTGTATCTTTTATTTCCTTACGCTCAAAAAAGCGGGTACCGATTACTTGGTAAGGAATTTCTACGGCAAGAAGAGCTTCTTCGACCGCGCGTGATTGAAAATTTGCCCGGTACAAAACCGCGATATCACGCGGCTGTGCCGCGCTGTCCGCAATCAGCTCTCCGATTTTCCGTGTCACAAACAGTGCCTCATCGGTTTCATCTACGCCCCGGTAAAGTGAAAGCCGCTCACCGTCGCCATTTTTAGTAAACAGGTTTTTCTCTGGTCGGAACGTATTTTTAACAATGATATCATTCGCCGCCGCGAGAATATTTTTGGTCGAGCGATAATTTTCTTCAAGCACGACGACTTTCGCGCCGGGGAACTTTTTTTCAAACGACAAAATATTCGCAATTTCAGCCCCTCGCCAACCGTAGATGGTCTGGTCTACATCCCCGACCGCACAGATATGCCGCTCGGGTCCTACCAAAAGCCATGCCAACTCCGCCTGTACGCGATTGGTGTCTTGGTACTCATCTATATGCAAATGCGTCCAGCGTTTTTTATATTGTTCGCGCGCAACATTGTTAGCGCGTAGCAGCTCAACCGCACGCAAAAGCAAATCGTCAAAATCCAGCGCCCCTTCCGCAGCGAGTACTTTGCCGTAGGCTTGCCACGCGGAAGCAATAAGCCGCTCGCGCGAGCTTTCGGCGTTCTCCGCAAACTTTTTTACATCAACACCATTACCTTTTTGCCGCGACAGTGCCGCAAGTGCCGCGCGTGGCTCTATCTGCCCCTCGGCACCCATACTTTTCAGAGCTTCTTTCATAGCGCGCAGAGAATCGGCGCGATCGTATACTGTCGGCGCACGCGAAAAGCCAAGCACCCGGAGATTCTCTTTGATTATGGTGAGCCCAACAGAGTGAAAAGTTGCAACAAACGGCCACCCATTATTTTTTAGAAGTGTTTGAATGCGGTCACGCATCTCCCCGGCGGCCTTGTTAGTAAAAGTAATTGCCAAGATCTGCTCTGGGGCCACCCCGCTCTTTACAATCTCCAATATCCGGTGGGCAATGACGCGAGTTTTGCCCGCTCCGGCGCCCGCAAGTACAAGGAGTGGTCCCGTAGTTGTCAAAACTGCTTGTTTTTGGGCCTCGTTTAGCTCCTCCAAGTGATTCACCTCGTTTACCTTACGGGGCTGTGCACAACCTGTCTATAGTCCGGTTGACTCTACCCACCCCAAAAGGGGTATAGTTATTTGTGCACAGGGTGAAAAATATGCATAAATGGCTTCATAAAGCCATTTATTGACGGAATCGGACGGTGCTTCGCTAAAAAAGGCTTATCGTCTAACGAAGCGAGAGAAAAGAGTCATCTTTTCCGAGCGAGTGACGACGAAACGCCCTAAAAAGGCTTATAAAATCTAGTAATTCAGGCTCCTCCTCGGTAGTTAAAGCGTTTTTTTCGGGGAAGGTAAAAAAGTACTTATTTTTCACGCTTCTTTCATGGGGCGCTTCCTTTGCCTTGCTGGGGTCGCCGTTCGCCGCGCAGGCGAGCGTTTTTAATTTCTTTGCCTCTTTGTTTGAACAGAGCGCTTCGATAACAAGCGCCGAATCTCCCCACACAAACTCCCAAACCATGGCGCTCCTTGAGCCCGCGGTCAACCTCGACCCAAACCCAGGGAAAGGCGGGGGCGACATTGCGGTTGTTGACGGGGAGGCCTTGTATGCCGAGGCGGGGCCTTCGGGGACTACCGCAGACATAGAAGGGCGGTTGAGCTCTTCTCAAATCAGTGTCTATATCGTGCGCGAGGGCGATACGCTCTCGGAGATTGCCGAGATGTTTGAGGTTACTGTCGGCACTATTGCCGGAGCCAACAATATCCAAGGACGCGTCATCCATCCCGGCCAAGAGCTCATCATTCTCCCGATTACCGGTGTGCAACACATGGTTGTAAAAGGTGATACTCTCGCCTCCATTGCAAAAAAGTATCAGGGCGATCTCCAAGAAATCGCAAACTACAATGAACTCGCGACCGACGCTTCGCTTACAGTTGGGCAAACCATCATTGTCCCCGACGGAGTCATAGCAGCACCTCCCGCGTCGTCCGGTTCTCGGACAACCTCGCCTCTGCGCGGAGGATCGGGCCCCGCGATTGCCGGCTACTACGCCTGGCCGGTTGCAGGCGGAGTCAAAACCCAAGGGCTCCATGGTTACAACGGCGTAGATATCGGTGCATCTTCCGGCACATCAATATTTGCGGCGGCACAGGGCACCGTCATCATCGCGCGCTCCGGCGGGTGGAACGGCGGCTACGGTTCTTACGTGGTTGTACAACATAGCAACGGCACCCAAACACTCTATGCGCACGCAAGCCAGGTCCTTGTTTCCCAGGGTCAGTCGGTAGCAAAGGGGCAGACGATAGCAAAAATCGGCGCCACCGGTCGCGCCACCGGCCCACACCTACACTTCGAAGTCCGTGGCGCCAAAAACCCTTTTTAGATAGCTCCGCGAAAGCAGCCCTTCAGGTGTACGAAAATTCCCTGCTAGGAATTTTCTCAAGTTCTCGCGCCGTCGCGCTCAAAAGCCACCTTCAGGGCTCTTTCGCTTCGCTATTGTTTGCGTTCGCGGTATTGGAGCGCTTCTAAGATATGAGATTCGGAGATTTGATCCGAGCCATCGAGGTCGGCAATGGTGCGCGCAACTTTGATGACGCGGTGAAACGCGCGCGGTGAGAGGTTGAGTCGCTCCCCCGCCTTCTCCAAGGTTGTGCGTACTTCTTTTGTAAGTGGAACCAAGTCCTCAAGTTCCCGTGGAGAAAGATCGCTGTTTGTTTTACCTGATTTTTTATAGCGTTTCTCTTGTATCATCCGCGCGCCAAGTACTTTTTTGCGTGCGGCCGCAGTTTCTACCCCGCGCTCGGTTTTCTTTCCTAGTTCTGGCAGATCAACTGGCCCCATCTGTACCCACAAGTCCACTCGATCAGCGATCGGCCCTGAAAGTTTGCGGCGGTAGCGCTCAACTGCAAGTGGGCTACACGTGCACGCAATCTCCGGATGGCCCCAGTTGCCACACGGGCACGGGTTCATCGCCGCAACAAGTGTAAAACGCGCGGGGAAAAGCGCAGTTCCTTTAGCACGCGCAACTGCTATAACTCTGTCTTCAAGCGGCTGACGTAGGGCTTCGATGACGCGCCGGTCAAACTCGGGAAACTCGTCGAGGAAGAGGACCCCGCGGTGTGCGAGCGTTGCCTCGCCGGGGCGCGGGTTGGTACCTCCTCCGACTATCGATACATAGGAAGAAGTGTGGTGGGGCGAGCGGAAAGGCGGCATGGTCATCAATTCGCCCCGCAAGGAACCGGCGACCGAGTGGATGCTGTTCACCTCGAGGACTTCATCAAAGGAGAGCGGTGGCAGAATCGAGGCGAGAGCTCTTGCAAGCATTGTTTTCCCAGTGCCTGGCGGACCCGAGAGTCCCAAATTGTGCCCTCCTGCAGCCGCAATGATTGCCGCACGCTTAGCGCTCTCCTGCCCGCGGATATCTTCAAGTGCAAACTGGCTCTCTGCGGCAGCGGGCACCAATTTTGTTTGCGGGGCGGGCTTTAGTGAAACGGATTTTGATTTTGCGTTTCTCTTTGTATTTAAAAAATGTATGACCTCCTCAAGCGACTCAATGCCGTAGATTGCAATCCCCGGCACAAGCGCCGCTTCACGTTCGTTACTCTTCGGCACGAAGACCGCTTTCTTTCCTTTTTTCTTTGCTTCGGCGACAAGTGGTAAAACACCGCGCACCGGCTGGAGCTTACCGTCGAGCGAGAGCTCACCGATGAAAAGATAGTGAGCCGGGTCAAACTTTATATCGCCAGCCGCCAAGAGGTAAGAAAGTGCAATAGGCAAATCAAACATTGGCCCTTCTTTTTTCAAATCCGCGGGCGCAAGCGAGATGACGATTTTCTGGTTACGCGACTTCGGCGACTCAAATCCCGCGTGCTTTATCGCCGCCGCAACCCGGTCGCGACTTTCTTCAACCGCTTTGTCGGGGAGCCCCACAAGGGTAAATGTATGGAGCCCGCGGGAGAGGTCGGTCTCAACCGAAATAATGTGCGGTGTTAAGACTACCGTTTCCGCGCCATAGACCTTCGCATACCCCGTTAGAGAACGTTTAGTTCTGGCTGGCTTTGACTCCTCTACTTCAACGGTGTCGCTCTCTAACGGGGCAGATTGCATGCGCCCTTATATATCACAAGAGTGCTTCGCAAAACAAGCGTGCGCTCCGCAAAACGAAGTTTCGCGGAGCACGCATAATTTCTTGCTAGAAATTTGCTCACTCTCCTGGTCGCCCTGCGAGAGTCTCCACTCAACTTGTTTTACTTCGCTTTTGTTGCACAGTGGAGCAAAATAAGTTTTCGAGGGGGTACGGAGCCGGACGCGGCGAGTCTTCAGGGCTTTCGTAGCAACGAAAAGCCCGTACCCGGAGAAAATTTGTTTTGCGGAACCTACATGTGTTTCTTGCAGGTACGGGCGGCGGGGTTCGCCTCCAAGCGGTCTTCCTCTATCGGCTCGCCGGAGACCTCGCACAGACCATACTTTCCTTCTGCGATTTTTTGGAGCGCCGCTTTTATATCGTTGTAGCGCACCTCAAGCTCCCCGGTTATCGCGCGATGCGCGTTGTACTCCTCGATTTTATCCGCCGCTTCGTTTGGGTCGGCAACTGGAGGCATCGTCTCCATCTCTGTCTCCTTGGAGGCCCAGTCGGCAGGGTTTTTCGGATTCTGCGCTGCAACTCCCTTTAGTTCCTTTTCAACAAGAGCCAACTCTCCCTCCAACTTTTTCTTAAACTCAGCAATTTTTTCCGGATTCATAAAACTATACTATCACGGCAGAGGTATAACGGGCGGGCGGTTGAGGCGCGAGACAACTTCGCGGAGCGTGTACTCGTTTGTTGTTATGAGAAGTGTCGAGCGATCGAGAAATGTCCACAACAGGAGGATGTCACCCGCTTGGTTTTGTATGACCCGCGTGTCGCGGTTTTCCACCACACGGTCGATAAAGCGCGGTTGTATAAACTGCGGCGGGGGTTGATTGACGGTTGTCGAGGAAGTGGCTGAACCCGCTGTTGAAGTTGCGCTCGAGGTTGCCACTATAGCCGGTGCAGGTGGAGGAACAAATCCTTCCTCCGGTATTCGCGGTCGGGGTTTCCTAGTAAAAAGAGGTTCCAAGTCGGCTTGCATGGTCCACTCCCACCCAAGCATTGCCGAGTAGGCGGTCGTATAATTTTCGATATCAAGTATCAAAAACGTCTGATTGGCGTCGAACACATGTATGCCGAGGAGATATTCGCCGCCAAGCGAGCGCAAAAGCTCCGGCGGTGTGTCCGGGGCTAGTGTCCCCAAAAATGTTGGTGCGTCAACCGAGTATTGCTCTGTTGAACTTGCCTCAACAACGTACAGCCGCGACATAAGCCCGAGCGAAAGAGATGTCGACTCGCGTGCTTTTTCGAGCTCGGTCATGAGCGTACCCCTTTTCCACTGCAGAACCGGAATTGCGACAATCTGTGTCGCGTCGACCGAAATAAAAGGAGAGGGAAAATTATTTTGAACGGGAGAGGTAACCGCAGGGCGCAAAAATACAAATACAATAAGACCAAGCGCACCCACAAGCAGTGCAATGCCCCCCACTATTGCCGCAATGCGCAGACCAAGCTCGTGCGACACCTCTTCCCCCTCTGGGGCAGACGCTTGCGCAGCGCTGTGCCCCGCCGCTCCGCGTCGCTCTGCTTCTGCCGCGGCAATGGAGACTACTGAAACATTTTTATGCTGTATCGCTTCTTCGATAGCTCCCCTGTAGGTCTTGAGTGATTTTACAATTGATTCTTCCTTCGCTGGTGCTGCTGGCACGGGAGAGGGCTTTTGTGAAGCAGTCTGCGACTGGAGCGTCGCCTTTTGTTCTTGCTCCAAGAGTGCTCCAGCGTTTACCCTTTGGGCTGATGCGAGCGAGGGCCCCGCTTCCTTTTTGGGGAGGAGTATTTTTTTAAGATCTATTTCCGAATTTTCTTTGTCCTGTGGCATTGCTTGGAGCGGTGGAGGGCTTGAGTCCGTGACGTGCGGCGAAGTCGGGGTCAGCGGCCTTGATAGAGAGGTTAATACGCCCCTTCTCGTCTATCTCCCTTATCATAACCCGCACTTTCTCTCCGACTTTGACCGCGTCGCCGATTTTATCAATTCTGAAGGGGGCGACCTCAGAGACATGCACCAACCCTTCAGCGTCTTTGCCGGGCCCGATGCGTACAAACGCGCCAAAATCCATCATTCGTGTCACTTCTCCTTCATACACCTCGCCCGGTTTGTATTCTTTGACGACGGCTTCAATCATTTCTTTCGCTTTTTGCGCAGTACCGCCCTTCCCCGTGATAAATATGGAGCCATCATCTTCAATAGTGATGTCTTCAACTTTTGTAAGGTCTTTAATGCCGTTTATTGTTTTGCCGCCGCCGCCGATAACGAGCCCGATTTGTTCGGGGCGCACGCGCATGGTGATAATTTCTGGCGCTCGCGGCGATATCGCCGGCCGCGGCTCCGCAATTTCCTTTTCAATGACATCCAAAATTTGCAAACGCGCCTGCTTTGCCCCCGCGAGTGCCTCAACGAGTATAGGAACTGGTACACCGCCCAGCTTAATATCCATTTGTATGGCTGTGATTCCCCCGCGTGTACCGGCAACCTTGAAGTCCATGTCACCATGGCTGTCTTCAGGGCCCTGGATGTCAGTCAGCACTTTGTATTTTGCGGGACTCTCCATCATGAGACCCATCGCAATGCCCGCAACTGGTGCTTTTATCGGTACGCCCCCGTCCATGAGCGCCAACGTTGAGGCACAGACCGAGCCCATAGAAGTTGAGCCGTTACTGGCCAAACATTCCGAAACGAGCCGTATGGTATAAGGGAATTTCTCTTTTTCCGGCAATACCGCCTCAAGCGCCTTTTGCGCGAGCGCCCCGTGCCCTATCATCCGGCGATTCGTGCCGCCCATGCGCCCGGTCTCGCCTCCCGAGTACGGAGGAAAGTTGTAGTGATGCATAAAGCGCTGCTGAATGTCCTGCGCTTCCATACTATCAACAAGGAGTGAGTCGCCAGGGCCACCCAAGGTGAGTGCGGTAAATACGTGCGTCCCACCGCGGTAAAAGATGCCCGAGCCGTGGAGAATCGGCGAAACACCTCCCGCTTTAGCAAAGAGTGAGCGGATCTCATCAAACTTTCTTCCATCCGCACGTTTCCCGTCCTCGACTGCCCCGCGATGAATTTCTTCGTCAACTCTGTCTTCAAAAAAGCGGTCGGCGAGCGCTTTGTGGGAGCCAAGTGTTTCATCCGCAACAACTTTTTTTAGCCACTCTTTTTTTAGTGCGTAGATTAGTATCTTGCCTGCTTCTCCCGAGAAGACAGTCGCTGAAAGTTTTGGGGCAACCTCTTCCGCAAAGAGTGAAGTCAGAGCTTCAGGAAGTTCGGGCGCTTTTGCCTCGCGTTTTTGCTTGCCGATTTCTTTTACAATTTTGTTTTGGAACTCAAGTAATGCGTTGTGCCCCGAAACAGCGAGAGCAAACCCTTCTGCGATTTCGCTTTCGGACGCTTCGTTGGCGCCCACCTCTATCATATTTATTGTTCCATCTTTGCCGCAGGCCAAAATATCAAATGGTGTGGCTGCACGCTGCGCGTAAGTCGGATTTATGACAACGTCCCCGCCGCTCTTACCTATACGCACTGCGGCGACCGGCCCTGCCCACGGAATATTAGAGGTTGCGAGCGCCAAAGATGCGGCGTTTACAGCAATGGTGTCTGGGTCCTCATCACCAAGCGCCAAAATGGTAATAATCACCTGAATTTCATTGCGGATATGCGAGGGGAAGAGCGGACGAATAGTGCGGTCAACGACCCGGCCGGAAAGCACAGCATCTTCGGAGGGCCGACCCTCGCGGCGCATGAAGCGGCTACCTAAAATCTTTCCGGTGGCGTAAAAACGCTCTTCGTAATCAACCGTCAGAGGGAAATAATCAATGTCGAGACGCTCTTTCTCGCTCATGACTGCGGTCGCAAGAACCGCTGTCTCGCCGTAGCGCAAAATGACCGAGCCGTGCGCTTGCTCGGCCAAGTCAGTAAACTCAGCGATCATCATTTTACCGCCTACTTCGCACGAATAACTTTTTACTTGCATACAGGGTCTTTGTTAGACCCCCAGATTTTAGATCTCAAACCGATGTTTGAGCTCTACCTATCCAAGGGCCGCTCTTTTAATATTGGTGAAACACGCCTTACCGTGAAACTCTAGCAAAAAAGAAGTCCTATGGCAAAAGAAGCAAGTAATACTTGACAGATTGGTGTTGAATATGGTATAATAGAAATTAGGTGGTTCGCTTTGCAAATATTCGCAAAGCCCTTGAAAAGGGAGAGACGCATGAAGAAAGTACTCTTTGGGCTCATCTTATTGTCGCTCTTGGCGGCAGTGGCGGTGGCTCTAGCAACCCGCTCTCCCTTCGAGGAGGCGGTATTGGTCGCGAATACAAAGGAGTGGGGGCCACAAGGGCAAGCGGCCCTTGAGCAATATCCCACAACGGCTCCACGGGTGTTCGCGCTCTACGGACACACTCCGGAGTTCGCCGAAGTTCTGCGGCGCTATGGGCACAATCAACTTGTGCCTGTTGTTGCAAAGTGTCTGGAGGGCGGTGACGCTTTTATCCAGATGCGTGAGGACTTTCGGGAGGCCGTTGAGGCACTTTTTGGTCTTCGGAGACCGGAGTTTCGGCCGCTCGATTCCGTGCAGTGCGGATGGAGAGTTATCCTTCTCACTCACACGGTAGGCAACAGCTTCCTCGGCCAATTCGTAATAGACGAGGAAGGTCGGGCCCGTCGTTTACCCGGCAATACCGCATTGAGCACTCTCAAGCAACTCACGACGAGCGGCTTGCAGACACTCGAGCGGCGCTTGGTACTCGGGGAGGTTCCGACGCTCGGCGAGATTGGCATCGCGGGGCTCGATGTTGCGGTTTTAGGTTTCGCCGGTAAGTCGGTGGCACTCATGGTTAGGAGTCGCCTAGCGCTACAAACTAGCAGGACCGCGGTCACAACCCGGGTTACCGCTGCGCGTGGCGGGATGATGGCCTTTACAAGGGCCTACGCTCCGCGAATGGTAAAGTACGGCACTGTCGGTGGCATTGTTTACTTGGCGGTCTACCATCCGAGTGTCATTACCGCTGCGGCAGCGACACTTGCCGAAATCCTTGGTTGGTCGCCGCTTCTCGTGCAAGTACTCCTGTGGGGGGTGATTCTCTTCATTCCTCTCGCGCTGGTCTTCCCCGCGCTTTGGGTTCTAAGCACGCTCATCAAACTCCCCGCCCTTCTCCTTTGGGAGGTGTGTCGGGGAGCAGTATGGCTTGCTCGAAAAAGTTCGAGTAGGTGACTCTTAA
>Ga0209542_10009574_pt1 | contig 17744 bp, 16 predicted proteins | sample RifCSPhighO2_01_FD_184028 | JGI IMG/M metagenome (GOLD analysis project Ga0209542, IMG submission 184028) | Soil microbial communities from Rifle, Colorado - Rifle CSP2_plank highO2_0.1 (SPAdes) (version 2) | ecosystem: Environmental > Terrestrial > Deep subsurface > Rock core/Sediment ...
AAAGCCAATTGATGAAAAAACAATCATTTCATCTGCAAAAAAAACCGGCGCAGTGGTCACGGCAGAAGAGCACCAGATTTATGGCGGAATGGGAAGCGCGGTTGCGGAAGTGCTTGCAAAAAACTATCCTGTTCCGATGAGAATGGTTGCAATGAGTGATACTTTTGGAAGCTCGGGCAAAAATGATGAGCTTTTCATGGCGTATGGATTGGATGCACGGGCGATTGTCAGGCAAGTTCTTTCGATTAAAGCCTCCGCAAAGCATTAATATTGCTGCACGATTCTGCCTCAGATGGCTAAATGGCCGAGCAGGAAAAAGACATTCTTTGCCTTCATAATAATTGCAGCTTTGATATTGTTTCTTTTTCTGAGTGCGCAGCTTGTCACATATTTTAATTTTCTTTTGGGAAATGACGTGCTGGTGCGCGTGTCTCCAAGCAGGGAATACTTTTCGGTTTTAAACGGGGCAGAAACAGACATTAGTTTCAAAGTTGATACCCTAAATAATTTTTTTTGCGAAGCAAAATGCAGCTTAAAATTCGAGGACCTCAGCAACAATATTACAATTGGACAAGAGGATGTTTTGCTTAAGCCTGGCTCAGTTATTTCGAGGGTTTTCGGATTAAAGGCACCCCTAAATGGCCAAGGAGCAGTTGCATATCGATTCGATGTCAAATGCACCAATGAAAAAAAGGTCTTTTGCCCTGCAAACAACAAGATAACCACTAGAAAAGTTTTAATTGTTTTAGACCATGAACTAACGCCAGTAGAAAAATTGCTACAGAAAGAAGTCAAGGAAAAAATAACACAATTGCAAAGCGATATTGCTGAATTGGATGCCCAAACAAATGCTCTGGCAGATGTTCAAGATTATCTTGAACCCTCATCTCAAAGCAATGAGCTTGCAGTGCAAGCCACCCAGCTGAAAAACGACGTATATGAAAACAAAATTAAGCTGCAAAAGGTTTTCAGTAACTGGAATTCAAGCAATTATTATGAGTTATCTGATGAAGTAGAAATTATTACTGCTTCAGTTTCAAGAACTCGCAACTCGCTTTTATCGCTAAATGGCTCAACAATGCAGTTTATTGAGCGCCATAATCAAATTTCTGATAAATTAGAATCTGCAAGGGCTGCTTTGCTTGTCATATCTCAATTAGTAACTGATGATAGTACAATGGCTACAAATATTTCAAATGCTATTGGCAACTACAATAGTCAACTTAATTCAACAATCTTGCAGCAACAGCTTGAGGAGCGAGAACTCTTTGCAGCAACAGCGTTAGCAGATGCTCTTAAGGCATCAAATGATATCATTAGTGATTTAAGATTGCGCTCGGTTAAAAAAGAAGCAGAAATTGACATACAAACTGACCTAATGTGCAACGTAACTGGAAGTTGCTTATCGCATCCTTCGCCATTCAACAGGTCGCACCAAAGTTCATTTGACATGAATCTCACCTGCGAGCGCTTAAATGGGTTGGTATTTTTTATCAGCCAGGTTACAGCCAACTATTCCAACACAACGCTGGATGAAAACGGGACAAGGTTGGCCAATGATACTATTTCAAGCATTGAGGGTGCCTTGAAGATACAATTTGTTTCCCAGACCGACTCTGTAGGCATTAATGGATTAGAATTGCAACGAATGTTTACAGCAAATCAAACAAAAAACGCTTCTGCATCAATTGAAAAAGAAACTCTTCTTGCATTTTTGGCAAAACGGCCATTGCAGAGCTGCGCAACGCTTCCCGCAAGCTATCCGGAATTAAATTTACATAACATCTCTAAAATTAATCTAGCTTATACGACTTCAAAAAAATTTGAGTCTCTTTCCGAGCCTTCACCAATTTGCTGCTTGAAAGGAATATGCCAGCAATGCTGCACATCCAAGAGTTGCACACAAGATTCCTCGAAATATCCGATAATTTTTCTGCACGGCCATCAGGTGAATGCTAAATTGTCTGTGGATTACAGCCTTGAAACATTTAGCGCAATGCAGGAGGCACTGGAAAAAGACGGCTGGCTTGATGCCGGAGCTGTGTCGCTCTATTCATCAAATGAAGTCCCCTTCGGTGCATGGGGAAAATTCTCAACGCCACTTACGATAAAGGGAAGCTATTATTATGATGCGATTTTTGAGAAGGGAAATTTAGTATATGTTCCTACGTCGAGCGAAAATATTGATACATATTCCATTCGCCTAAAAGACATCATTGATACTGTACAATACAGGACAGGAAGCCCCAAAGTTATTCTTATCGGACATAGTATGGGAGGATTAGTTTCCAGAAGATACTTGCAGATTTTTGGCACTGACAAGGTAAGCAAATTAATACTCTTGGGAACACCAAATAATGGAACAGAAGGAAACATTGAGAAGCTTTGCGACTTTGTAGGTGCAAGCAGAGAATGCCAGGATATGTCAAAGGGAAGCGTATTTTTAAGGAAATTAAATTCCGGTGGTCTCCCAAATATACCGGTCTATAATATTGTAGGAACTGGCTGCGATATGGGAGACCAGCTTGGTGATGGCACAATATTGGAAAAAAACGCCCAATTAGCTGGGGCTCAAAATTTTATTGTCAAGGGCAGCTGCAGCTACGATATTATACTCCATTCAAGGATGCTTGGACCAAATGACTATCCTTCAGTTTATGAGTTTGTAAAAAAAGCAATACACTGACGAGATTAATGATGCGATTTCACAATATCCAAATATTGTTTATGTGAACCCTTTAATGTACAATTTAACAGTCTCTGATGATGATTTTGCATCCGATCATTTCCATCCTAACGACAACGGATATCGAATATGGTTTGAGGCATTGAAACCAGTTCTTCCCTAAGCAAGAATCGTTACAATTATTCCAGTGGAAATCATTGAAAGAGCCTGATATCCTGTATCGATAATGAACAATTTCATATTCTTATCGCCAAATAGCATACCGGTAAATGCAGTGGTTGATGAGAAACCGAGCCATGCAAGGAATCCTACCAAAGCGCCCTCCTGCCAGGTTATCGCGTCAAAAAAATCTACAAAACCGGACATTACAAGAGCAGTTATAAGCGCAGCGATAAATGAAAGCCCATAAGTTGCTGCCATATTGCTCTCTTTTTTCATCTTCGCCATTTTCTTCTTATCAATTCCCTTTTCTTTCATCCATTGTCTTCCAAGAACAAATGAGGAGTAATATGCAAAGCCTATGGCCATGGTGACAACAGCCGCTAATCCTAACGCAATCGGGTTTATGCTTACCATTTTTCAATTCTTAAGAATTTATAATAAAAAGGTTTTGGTCTATTTGTGCTTTTCTGCAGCCATTATCTTTTGAACACGTTTTTCGTGCCTGCCGCCTTCGAATTCTGTTGTTAGAAAATTATGGACTATTATCTCGGCATCTTCGGGAGAAGTGGTCCTTCCTCCCATGCAAAGGACATTGGCATCATTGTGTTTTCTTGCCATTTCAGCCATATAGGCGTCTTTTGCCAGGGCTGCTCTGATTCCATGGATCTTGTTTGCGGTCATGCACATTCCTATTCCTGTTCCGCATATCAGTATGCCCAGCTTGTTGTTCTTTAATACAGAATCGGCAACTTTTATAGCATAGTCAGGATAATCGCATGATTCTTCAGAATTGGTTCCGACGTCTTCAACATCATATGCATCCCTTAAGAGCGCCTTTATATGCTCCTTAAGTTCAAAGCCTGCATGATCCGAACCTATGGCAATTTTTTTTGGCATATTACAATTACCGACCAACTAATAGTATAAAATGATTTTGGCAAAACAAACTTTATAAAGTTCTTTTTTATTTTAATATCATGGCTAAAGTAACTATTTCAATTTTAAACGCCGATTATGGCCATATGCAAGGTTTTGTGGATAAAGTATCGAACGCCGATGCCCTCCAGTTCGATGTAATGGATGGGCATTTTGTTCCAAACTTAACAATGGGACCTGCCATGGCATCTAGCATCAAGACTAAATTATTCAAAGAAGTACATCTGATGGTTACAACTCCATCTTTGTTTGTAAAACCTTTTGCTGATGCAGGAGTCGATAGGATTATTTTCCATGTTGAGATTAAAGAAAACAAGGATAAAGTCATAAAAATGATCAGAAAAGAAGGAAAAGAAGTCGGAATGGCAATAAGCATGAAAACTCCGATAAAAAAAATTATGCCTTTTTTGAAGAAAGTTGATATGTTAATAATCATGCCGATAACTCCCGGATTTGGAGGCCAAGCATTTGATCCAAAGGTGCTGGATAAAATCCGTACTGTCCGAAAAGCTTCCGATATTGAAATACAAGTCGATGGCGGGATTAATGACATTGCAGGAAAGCAATGCATCGACGCTGGCGCAAATAATCTGCTTGTTGGAACTTTTGTTACTAAAAGTAAAAATCCAAGAAAAACCGTTGAACTTCTGAAAAGATTGTAAAATTTACGCCGAAGTCGAAATTCTTTCGAGAAATTCGGAGATAAACATAATAGTTTTTCAGACTAACAGAATTGCATGACAATGTATCTCCAATATATGTACGGGCAGGCAATTAGCTTGCTCGAAAAGGGCCATTACAGGAGAGCAGTTTCAAAAACAGAAAGGTTGTTGCAGAGTTTAGAAAGAGTTTTGCAGCACGATAGTGAAATAGATTTTCATGCTCCTCTTTATGCATCAATTGCAGCAAATTATCTTGCTGGAAATAATGCAGAAGCGCAAAGAAAAGTTTCAGTTCTTGAGTCGATGGTAAAAGTCAGCGGCGATAATTCAACAGAATTGGATTACTGGAAAACCATAACAGAAAATCCTTACATGGGAGAAGCACCGCAAGCTCCAGATAAAGCTTGCAGCCAAGCTGCCCAGATTGTTTACAATATATTATTAGACAGAAAGGCAAAATTTGATGAAATTGTCGAAAAACAAGAACAGGCTTACCAAAGAAAACAAGAAAAAGCTGAAAAGAAAAGAGTAAAATCTCAATACAGGAGCCATTTTCCAGATGTTGGTAAAAGTTTCCGCTACGCTAAAGATGCGGCAAAAATTGCACTTGCCGCTTGCATAATAGGAATAGGAGTTTATTTTGCGAAGGATGCGTATCAATTTGTCTCTGACACTGCAAGGTACAGCAGTTCATCAGTTGTTTGGGCAATAGATGAGACAGTAAATGGGTTAGAAGCAACAGCGAATGGAATAATCGACAGCGCAACATGGAGTGCTAGTGGTGCTTATGGAGCCGGGATTTGGTTTGTAAATGACGTAGCTGGTTCTTCGGCAAGCTGGACATGGAATGGCATTAAAGATACAGGCATATTTCTAGGTAAAACAGTAGAAGATTTCGAGAGCCTTAGGGACCAGGCAAATCACTATAACGAAAATACAACTATTTTTGACCTGAATTATTACAACATGAAAAAATTAGAAAATAATGGCGGCTTGGAAGCCATGGCATCTGCAATCGAGGTAAGCCCAAAATCATTGTATTGCGCTCCTTTAGGAAATGAACAGTTATCTGATTTCTTCGGCGATGGCAGCAGAGCAGCGATTTATTCGTGGTTATTGGACTTGACTGAACTAGGAAATACTACTTTTAAAGAAGCAATCTTTGATGCGCCATCGAATCATTTGCAGATTGAATTTTATTATAGAGGAAATGAAGGTGGAAAAAATTGCTTGATAAATATCGATCAAATCCCAGCAGATATCGCAACTACAATTGTCGAGAAATTATGATTTTTTTGGAAACTTATCCTTTACATCCTCGAATTTATGCACCAAATCTTTTAGAACAACCTGGTGTTGTTTCATAGGCGCAAGTTCATTGTTTAATTTCGCAGTATCCTGACTTATTGCTCTTTGTAAATCTGCTATCTTTTGAGCAAAAGCCTTTAATGCATCTCTATGGGAAAGATGCCTCTGGTATAAAGAATAAAGTGCATTTACCTCATCTTTTGCTTTCATTAGCATTTCCCTTGTGATTTCGCCGATTTCTCTTACTCCGTCAGCTTTTGCAAATATCACTGCAACTTTTGAAATTTCATTTATTTCTTTTGTAAGGTCAGTGTTTTCAGCCAAGAGAGCCTGCCTTTCTGCTTGAAGCTCCATAATAGTTGCTGTAACTTCTTGTGTCAGTTTTTGAAGCCTCGCGCGAACATTTGCTGCTTCCCTTGTGAATTCCTTAAGCTTGCTTTGAATATCCTTAACCATTTTTAGAGCTGTGCCGGAATCTTTTACTCCATTTGGCTGTGCGACTGCCTTCCACGCCCTTGCTTGCTGCTCATATCTTGCAGAATAAGATTCAATTTCTTTGTAATATTTGTCTGATGTTGTAATTTCGGCTTCTATTGTTTTTTTGAGAGCTTGCAAATCTTTTTCTAATTTTGTTATTGCCTTGCCTTCAAGATCGATCTGTTTTATCTCTGCGATAATGATATCGTGGTCTCGCCTAAACCTCAGGCCGACATTCTGCAGCATTTTCATTAATTGCTGTTCGCTAAGCTTATAACGCCTCGTAATTTCAGCCAAAGCATTTTGCACGTCACCTAAATTTTTGACTTTTATTTGGGCAGAGTTAATAGCTTGTTGCGGAGACTGGTTGTTTCCTCGCAATTTTCCCGGTGCTGCCGCTATTTTGTTTCGGACATCTGCTATCCTCTCTTTTATTGGTGTTGCCATTTTATGGATTATTCTGAAGTGCGTTTAACTGCTGTACAAGTTGAGCATATTGCTCTTGCAAGGTTATCATTTGATTTATTGCGGCAACAATCCAGCCAATTTGTTGCGCTGTTACTGCTTGATTTCCTTGCGCTTGAAATGCTTGCTGTAGTTGATTTATGTTTTGTTGAAGCTGATTCATTTGCTGAACGACTTGGTCTATATCTTGCTGAAGTTGTTGTTGTTGTGCTATAACTTGCGGCTGAACTGCAGGCGGTGGTGGAGGTGCATTTCCTGGCTGATTGCCTCCTTGTCCTCCGCCAAAAATATTTCCAAGTGCTCCGCCGATTCCTCCGCCAGCGCCTCCTCCTGCGCCGCCACCTAACCTGCTAAGGCCCCTAAATAATTGAATTAAAAATAATACCCCAACAATTAAAAGTGCATAATTAACGACGATATCAATAATTCCCGTAAAATCAACACCAGCTATTGCTACAGTGTTTCCTGCCGGATTTGCAACTCCAAAAACTGTGTAATAATAAAATAATATTCCCATTAAAAGAAATAATGCAGATGCAGAAATCAGCGGATTATTATCACGCTGGCTCCATGCATAAGCCGCTATTCCAAGTAAAATTGGTGAGAGCAATAGCAAAAATGCAGCTTGCGCCCAGCCTGCTCCAATTTGGTAAACCCATTCCCTAGGCATGAAAATTGCAGATATAGTGGCGAAACAAAATGCAAGAGCAATCGCAACATTTCCTTTTATCCAGCCATTCTGGCCGCTTGCAACCATCAAACCTTGATATACAACAGCGAAAACTGCAATCCAAATTATGAATCTTGCAATCCCCGCTTGCTGGTCCGCACTTAAACTTCCGCTTTCATTAAAGAGATGAATTATTGGATCAACAATGAGCGACAATGGTTGGAAAATTCCCCATTCACCATCTGCACCGCGAGATCCAATTCCCTGCGAGTATACAGAAGGTATTGAAATTACAGTCAATTGTAGAATAAATAGGAGTGTAAAGAATATTCCAATGGTTTTCCTTCTCATATTAACCATTAACTAATCCAGTATAATAATTTGTATACTGATATATAAATATTTCTTTTTAAATAGCTAGGTAATTCTATAGCCTAGACCAACTCTAGACACATTTCTTCCTCTTATACCTTCAATGACTAAGCCTGCATGTCTTATGTTCACAGGAGCATTCGGATTAACCGTTACAACATAACGTATTTCTTGGTTTGGCGCGATTCTTCCTGTTCGAGCATTTGGAGCCAGATCGAGAATATGTACTCTTGGGCCAGGTGTCATATTATTAAGATCGGTTATTCTGTATCTTACATGGCTCCTGCCGATATTTCTTATGAAGAATTCTGAATGGCCATTGCGCCTAAGGTTTAAACCATTAAATTGACCTGTATTTAGGCTTCTAGTTCCAACCCTTACTTCAAAAACATTTTGGCCTTGATGACCTCCTCCCCCGCCACCTCCACCAATAATAATTGTCCTATCTGTATGGATTATATGGTGCGCATGATCTTCAGCCTCAAATCTTATAACGTGCTGACCTGGAGCAAGATTTGGCGGTGAATTTACCGGACCAACCGGAATATTTCCCTGTTGATTAATCCAATTTGATTGTGGCGCCAAAATAGTGTGTGTTGTCATATCCCGAATGACCCATCTGACAGGCCTTACTCCACCAATAATTTCTGCATGCATTGCAAATTGCTGACCTGCCGGAATGTGTTGGTTATTTTGCGGAGCATGCACATCTATTGCAAACTGCTGGCCTCCGCCAACATCGAATTCTACAACGGCATTAGTGCCTCTATCACCATTTTCATGAGCTAGGAAAACGGCTCTATAATTTCCAGCAGGCAATTGTTGATGATGCGTAAAGTGGCGTTGACCTTGCACATGATGAGGTTGTAACACCGGCTGGTTAGTGTTTCTGTCAACGATATTCAACACCCAGGTTATTGGAAGATTTCCATGATTAAGTGTTGCTTCAAAAGGCACATCTTGATTTATTTGATAAGCATGGCCTTGCGTCGGGTGCACAATATGTATCGCCAATTGCTGGGTTACTGGACCCTGCACAACTTCGAAATCAACTTGGTCTCCTGTTTGCTGGCCTCCATGCTCATGCACTAAAAACGCTGCGCGATAATGCCCGGCTGGCAAAGCATGATTATGTGTAAAGTTTCTCTGTGCATTATTATGGATTACCCCATTATGAACATGAACTTCTTGATCATTTTGTCTATTAACAATTCTGATGCCCCATTGTATTGGAAAAGTTCCGCCAACAACATTGCCTTCAAATGGAATCGGTTGATTTGCTGGAAAAGTTTGTCCAGCCGTTGGATGTACAATATTCAATGCAAAATGCCCAGCTTGTCCAACAATAATGACGATAGATGCTGCATGCGTATTATGTTGCGCATCTTCTGCAACAAATTCCACTACATAATTTCCAGGATTTTGAAAAGTATGATGCATGTCAAATGCTCTTTGTTGGTCATTATGTATAACATGATGGCCTATACCTACCCAATGTCCTCCAGTGGTTGCGTGCCCAGCCACATCAATATTAAATTGTCCACCCGTTACTTCGATAACAAATCTAACAGGTGTATTTGGTTGAACATGGTGTCCATTTGCAGGACCGCGGATGTGAACTTGCAAAGGTTGAGCAGGTGGTCCACCATCTCCTCCACCGCCGTTTCCTCCATCATGTCCTCCTCCATTCCCATGATCGCCATGTTGACCCTGCTGACCCCCTCTAAAAAGTCCGCCCCAATTAGGTCCGCCGCCTTGCAAATTTCCGCCGCCAAAAAGTCCCAGTATTCCCCGTATCAATTGAATCAGAAATGCGATTCCTACAACTGCGCCAGCAGTTTGGAAAACAACATGCAAAATTCCGGTCGAGGCTTCATCGGCAAAAACAGCTACAACATTACCCTCAGGCCTCTCAATCCCTAAAACTTCATTAAAATAACTTACAAGCGCCAGCCCAATAAACAATAAGGCTGCAGACATAAGAGGACTGTTGCGCAACGCATAAGCTCCCCCAATAACAGCGGCTAAAATCAATCCAACCATTAATAAAAATGCAGCTTGCGCCCAACTCGAACCTATTTGCAAAACCCATTGATTAGGCATGAAAACAGCAGAAATTGTAGAGAAACAAAGAGCAAGAACAATTGCAATATTGTCCTTTATCCAGCCCTTTTCTCCGCTGGCTGTCTTAAGCCCCATAAAAACAACTGCAAAAACCGCTATCCAGATTATGAATCTCGTAAAGCCCAGCAAATCCTGACCTTCAAGCGCTCCGCCTTGAATAAAGAGATTAAAAATCGGGCTAAACACTGAACCTAGTGGCTCAAAAATTCCAAAGTCTGAAGACTGTGCTATTCCAGAGGGAATAATCAGTAGAAATAATGCAGCTGCTGCTAGCCACAGGGTTTTTCTTTCCATCTATCCAGTATAATAATTTGTATACTGATATATAAATATTTTTAAAGAATTTTGGATAATTAACATTTTAAGATTTAAGAAAAAATTACTTATACATAATTCCAAATTTCGTCTTCTTCATTATCCCATAATTCATCTGCAGTTTTTTGTGCGATTTGAAGGAATAGCTCATCTAATGCTTTTTCAGATTTTGTTTTCATAATTAAATAAGAAATTTCTTTGATATAAAAGACTTTTGCAAAGAAACTATATGTATAAATCCAGATATAGATTTAAGTATATTAATATACATAAATTTAAATATTGGCGATTTCAGAGTACTTCATGTGGTTAGGATCCAGCACGACAGCAACGGTCAATTCAAAATTACTCTTCCTAAACAAATCGTATTGGCAAAAGGCTGGAAAAAGGGCGAAAAAATAAAGATAATTTTAGACGATAAGGGGAATTTGGTGCTAGTGAGGGAAAATGAATAGATTAACTTTGGAAAAAAACTTTTGCGCTCAAACGACGCGCGGGCTTTGTAGCGCTTTTGAGCAAGGCTTGGTCTGCACGGCCGGGAGTGCTAAAGAAAATTTTCCGATTTTTAAATTTACTTTAAAATACATTTTCGGGAAAAGCCGAAATTTTTTCGGATTTATTTCAGAAATTCATAATAAGAAATTAATCGGCACAAATATTGTGCCGGCATCGGCTAATCTGGTATGTCGCAAGGTTGAGACCCTTGTGCTCGGAAGAGCTCTCGGGGTTCAAAAACTTTTCGGCCAGCACCGGAAGGATGAAAATCCCCGTGCCGGCGCATTTCTTTCTCAAGGTGAAATATGAAATTCCTTTCAAAAAATAATCTCCGCAAAGTTGTGCGACTAGAGAATTCGCACAAAGGCATGAATGGGAGAGTATTGGTGATAGGAGGGAGCGAGGACTATGTTGGTGCCGTTGCGCTTGCAAGTTTAGCAGCTTTGCGCAGCGGAGCCGACCTGGCCATTTTGTTTGCGCCAGAAAAAGTCGCCTGGGCAGTCAACGAAAAAAGTTTTGATATAATCACAAAAAAACTGCCAGGCAAATTTATCGAGCCAAAACACATAAAACAAATCAAGGAATTCCTCAGAGACGATGATGTCATTTTATTTGGAAATGGCACAGGGCTAAAACCGAAAACAAAAAAAGCAATGCAAATGCTTGCTGATTTGCCCCATCTTAAAGTGATAGATGCTGATGCGTTGAAAGCAATTTCAACAAGAAATCTAAAAAATTCGATCTTAACCCCGCATAGGAGGGAATTAGAAATTCTTCTTGAAAATAATAAAACAAATATTGAGGAAATTACAAAAAATAACAACGTCATGATAGTTAAAGGAAAAATAGACTATATCCATACTGCAAATGATGTTTTTTACAACAAGACAGGAAATTCAAGAATGACAGTTGGCGGAACTGGAGACGTGCTTGCAGGTTTGTGCGCAGGATTTCTTTCACAATACAAAAATCTCGAAGAGGCAGCAAAAACAGCAGCTTACATTAATGGAGAAATAGGCGACAAACTGCTAAAGCGAAAAGGCTATGCATTTACAGCAGAGGATATGTTAAAAGAAATTCCTGCAGCAATTAAAGGCCTGCACCTGGTGAAACGATGGATCCGGTAACAACATTTTTTATTGAACTTGTAAAAAGGTGGATTTCCATTATTGGCGGCCCATTTAATGATCCAATCATGCTTTGGATTTTAATTCCCACTTATCTCAGCTGGTTTATAACAGAATTTTTCCAGGAGAAGCGTAAAACATCATGGGGAAATGCGATTTCAAATAGCGTTATTCCGATTTTTGTAGGCTGGGATTGGCTTAGAACAATTTATAACCGCTTTACAGAGGGAAGCCTGACAATGGGATGGGTAGCAACAACAAAGATAGTCATTGCCGCCTTTATGCTCTTTTATGGCTTGCAGATTTTTATCAGCGGCCTTAAGCTAAAAAAACGCGCCCAGTTTATCGGAAGAATAAGAGTTGTTACCTATGTTGTCCTATCTTTAACCCCGCTTTATTATGGAACGGTGCCGTTTGACTTTGTAACCTTTATTTCAATAGTTGTTTTTTTTCCGGTATTTTATTTCTTAGTAGAGATTTTGGACAGGATTATCCCCGACTCAAAGGTATTGCATGAAGATGAGCTTGAAGCAAATAAGCCAGAAACACCGACACAAGTTATCCCGCAGAGAACTTATTCCCATCCGTATCCTCCACAGCACTATTACCAGCATTATCAGGTGAGAAGATGAACCTACAGGCATTAAAACCGTCAGTTTGGATTGGAAAAAGGGGGTTGGCAGACACGCAAATCAAGGAAATAAAAGCACAGCTCGATAAGAAAAACTTAATAAAGATAAAAGTGCTTAAAAATGCATTGGGAAACCAAAAAATCAAGGAAATGTCTGCCCAAATAGCTGATGCTGCAAATGCCGAGATAGTTTCTCAAACCGGTTTGATTATTGTCCTGAGGAAAAAAAATGGCCGATAAGAAAAAAGGCGAAGAACCCAGACAATATAAGGATCTTTTGGAAAAGTATGGTTTTAAGAAATTTGAAAAGGGTCAGGAAATAGGTGAGGAAACAGATGAGATTGAGTGGCAGGCTTATGGTATGGCAACTGGCTACCCTGAACCTGAAGGCAAGCTCAAATATCACATGGTCTTCGAGACGAACCAGCAGTATATCGAAGAGCACTATTACTGGATATTGCACGATATGCGCTACACTCATGGATTCACGCATTATGACAAGATTACAGATATATTTGCGGCATCAGAGCAATCAGCATTTTTTGGTGTTTCAGAGCAGAGATTAGCTCTGCAGCAAGATAGAATCTCTCAGTTTTTGCGTGGAATAAGCGACATGATGAAGGCGCTGTTTCAGCTGGTGCGTGAAATAAGAATAATTGATGAACGCCTTACATTTTACAATGATAGTTTCGCCAGAGGTGAAGAAGCGCAGGGCTCTGAAATCACGCTAAAAGGCATCTGGGTTGACCAGGTTGAAGGGGGGGTAAAAAATGCAGGCTCGGTTTATGGTCTTGCGCAAACCGTTGGATTTTCAATACTTCCTGACCTATTTTTCAGGCTAAAAATTGATGACAAGGATTTGAGTGAGCTTGCATTTGATTGGGAGGCATATCAGCAAAAAACCAGCAAATTCCCTCAGCAAATAGACGAAAAAGTAGAAAAACTGGAATTCAATGAAAAAGTTAAGGAAGTGCTAAGAAGAAAATTAACCCAATATTATATTTGGAAGATCAGAACATATAAAGAGCTTCGGATAAGGAAAAAATTCACTGTAAAATACCTGCGCCAGCATTATGACACAATAAAGCTATACATGGGCTGGATTAAGCCATATCTTCGTAATGTCAGGAAGCTAAGGATGGACCAGCGAAAAATGGACAGCTACGAACTAGTATCTGCTTTCGAGGGTAGCATGGTGGAAATTGAGGTTTTGCTAAGCAGGCAAGTGCCAGGGCAGGAACTTCATCCCTGCATTTTATTGACATTCTTTTTTAGGACAAGACCTGCAATGGGATATGTCGGGGAGGGCTTCCAGAGAGGCCCAACCCACATCGGAAAAATGGATATGACAATGAGAGGATACGTCTGGACAGAAGAGCAGATTAATAATTACAAAAACATGAAGATGGAAGAAGATTTTGAATTGCTTACAACAATTGATGAATCGCTAAAAGAAGCAATGGATTCTCTTGGGGACGAACTAAAAGCTTATCTAATGTCAGAAGGAGAGTACTTTCCTGAAACACCAAAGCTAAAAGATACTAAACAAAAAGCACCAGGGATTTTGGACCCCTTCTTAGCCATTTTCCAAGGCATGGAAACAATCGGCAAGAGTTTTGGTACTCTTTCAGATGCATTGCCCCAAAAGAAAGATAAAGAGAAGCACTTTGACCCTGAACAGTATTACCTTGCCAAGCAGATAGCAAAGAGCCATGTGAAAAAATCACTTTGGCTAACCTGGAAAAATTTCAAAAAAACCCATCACATGCTCCAATGGTAGATCCGCGGGAACTTGAAAGGCTGCCTCCGGCAGAGCGAATAAGAAAACTTAAGCAGATAGAAGAAGACAGAAAAAAAGAGATCAAGGAAGCTGAAAATTTAATCAGAAGCTCAGAGAGGGAAATTGAAGTTGCTGAAACTGTTAAAAGAATCCCTCTTCCTCAAATGCGCTCAGTTGATCCGTCAACGCTTTTTAGCAGAGAAGAAAAGGCAATTTTTGAGACACATCATCAGACTAGATTAAAAAGGGGGGAAGAAAGGGTCGCAACCGCAACTCCAACTCTGCGGCCTCGCGAGGAAGAGAATCTCGAGGAAACAATTGCTTCAACGCCCGCCCGTAGGGAAGAAGGGACTGCACAATTTCAGTATGGCAAAAAGCTCGAAGAAGCGCTTCATGTGGCCTACAAGACCCTTACCGAAATGAACGAAAAGGTTGGAGCCAAAGGCTATATGAGTCCTGGCGAGCAGGAAGCTGTCAATTTTTACAAGGACAAACTTGAACAGATTCATGAATCTCTTGGACATCATCCAGAAGATACTGGCGGCATAATGGGCTTGATGTATGGTGGTTTAGAGAGGATTTCTGAAATGGAGCACAGAATGGGTTATGCGCATAAAGGGGAAGCGGGGCATAATCCAAAATACAAAATTTAAGAAAAATTATTTATACACCAGTATACAAATATACACTTTACCTCTATGGCTTACGTTGACAATCAAAGATATATGGGCTCATATTCTAACGCATTCGATAGGAATTATGAAATTATTGACCCGACAGCTGAAATCGGAATCGAACGCTTCGATGTAAAGGATGAGAATTTTGAAGGCGAGCCGATGGGAGCTGACTTCGGGTTCAAGATTAGCGAATTAGGCGTGTCAACTCCGCCTTTCAAAGATCAGCTCGAAGCTTTGAAATCAAGGATATTTCAAGGGGCAAGCAAGATTGAACTTGGCTTTATGGGCCAGCAGAAAGGAAGTGCACAACAGGGACAATACACACCTGAATCGTATGGATTCGAAGAAAGAAGAGACATAAGAGAATTGGCAAGATTGAACAAAATTGAGCTTTCAAGCCATGCTGCATTGCACAGCAACAGCCTTGCCGGTTATGCACAGGGAGGCTTTGATGAAAGGTCAAGGGAAGGCTCGCTTTTCGAAATACAAAAGGCAATTGAATTTGCTGGAGACACCCAAAAAGGAGGAGCGGTTGTTTTCCATCTTTCGGAATTTCCAAGGCCTGTTTCAGAATGGTACGGCGACCAGGGATTCAAGGCTTATCCATTGGAACCAGTAAAAGCTCCTCTCCTTTTGGTTGATACAAGAACAGGAAGATTAATTGACCAAGTTAGAAAAGATGTTCAAATTGTTACGCCCGAATGGGAAAGAGATGAAAACAGGAAATGGAAACTTGATGATGAAGGCAACAGAATTCCTGTTTGGATAGCTGATAAATGGGAAAATGTTCAACAAAACGGAAGAACTATAAGAAAGTTCACTCCAGGACATTTCGACGTCCGTTTAAGAAAGTTTGATTATTTCGAAGACGAAGCAAAAGAATGGAACAAGGAATACCCTGATCAGATAAGAACGCCAGCACAACAGCAATTCTTCGATAGATTGGACATGCAGGTCGCGCAATCGAAGGCATTTGCAAAAATAAGGGAATCGAGTTATGAAGAGTCACTTGAGGGGGTAAAGAGGGTTGAGGAAGCGCTGAATTTTTATGAGAAGATTGAAAAAAACGTGCCGGAAGACGAATTGTGGAAGCTAAAACAGCAGGCATCTTCATTAGTCCATAGATATGCCCCATCGAGCCTTGTTCCTACAGAACAAAAGTTGCCTTCAGAAATACTAAAAGATGCACTTAGAGGTTTGAAAAACAATGTTGATGACGCCCGAGCTTTTGTGGGTTATGTTGCGCAAGCTGAAGAGCAGGCAAAGACAAAGGATTTTACAGTCCCTATTGAAAAATATGCTGTGCAAAAAACTGCAGACACAATTGCAAGGGCTGGAATCCATGCGATGCAAAGGACTGAATTCATGAAAAGGCAGCCATTTAACAAGAATGTAAAAATCGATCCATTGTTTGTAGGCGTTGAAAATGCGCATGTTCCCGATATGTGGGGAGCGCACCCGCAGGAATTGAAGCAGGCAATTCTAGAAAGCAGAAAGCAGATGGCTGAGATTCTAAAACATCAAGGCTATAAAGAAGAGGAAGCCAAAAAGTTTGCAGAGAACCATATCAAGGCAACTGTCGATATCGGCCATGCGAACACCTGGAAGAAATTTTTTCAGGGCGACCCGAACCTGACGATTGAAGAAAATGACAAGAGATTCAAGCGCTGGCTAATCGGCCAGATGGATGACTTGATTGAAAACAAAATAATCGGACACGTTCATATTACAGATAACTTTGGCTTTGATGACGAGCACTTAGTGCCTGGAACAGGTAACGCTCCGATAAAGGAATTTTTGGATAAAGTCAAGAAACTAAATCCAAGCCTAATTATCGAGCCTGCCCATCAAGATTTTAGGGCAACACTTGGCGGCTGGAAAAGGTTTGGACAGGGAATTTACGGTCTTCCCCGGCGAGATACGGACACGTGGGCGGATGTTGAGCATTCATATTTCGGAAAGCCCGCTCCGCCTTACTTCCTTTTCGGAGAATCAGCTCCGGATCCGGAAGCATGGCAGCTCTGGAGCCAGACAAGGATGGAATAAGTTTAAGGCTGTCCGCCGTTTGAGGACTAAATTATAAATATAATTTTCTTTAGCGCTCCAGGCCGCGCAGGCCAAGTATTAATTCTTATTTTAGAAACAATAAACTTAATAAACTCGTTATTTATGGATTATTGTTAAAAGAGGCAGAGCATGCAGGCAGATATCCAGAAAATTTCTAACCCAAACACAAAGAATTACGCTACAGATGAAATTCAGATTGCTTATGATTTTGGGAAGAAACTATATGAGGAATTTGGGCTGCTTTTGAAGGCTGTTGTGCTTTTTGGCTCTATGGCAAGAAGAGACAAGCACAGAAGTTCAAAGGGTGACATAGATATACTTGTTGTAGCTGACGATATAACGATTAATTTTACCCCAGAGCTTGTCGAGGCATACAGAATTATTGTTGAGAAAATTGTAGCCAAGACTTCAACGCGCCTACACGTTACTTCGCTAAAGCTTAGCAGTTTCTGGGAATATGTAAGAGCAGGCGACCCGATTGCAACAAATATTCTAAGAGATGGCGTTGCATTGCTTGACACAGGATTTATCGACCCTCTGCAAGGTCTTTTGGCAAGAGGAAGAATCAGGCCGTCGCCCGAAGCAGTTTATACGTATTACACCCGCTCGAGCAGAACTCTCCATAATTCAAAATGGCATTTATTGCAAGCAACTCTTGACCTTTACTGGTCTGTAATTGACAGCACCCATGCAGCAATAATGCACCTTGGCCACATGCCTTCCTCACCTGAAGGGATGGGAAATGCAATAGAAGAAGTTCTTGTGCCAAGAAAGCTTGCAAAAAAAAATT
>Ga0209542_10009577_pt1 | contig 17740 bp, 15 predicted proteins | sample RifCSPhighO2_01_FD_184028 | JGI IMG/M metagenome (GOLD analysis project Ga0209542, IMG submission 184028) | Soil microbial communities from Rifle, Colorado - Rifle CSP2_plank highO2_0.1 (SPAdes) (version 2) | ecosystem: Environmental > Terrestrial > Deep subsurface > Rock core/Sediment ...
AAAACCAAAATATTTAGCCACCTGTCTGATACTCTGGCCATTTCTGACCATGATGACAGCTTTAGCTCTTAACTTGGGCAAATGAGGATTAACAGTGTAAGGCATATTATTTAAGGGTTATATTTAATCCTTCCATTATACCCCAAGGTGTTGCCAAGCTATTGGCCTATTACGAAATGATTGACAAAAATATTAAAGTATGATATAATTATATAAGTGTAAGTGATTGCGAAAAAACGAAAAGCCCTGTTATCAGGGCATAAAAAGGAGAAGCGGGCATGAACTTTTACAACTGGAATTTTTTAAAGAGCTGTTTCTTTATTGGGCTGATCGTAGCTGTTCTTGGCGGAATAGCCATCACTATTCTGCCAGAACAGCGGGAGATGATATCTATCGTCATTAAGAGCGCTCTCGTCACTGGCCTGTTGCCGATTGGTCTCGTTATTGGCGTTTGGCTGATGGCCCTAACCCTGTTGGTTGGTCAGGGTACTCTCCAAGAAATGGCGGGCTGGGTCAAAGAACGGAGTTGGGGACATATTTTTACGGTCCCCGGCATCTTTGGTTTAATACTGATGATGTGTATGAATGGGCCGGACATTGTCCGTGCTCATCAGGAAACAGACCCTGATCTGGTCATGATTTGGGGCCTGGTCAGTTTTGGGCTTTTGGGGATTGGTTGGTTCATTAATCACTTCCCCACTTCAACGTGCATTGTACGTAATTGGAGTCAAGGCGACTCCCAATAATGATAGCTTCGATTACATGAAGCCGTCAGATCGCATCAGCGATAAGACGGCTTTTAAATTTAAATAAATTCTATAAGCTATTGGCTATATTGGCCAATTAATTTCCACCAAATCTTCTATGACGATTATTGTAATCATCAATAATGCCGTCCAAATCTTTCTCGCTAAAAGCCGGCCAATGATGAGAAACAAAAAATAACTCGCTATAAACCGACTGCCAGGTTAGAAAACCTGACAAGCGCTGCTCGCCGGAAGTGCGCACTATGATATCCGGGTCCGGCTGACCGGCAGTCCAGATATTTTTATCTATTAATTCTTCAGTGATATCAGCCGGAGATTTTTTTTGTTTGATAATTTTTTTAACGGCTTCAATGATTTCCAGTCGGCCGCCGTAATTGATAGCCATATTCAAAATCCCCTTTTTGTTATTGACTGTTATTTTTTCAGCATTATCAATTGCCTTAACAACAGATTTGGATAATCTGTCCCGGCTGCCAATAACTCTTAACCTGATCCCCCTTTTGGTGAATTCATGGAGTTCTTTGGTCAGAGCTTTTTCTAAAAGGCGCATCAAATAATCAACTTCTTTCTTAGAACGCTTCCAATTTTCGGTAGAAAAGGCGAAGACCGTCATATATCTGATGCCGCGCGCCAAACACCAATCACCGACTTGCTTCATTTTATTATAGCCCCGCCTATGGCCTTCTAAAGTCGGCAGGCCTTGTTGTTTGGCCCAGCGGCGGTTGCCATCCATAATAAAAGCGATATGTTTAACTGATTGCATATGATTGATTTAATGAAAAATAAAAGCTGATTAATTTTAATATCAGTTTTAATATTATAACACTTAAAAAATATTGGGGTCAATTAGTCGCAATTGCTGAACGAAACTTGAACCTTTTTTGAGCGAAAAAGGTTAATCTGGTCGGGGTAATCCGATTTGAACGGACGACCTCTACGTCCCGAACGTAGCGCTCTAGCCAACTGAGCTATACCCCGTGATTAGTTTATAAAGTAAAAAGTTATAAAGTTCATAAAGTTATTTTAAAATACTTTTAACTTTATAAACTTTTAACTTTTTACTAATGTGTATCCAGCGATGCCAAAAGCTACAGCCACATTAAGCGATTCCTTCTGGCCTTTCATAGGAATATGAATGATATCATCTGCTCTTTTTAGCAAATTTTTGGCCACGCCGTCAACCTCATTGCCTAAAATCAGCGCCAAAGGAAATCGGGGCTTGAACTTCTTTATAGCAACACTGTTTTGAGCCAACTCTAAAACGACAATCTTAACTCCTTTATTTTTAAGCTGACTAACAACACTAACAGCTGATTTCTTATATTCCCACTTGACCGATTTTTCCGCGCCCAAAGAAACTTTAACCAAACCGGTCTGTTGGGGTGTGCCAGAAATACCGCAAAGATAAATTTTCTTTACTCCCAAAGCGTCAGCAGTACGAAAAATGGAGCCCAAATTATATAAGCTCCGAATATTATCACAAATGATGTATAAATTATTCTTCATCTTTCGATTCAAATTTTTTGGCAATATTTTTTTGATCACTCATCATCTTTGAAAAACTTTTCTGGCTATTACGCCATCCTTCAATATTGCTTAACAAGGCTTTTTCTTCTTCGGGATTAGTAACAGTTCTCGAGCTGAATAAATTGCCAATTATGCCAGAATAAAAGAAGAACCAAAAGAGATAAATATTTAAAAAGAATGGGTTGTTAGAAAAATCCAAATAGGAAAAAAGAGTAATGGGATCAGTTTGATTAATTAATTTGATTAGGCCAACAATAAAAACTACAGCTAGGGCGCTGCCAAAGGTCATTATAGAAATAATCAGCGACCGCCCATAGCTATTGGCCCTATTCTGATTTTTCCCATTTCTGGCAACCTTACCACTTTTTATCCGATCAATAAAAAATAAACCGATACCGCCAAAAATAAGCATTGATAAAATCATAATAAAAGGATTACGTGCCAGACCCAGCCATTTAAACACCTTAAAAACCGGAATGATTTCCCAAGTGCCAAGTGACTGGATTAAAAAATTAATAGACACTATTAACAGTGCTAAACCGTAAATTTTTTTAATTTTTTGTCGATCAAAGGTCATAACTAATACTGTAAAACCGTCTTGAATTCGGTGGCTTCAGCGTAGCGGTGAGCGATGATTTTTTCAATGTTATAAGTGCCGAATTTAGGCGCTTCTAAAAAGCCCTGCATCGCTGCTTCCGCCAGCCAGCCGGATTTCAGCCAATCTATCAACCACTCATTAACATAACGAGGATCATCAGCTTTAATGCCAGCGCCAATAGTTCTTAACCATCTCTGGTTGAAATCTTCCTGTGAGCCAATCGGCGGAGCGGTGATAATCGGAATGCCCAAAGCGCAATAAAAAGACAACTCGCTAGGCTTGGTCCATAAAATATCGGTTTTTCTTAAAACCTGATTGAACCTCTTAAAAGAATCATACTTATTACGGTCAAATAAAACATTGACAGTTTTACCCAAATGCGAACCCAAACCGACTCTTTTAATCTGGTCTTTGAAATATTGGTTGACCACCAAGTGAGTGCCGGCCATTAAATTAACAATAATCTCTCCGCTGGCGATTTTCTTTTTCAAACTGTCAATGATAATTCCACCCAGTTCCCGTTGGGCGCCGGCTCCGCCAACCACAAAAGTTATAGTCAAAGGCCTGATTTTTTTCTTAATAAAATTATCGCCTAAATGCTCCCTGATAGTTTTCTCATATTGGGAAATATAAAACATTTCCGGATCCAAGTTGATTAATCTCTTACCCAGGTCTGCCTTGATAATTTTTAAGTTGGCACCGATATTTTCCAGCGGCAAAGGAAAACCGGTTAAAAATATTTTTTCCGGTTTGACGCCATAAAGAATCAGGCGGTCAATTACTCGCCGATTGGGCGCAAAATACATAACTTTACTGGCCGCCGGTTGAAGCGGCACCCAGGTTCGGCTGACATCGGTATCGGTCGCAATGCAATAAATTTCCCCTTCATACTTAAAATATTCCGCCATAAAAGCGGTGATAAAAAAAGTGGTGACAAGGGGCAAAGGTTTTTGAGCCAGACGCTCAATTAAATCGCAACCCCAATTAGATTCTTCAAATAAGCGATAAATTTGCTGGATTTGCAAATTGGGTTTGGACAAATCGCGGCGCGGATAAAAATTAGGAATGGATTGAAACTTATCATAAATATTAAATAGTTTATCACCTAAAAAAGGAACTTTTTTAAAGCGGGAAACAAACTCGTAAAAATCTTTACTGTGTTCCCAAATATCCTTGTCCTTTTTGGGTATGCCCTGATAATTATTGGCAGTAATGATGCCGCCTTCGGCTAAATGATGTAGAGGGTAAGCCGCCCTTTGGTGGCCATAGCCCATATCAACGGTAACCACCCAGGCCTTGGATTTTTTAATATTCTTTGAAACCATAAATAAAATTAATGATGTAAAATTATTTTTTTACAAACTTTAACAAACTTTAAAAACTTTTGACTCTATCATATTATAACATAAAAAACTCCTCCAATGAATTTGGAGGAGTTTTTAAGACAATTAACCAACAACTTATAACACCGCTTCTTTAGCCGCTTTAGCCACTCGAAATTTTACCACGGTCTTGGCGGGAATTTTGATTTGCTCGCCAGTAGCCGGGTTCCGTCCCATCCTGGCTTTCCTCTGGACTTTTACCAGTTTGCCAAGGCCGGGAATAGTGAATTCTCCGCTGCCCTTGACCTCGGAATAAGCCATTGCCGTCAGCGCCTCTAATAGCACAGCCACGTCTTTTTTGCTGACATTGGTCTTTTCTGACAAAGCAGCTAAAGTTTGAGATTTGGTCTTTTTAGCCATAGTCCTTACTTAGTTAGTTAATAATTATGGAATTAGTTTTCCACACATCTGAATTATATATTAATATCACAGTAAAAACAAGGCAAAATACAACTATTAACAATTCAACCGCCAATTAGACCATTAACTTGATTCCGCCCCTTGACTTGCCTAAATCTGTCAACTGCCCCTAAAACTAAAATAAAAGCGCTTTGATATAAATCAGAGCGCCTTTATTGGGCCTAAATTATTGCTTATCTAAGCCATCACACCAGCCATCGCCGTTTTTATCAGCCAATCTTGGACCAGGTCCACCCTTAATCAATCCTTTGGAGAATTGGCCTAAACCAAGTTCTTCTGCAATTTCTTTGGCTTCGTCAAATTCACCTTCTTGCGCTAAATTATGCATTTGGACAAGTTGGGAAAAATTTTCTTCAGTAATGACCTTGGCTAGCCGACTTTTGTCGCCGACTAAAGATTTCCAAGTTTGATAATCGCTATTCTCTATCGCCTGAACAACCTGATCTTTATTCTCCGGCTCTGTTTTTAATCCTCTTAAGCCCCGACCGTGGTTTTGAGCCGCGCTAACTGTAGTAATGCCAATAGCCAGAATTACAGCTAAGACCCCCAAACCAATGCCAATTTTTTTGTAATTCATATTTTTTCTATTAAGCTTAATTAATTTAATTAATAGATTTCTTACTTAACCCAGAATAAGGGTTTAAGGTGAACATTGTGCTTTAAGTTATGGAACTTGACAGTTAGATTAAAGGGCCAGGTTTTTCTAACCGCCTTTGGGCTATGATTTGAAGCGGCGCTGGCTGGTAAAATGCTGGCTGACAGAATGATGGCCATTAGCCCTAAACTAATGCCAATTTTTTTGTAATTCATATTGATAGTGATTTTAAGGTTTATTATTTGGGATCCTCTAATCACTAATACGCTGCGCCCATAATTTTCTTTCATTGGGGGTTAAAATAACGGTCTAGTTGGCATATTCGGCCGTAAGCCGGGTATTTTCCCAGGCATATCAAAGGGTAATATTTTTTCAGCTTTAAAATGGATTTCATCTATTTTTTCTCCGATTATTCTCACTACTTCACCTCGATTGAGGATATAACCGCCTGACAGCGGACGCTCAACTACCCACAGCCGATGGCGAAAATCAACTAAGTCAAAATCATTAGCCCTGATAGCCACAACTTGGCCAGCCAGCCGGCCGGCAGCGACATCCATCCAGATGGCTCGACGAGGACTAGCCAATCTTTCATAAGAAGGAATGTTTTTGTAAAGCGACTCATCAATCATCTGGCCCAGGCCAATATAATAAAATACGGCGCCCAAAAACAAACTGATTAAAACGCTACCCAAAGTTAGAGTGATTAGCTGATAGCGGTAACCTTCGCTGGTATGGCGGAAGTTATAATAAGCTAACACAGTCAAAAATAATATCGCTACCAGCCAAAAATAAGGCAGAGTGGCGAAAATAAAAGCCCAGAAAGTTCCGCTGATTTGTTGTCCCAAAAGCCAATCGTTGTTCACCAGCATATAAATAGCCACTGAAACAGAAAAACTGCCAATTAAAACTGACAAGACCCCGGCCAGCCAAAGAGCATAATCCTTTAAACGGAATTTCCATCTGGCTTGCGGTTTTTGGTCTTTGATGGCTTTTAGTACCTTATCAATTATATTGTCCATAGTTATTTTAATTTAATGTTTTGCTTGATCAGTTCTTTTTTAAACTGCTTCTTGGCCCGATTAATCAGGGTAGCAATCGTACCCAGCGGTTTTTTCAGGATATCAGAAATTTCCCGATAATCTTTCTCTTCCAAAAATTTCAACTCTAAGATTTCCTTATATTTATAATCCAAAGAATTTAAAATGTCAGTTATTAGCTGCTTGTCAGTGATTAAATCAATTTCCTTTTCCAAATTAAAATCAGAGCAAATATTCTCTAAAAAATCAGGGTCACTCTCAAAAGCTATCGTCTGCGGTCGAGATTTCAATTTCCGGAAATTGCTAATCACCTGGTTGTGGGCAATCCGATAAATCCAGGAAGAAAATTTGAGCTTGGGATTAAAAGCATTTAAATTGCCATAGGTCTTGATGAACACCTCCTGTAAAATATCTTCAATATCATCATGGGACAAATTGGCAAGGCGGGCAATATAGCGCCCCAAACGTGACTGATAACGCTCTATTAAATAAGCAAAAACACGCTGATCTTCTAAAGTCAGAGCCACTAATTCCTCATCGGTTTTCTGGTTATAATCCGTATTTAAAACCATAATTGGTTTATCAAAATAATACGCGCTTTTGACCCGTTGGCTTTCAATTAAGCCAAAGATCTTAATATCAGGCCCCGATTAACAACTGGCGGCTTACTCGGTGGTCTGTCCGTCAAAATGCTCGTGAGCGGCTTCAGCTTCGGCTTTGGTTTTAAAAACCACGCTATCTTGGTGTTCAGCCGGAGAATAAATAGTGTAAAGTTTCAAGGTCTTAGCAGCTGAAGTATTGACAATATTATGGTTTAAGCCGGCCGGAACAACCACCGCCGAACCATCAGTCAATTGATGTTCAACGCCATTTAAAACCGCCAGGCCATTGCCCTTCTCCACTCTGATAAATTGATCTAAAGTATGAACTTCTTCGCCGATTTCTTCGCCCGGCAATAAACTCATCAAAACTAACTGGCTGAATCGGCCGGTATAAAGAACCTGGCGGAAATTGGTATTGGCTAAAGTGGCTTGCTCTAAGTTAATGACATAACCCTTCATATGTTTAAGATTAAATTACTTAAGTATTTTAAATTATTGGCATTTTAAGATAACCTGATTAAAAAAACCGGTCAAGCTGTTTTAATTAGCATATTTTCTCCAGCAGGGGTGGAAGGTGCTGCCCCCTCGTTTACGGTTTTGGAGACCGTCGTTCTACTGTTGAACTACACCCCCAAAATAACAGTTAACAATTAACTTTTAACAGTTAACTATTAGCTGTTATTTGGTTTCTTTGTGAAGAGTGTGCTTTTTGCAATGCTGGCAATGCTTTTTCAGCTGCAATCTCTCTTTGAGAAGCTTTTTATTTTTTCGGGAAAAATAATTGATGCGTTTGCAAACCATGCACTCAAATTTTATCATGTTTTCCTGCGACATAATGATTCTAATTTAATTTTAATAATGATTAATTTATCATTTTAGCCAACCGTGGGAATCGAACCCACAACCTACCGCTTACAAGGCGGTTGCTCTACCATTGAGCTAGGTTGGCAAAATATAATTAATAGCTATAAAAATTTTTCTTCCGGGGCAGCGCTAAATACTCCCAGGGTCGTATTTATCGGCATCTCGCCTTCGCCTAATGGCTCGGCTCATTGCTGCCCGTCGCTTCGCGACCCATTGAGCTAGGTTGGCAAACCAGACGCTGACCCATATTAACATAAAAATCCCCAAAAAACAAGCTTGACAAATTATTTAAACCAAAATGTCCAGTTAGTACTTCCCCAGCCAGCCAAACTTCAACCCCAACCAGCAGGACTCTAAAAAATAGCTGGGGAATAGAACATTCATTGGCCAAAAGCGATCCAGTCAGAGCCGTTTTTTTTATTTTAAACTAAAATTAAAAAAGAGAGCCATTCTCAAGGAATGCTCGCTGATATTTAGGAAAAAGTTAACTTTTATTCTCTGGCTGATAATATTTAAACCAAAGAATTGTTGAAAGTGCAGATAAAAAATCATGGGTTATTAATCTTGACGCTCGGTTTCCCAAACATCCAAAACTTCTTTGCCAATTGAACGTTCTATTTCTTCCAGGTCTTTTAAGGTTTGCGCTTCTCTTAGCTTTTCTTCGGGAGTGAAAGATTTTTCTGGCCGGGTTTTTCTTTCATAATCAAGTTCGGCTTGAATATCCCGGCGTAAGACGGCAAAACCGCGACGAATTGATTCTTCCACCTCTCTCATTTCTTTCAAAAACTGGAGATGTTTTTTGCGGCCGTGATAACCATAAAAAATAATATAGCCGATCAAGCCGAGCAGAGGGAATAATAAAACAATAATAAGGCCTTGATAGAAAATTTCATAACTTATCCGAGAAACTCCAAACTGAAAAGCAGTTTTTTCCACTTTGATTTCAATTTGCGGACTAGGCGGACTGACTTGGTCGGCAATTTTACTTTGCACCCATAAGCGATAATTACCGGCTGCCAAAAAAGTGTTGTGACGGTAAAACCAATCGCCTTGCTTGTCCGAAGTTACAGTTTCCGAAAAAGTTTCTCCACTTTGTAGGTTTTGAACGTAAATAATAACTTCAACTTGATAATTATCGGTTTCTCCGCCCAGATAAAATATTTCTTCATTGGAAATATTTCTGGAAATAGTGGTAATTAAAGGTGGTGTTAAATCAACCTGCTGGGCTAAAACTTGTTGGGACGGGAAAAATATTGTTCCTAAAAGGAAAAAAATCAAGAACAGGAGCATTTTCCCCTTGTATCTTTCTTGATATTTTTTTAATTCTTCAAATTGCTTTTGCAGATGACTGGGTAATTTCTTTTGCGTTCTTTTAAGATCCGAGCGCTGATACCATTGGCGAACTCGCCAACTGCCCCAACCCAATAAAACAAAAAGTAAAGCCAGGCCTGACCAAAACCACAACCAGGGAATAAGCCAGACATTTCTGATTTCCAGACCCTGTCCAGGAATAATTTGGAAAATCTGGCTGATGATTTTCAGGCGTTTGACACTTTCACGGTAGTTGCCGGCTAAATCATAAGCCCGAACAATAATATCATAAGTCCCCAACTCCAGTGGCGGAGCAATAATATAAGGGCTTTGAACTTCAATAAAAATTGGCTGATCGGCTAGATCTTTTTCGGGCTTTAAGGGAATGATTCTTAATTCATAATGTGAAATACCAGAGCCAGTATCGGTTGAAGCAAATTGGACAACTGGTTGTTTTCTAATGGTTCGGCTGGTTGGTATGATTTCTAAAGGAAATTCAGCCGGTGGCGTGGTATCAATTCTCACCGCAAAATCAGTATTACCACCCCAACTGTCATTGTTCATGGCCTTAATATGAAAATAATAAATACCGTCAGCCACATTTTTGTAAATAACCGAGGTTTTCAGACCTTCGGAAATATTATCAAGAACATCTATAGGATTTTCGTTCAGCACATAACTATAGTCCTCGACTTTAGCATTGGGAGCCCAGCGCAAGCTAATGTTGGGATTAGCGTACCAGAGTGACTGATCGGGGTGGGTTTCACTAATCACTAATGGTCCGGCTGGCGGCGGCAAAACCAAATTAAAAATGCCGTTGACTTTCTGTTCTAAGACATCAGTTCCCGCGCCATCGTGCAAAAGCACTTTGGAGTTATCAAGAAAACGGACCATAGCCAAACCGACTGATTTTACCCGAAAGGAAATCCGACTAACCAAGCCGCTGCTGACATTGATGCCTCTCGGCATTACTCCTTGAAAATTAATAGTGCCAAGTTGATTATTATAAGTGGGTGAAGTCGTCCAAATACCAATAATTGATTGCCCAACCGAGGGAGAAACAATCTGGAGTTTATCGGTCGGAAAAGACAAAGAGACATTAACAGCATTGACTAATTGGTCTTTGGTATTTAAAAATATGGAAACGTCAAAAGTGCTGCCCACCGTAAAAGTGCCAGCCGAAGGACTGATCGTTAAAGAACTAGCTAAAGTAACACTTGGTAAACCGCTAAGAAACAATAAAAAGCCAAATATTACTAATAATTTTTTAGTATTTATTCGTCTAATATTAAAAGCTATTGATGAGTTAATTCTCTCTTCCATAATCGTTTACAAAACAAAATTATAAAGGCTATTATAACTAATATAATTATAACATAAATCAAGTAATTTCCCTGCAACTTAAATGATTGGGCAGCTAAAACTGTCGCCAGTCGCTGGTTGCCATTTTCATCAACAGCCCGGACATAAATCTGGCTTTTAAGTTTCTGGTCTTTTAAAAGATAAGGGCTGTCCGCCATTAAATAATCGCCCCAACCAAACTTAAAATTGAAAATTTTAAATTCCCGCCTTTCGGCCACTTCATAATGATTAAGGCCGGAGCCCTTGTCTTGGGTAGCAAAAACCAAAAACCATTGATTGTTAAAAAGATTGGGATCGCGAGTCAAGAGCGGTGTGAATGGTTCGGGCGGCTTGTTATCTGGCGGCGGCAAATAATCTTGCTTGGCTGCCGTAGAAGATATTTTCAAATTCAAGGGCGCCCAGCTAATTGAAGCGGCCGTACCTAAACTGTCATTTAAAAAAATTTTATCATTGGCAGAACTAATTGTTATCTGACCAGCTTTCTGGGCAGTAAAAATCAAAGAAAAAAGATAACCTTTCTCACCCCTATAACCGCCGGGCACGATGCCAGAGAAAGGCACTTTATTGACTGAATCGTCAACATTTACCTCGGGTCGTTTCAGCCACAAACTGACAAGAGAGTTACTATCATCAATTGAACGCAGAGTCAGATACTCACTGGGAAAAACAATATCGCCTTCCAAGGCATTGACATCTTGGCCTTGAGAATCAACAAAAACACCGACAGTAAAGGTACTGTCTACCGCTATCTCTTGAGCTGGCGCGCCGAGGAAGAACTGGGCAGCGAAAGTAGGAAAAGAAAATAGAAAATAGAAAATAGAAAGTAGAATAAAAAAAATTGTCTTTTGATTGACCATCATTTACTTAAAAATTTATTTAAAATTTTCATTGATTCTGATAATAAATCTTCTGATTGTTTATAATTCAGATTTGGGAATAAAACTTTAGCAATTTCTATTTGACTCTCTAATTCTGAACCTGAACCAAAAGCTATTGCTAAAAATTGCTGTTTTTCTTTGCTATGAAAACGATGATAACTTTCCGCTATATTAGAAGAAATAGAAATAGCTGCTCGTCGCATCTGACTAGTTAAACCATATAATTCCGATTTAGGAAATTGTTCAGTGAGCTTATATATGAGCACGGCTAAATCCCTGGCTTTTTGCCAAACAATCAAATCCTTAAATGATTGTGTACCCATACTTTATTCTATTTTCTATTTTCTAACTTCTATTTTCTATTTTCTAATCTACCCGGTCCAATAATAACCCAAGATTGAAAAATCAACTAAATTTATCAAGCCATCACCGTTTAATTTCTCCTTTTCTATCTCTCTAAAATCAGAACTTAAGACCCGGCCATACCAATAAGCGGCGATAGAAAAATCGATTAAATTTACGTAGTTGTCATTGTTTAAATCTCCCTTAGCCAGAGTTCCTATTTCGACGGGAGCATTTCTGGTACTAACTTTAAAGTTAAGTATAAAACTTACCCCACTGATAAATTGATTGTTGATTGAAGCCCGGGATTTTACATTATAAGTTCCATAATCAAGCGACGAGGTATCAAAATTATATGAATAAGCGCCAACTTTATTGGCCTTAGTTTGGACAATAAGACCAGATCCAGCATCGATAGTAATGGTGATATTGCTATTAGCCGCGCTATAGCCAGAAATCGCCAAATTATCACCGCGCTTAACTTCACTTTTATCTAAAGTGATCGTTGGCGCAATAAAAATACCGCTGACATTAGTAGTCGCCCCGGCTTTCAAAACCAGGGGGAAATTTTGTAATGGCGATCGCCGATTATCCTCATCTCGGGCATAAACAGAGAAAACATAACTGCCACCGGCCAGCCCGGTTAAATTGATAGTAAAATTAGAATCGGCTCCGACAATAGTCATCGCTGCTACCTGCGCGTCTTTTAATAAAATGACATTGCTATAAGGATAGGCCCAACCGCTAAAATTAACCAGAGTGGCTGGAGCAGAAATTCCGCCTCCGCCAGTGGAAGTGGTGGAAACTGCAGTAGCAACCGGAGTTGCCGCGCTTTCACCCGACTGTGATAAACTTAGGGTATTGGCGTAGGCCTTAATTATAAAATAATAAGCCGTACCGTTGGTTAAACCGGTTTTGGTATAACTGTAGACATTGCCTAGCGACTGATAAGTATAAGGTCCGCCACTAGCAGTAGCTATGCCTAATTGGTAATTGGTAATATTGGCTAAAGTGCCGATGGCTTCCGTCCAGCTTAAAGAGACCTGGCTATCGCCGGCAGTAGCGCTTAAAACCGGCGAAGTTGAAGTTGCAAAATAAAGAAAGCCGCTGTAAACAATGTAGCTGGTGGGACTAGTGGCTTCGCCGGTAGCGGTTTGTCCGGTATTGGAAAAATATTGAAAATTAGCCGAGCTGGAAAAGCCGCTGGCCGGAGTAATCACCGGGTCGCGCAGAATAAAATTAGTGCTGGAAAATTCCTCGGCTGAAACCCAAGAAGATAAAACAGAGGCCAAAATTATCAACACTATTAATGCCCTGCTGATGATTTTTTTTCTTGATCGTCTCTTACCTGTCATAATAACTATTGACTTAAAACTCAAAACCTAAAACCCGAAACATTATGTTCTAAATTCTAAATTCCGTATTTCAAATTAGGGAGCGGCTGGTGCCGGCGCTGCGCCGATATTGGTCGGCGCCACTTCCACAATTTTATTAGCCACCGGGTCGTAGAGAATGGCTTTTTGGGCTTTGGAATAAATCAAAACCCGATCGCCTTTTTTGGCTTGGGCAAAAAAGGCCTGATCTTTCAAGCGCTCGGGATCAACCACCGTCGCGATAATCGGATCTTCGCCAGCTGGCAGAACCATCAGTTGGCCGACTTTAGCTACTAAGGATTTAGTTTCTTCTTGGGTGAATTTTTGAGGATTGTTTTTAACTGTTTGTAATTGGTCGCTAAAATAATAAGCCAAGCTAGCTGACCCAATCAAGAGAATTGCTAAAACCGCGATAATAATTTTTTGCGCCTTGGAAGTTGCGGCTAAAATCGCCAAGACCTTGGTGATTATTTTTTGCGCTTGGATGGTAATAAACATAAAAAATTAAGAATTTAAAAACTTAATTAAAAACATTAAAATATTTTAATATTTTAAAGCCATCAGCTATTTATTAGTGATTTTAGTAAACATTTAAAATTATAATTCAGCAGTAGTGGAATCACTTGGCACAACTACTGCTGGCTCCTCAACTACCGGCTCCGATGTTGGGGTCAATTCAGGTGTTGGTTCTGGTATTGGAGTCAGTTCAGAAATCGGGGTTGGTTCAGGTTCAGATACTGGCGTTGGTTCAGATTCAGGAGTTGATGTTGAGGTTGGTGTTGATTCAAAAATCAGAGTTACTTCTACTGGCGTTGGTTCAGATTCGGGAGTTGATGTTGAAGTTGGTGTTGGTTCGGGTTCAAGTGTTGGTGTTGAGGTTGGTGTTGGTTCAGAAATTGGAGTTACTTCAGGCGTTGAAGTTGAAATGGAGATTGGCTCTTTGGAAGTTACGATTCTTGGATTTTTAATCGCCAAAGCCAACCAGTTAAAGGTCAAGTCCTGCGGCGCTGGTTTATTTAGTAATATTGTAAAGCCCTTAACGGTTTTTTTGGTCACTAAATATCTGATGTCGCTGGCAAAAAATTCGGCTTCAGTAATAGTTGGAGTGGTAGTAGATAGAGACGCAGTATCTTCAAAAGTCAAATTGACATTGACCACCGGCTGTTCTAAATATTCCCGATCAAAGACAATATCGGCAGAAACTTGGCCGGCTTTAATAACCGCAAAGCCGCCGGTATCAGCGTTAAAGTACGGCCGGCCGATAAACAAAGTATCGGACATCAGAGTCAGTAAATTGCCTGCCGAAGTAATATTATCAACTACCAAGCCGCCATCAAATATCGTCTGTACCTGGACTGTCAGTCCGCTGGTCAGCGCATTGAGGTTTAATTCCAAGGTCTCAACCCTAACAACCAGTCCGGTGGTGGTGGAAACCAGATTTTGCTGGGCCAGTAATAGGTCTTGAGTGGTGGTGGCCAGGCCGGTTAAAGAGGCCTGAAGTTGATCCAGCACCGGACTTTGAATCTTATCAGTAATTAATAAGCCGACTTTGACCTGGCCAGCTAACTCTGCATTACCCTTATTATCAAAAACAATCAACGGAGTGCTGGAACCATCTTGGAAATAAATTGAGCCATGGAAAGTAACATCACCGTTAAAAGTCGCTTGATCTTTAAACTCGGCTGGTCCCTCTACCGCTAATTTGCCTTGACTGGTTAAATCACCTAAGGCAGATAAATTCAAGAATTCACCACTGGCGGGCGTGGTGGAACCGGTCAGAATACTGGTGAGAAACTTATTAGCCGTCACTTGACCAGCAAAGAAAGCGTTGCCCAAACTGTCAAATCTGATTACTTCGGTGGAAGTAGCTGTCACGTCTGTAGAACTGGCTCCGGCAAAGCTGGTAGAAAGAGTGGACGAAGCAATCCGCTCTAAAGTGAAACTGCCGCCTTCGGTCAGTTTTAAAATCAGATTGCTGTCAACCGGCTCAATAGTATTAGTCACTAAGGTATCGGTTAAAACGCGCGGTGAGATGATTTCCAAACCACCGACAATACGATCAGATAAAATCTCCGATAAATTAGTTTCTTTGGTAATGTTCTGCTTTTCTTTAATCATCTTGGCTAGAATAAATCTGCCAATATCAACTTTTCCCGAAATTTCATCAAGATCAATTCCCTGGCTGGCAAAAAACTGCTTTAAGCGTGAACCGGTGGAATAGGAAGTTTGAACAAACATCATGATTTTATCAATCTTATCGGGCTCATCAGCTGGGGGCTGGTAATCTTCCAGCGCCGAACCAATGATTTGACCCGCTTTACTGGCACGAACTGCCACGCCAGCAATATCGGAAGCTGTCAACAGGTCGCCTTTCTTAATTGGCCCATTTTTATTGGAAACATTGACCAGTGTCCGACCGGCTAAAGCGATTTTACGGGGATTTTTAGCCGTGAACAAAATATTCTGGCCCATAACAACTTCGGGATTGGTAGAAACCACGCCGATTAAGCGATCGCCTGCCACCGCTTTTTTCAAAACCGCCGTATTTGGCACTTCTGAATTAGTTGCCGCCGATAAATTATCTTTACTAATACCCATAATATCGCCGGACAGAGCTTCACCGCTGGTATCATACCACTCGGCTAAATCGGCGCCGGTAGATGTGGCATAAGACCAAACAATAACCAAGCCATCAGCTCCCGAAGCTCCAGCGCCAGTAGCATCTCCGCCACTGCCACCGCCACCACCTGGTATAGATCCGGCTTGGCCAGGGCCATCAGCATCAGTGCTACCATTACCACCCGGGCCACCTTGTCCGCCCATTGGGCTATCACCACCTTTACCACCATTGGAGTCATCCGTATTTCCACCTTGGCCGCCTGGTCCTCCAGCAATATTAATATCGCCGCCAGTCGGCAGAGCGCCACCCAGAGAACCAGTAGTAACACCATCGGCAGTGCTTAAACCGTGTTCAGAGATAACCGTGCCAAAAAGACTTCTGCTACCCACACCACTATCGGCCGCGCCGCCAGTACCAACTTCTATAGTCACATTACCAGAAACACTGACTAAGCCAGCACTGTAGGCGCCGCCACCACCACCGCCTCTGACAGCATTGTTAACAGAAGTATCCCCGGAGCCACCGGCGCCCCAAACCTCCACATAAACCTTTTTTATTTCTTTAGACCAGGTCCAAGTGCTAGTGCCAGCAGAAAAATCCTCAACATTTCTTAAACCGCCGCAACCCACGCAATTGCCGACTACCAAGTCATTAATCAGGGCTTTGCCGCCGACTAATAAACTATAACCGCCATCATGTTCGGTGGTGGTGGCAATTTTCAAGTGATCAGCAATATAACCGACAGTGGAAGTGGCTTGGGAACTAGTGGCAAACATCGACCACATAGTGCCGGCCGCTAAATTGCTATTAGGATTAGTCGTGCCCAAGACCAGATAACCAGTGGTAGTGGCGTTGCCGGAAATTTTGGCGTTGCCGGAAACTTCAAATCTGGTATTGATTGAGGTGGTAGCGGTACCACCAACTATCAAGCCATAACCAGTTCTTAAATCACTGCCGGGATAAGCTAAAGTTGATTCGGTGCTGGTTGCCCACCAGGAACCGGCGGCACCGCCACCTGGCCAGGCAGATTTAGTAACACCACCTAAAGTGATAGATCCGCCAACAACTAAATTATTGCCGATATTAACATCACCATTAGCATAGCCGGAACCAGCGGGAGCGGTGCCCACCACTAAATAACCAGTGCTGGTGGCTTGATTAACCACTAAATTAGTGATAGTGGAAGAAGCGGTGTTAACCAAGATGCCGCGAGTGGAGGTGGGTGAAAGAGCGGTAGCGTCAAAGGCCTGCCAGGAACCTTGATAGCCACTGGGGGCGACCACACTGAAGTTAACAGCCAAAGCGCCTGAACTTAATTGCAGACCAGTGCCGGTGATATCAGTTAAGTAATCAGCGCCGACGCCTAAGGAATCGGTTTGGAAATTGGTGGAGGTTGATTGAGTGACTAGGAAGTTGGTGAGATCTAAGGTGGTAGTGCCGTTGAGCAAACTGTTCCAGGCGTTGGTAAAGCCGGTGCCAGAGAGTGAATCATTAACCACCAAAGAAGATGTATATAAATTGGTGGTGGTGGCGTTAGTGGTGGTTGATTGATCAATATTTAACTGGGTAATCGTCGAGGAAGCGGCGTTAACGACTAGGCCGTTAGTGGAAGTGGGGGTAATAGCGGTGCCAGAACCACTTAAGGTTTGCCAAGACGGGCTACTGGCGCCAGCAGTGGGCCAAGCGGTCTCACAGTCATTATTAAGACAAAGTTCTTCAACAGCTAAATGTGAAGAAGTGGCGTTGCCACCGACCCAGAGATTGCCTTGAGTAAAGAGACCTAAAGTAGTCGAAGCCCAACCTAAGACCGTCAGATTGCCAGAGGTAGTGGCGTTTCTACCCACATAGAGATCGCCAGCGCCCATAGTAGCGCCCAGAGTGCCAATAACATCAGTCGTGCCAATGTTTAACCAATTGGAAGTGGTAGCGGTGTTAACCACTAAATTAGTGATAGTGGAAGAAGCGGTGTTAACCAAGATGCCGCGAGTGGAGGTGGGTGAAAGAGCGGTAGCGTCAAAGGCCTGCCAGGAACCTTGATAGCCACTGGGGGCGACCACAC
>Ga0209542_10009578_pt1 | contig 17738 bp, 17 predicted proteins | sample RifCSPhighO2_01_FD_184028 | JGI IMG/M metagenome (GOLD analysis project Ga0209542, IMG submission 184028) | Soil microbial communities from Rifle, Colorado - Rifle CSP2_plank highO2_0.1 (SPAdes) (version 2) | ecosystem: Environmental > Terrestrial > Deep subsurface > Rock core/Sediment ...
GAGATAAAAATATTAATTCGTAAAAATAAATCACTCGTCCATAAAATAAAAATTTGTTTTATTTTACTTACTCATAATTTATTTTTACTCCTCACATTTTTATGTCTCTCTCTCACTTGAAAATAAAAAAATCTTTTGGAAATATTGAAACTCATGAAGTTTTTTTAGATAAACTTGCTAAATCTAAAGAAGAGGAGATAGGTATTTCTGAGAAAAGGTTTGAAATAAAAATAAAAGGAAGTTTAATTTATTTAATTTTTATTTTATTTTTTATTTTTACAGCAGTTCTTTTTTTAAAAACTTTTTACTTAGAAATTTTTGAGGGTAAGGAGTTGTATGTTTTGAGTCAAAATAACAAAGGTAAAATTGACTTAATTAGACCCGAGAGAGGTATAATCTATGATAAAAACTTTAAAAAACTTGTTTTAAATTCTCCGGCCTATGATTTTGTTTGTGATAAGAGAGGCTTCTCTCAATTTGAAAAACAATCTATAAAGGAAGTAGAGAATATTTCTAGAGTTTTAGGTAAAAGCTATTTTGAAATAGAGGAACAAATAGGAAAATCAATAGAGTCAAATGTTTTAATTTATGAAAATTTAGGCCAAGAAACTTTGCTGATATTAGAGTCAAGGATCAATGATTTTCCTAATTGTTCTATAGAAAAAAATACAATTAGAAATTATTTGTTAGGTACAGTTTTTTCTCATGTTATAGGTTATAACGGTAGAATTAATAAAGACGAGTTTTTAAAATATATTGAATCTAGTGATGGTGAAAAAAATTATTCACTCAGTGATTATGTTGGAAAATCGGGTTTAGAAAATTTTTATGAAAAAGAATTAAGAGGAATATCTGGAAAAATTGAAACAGTTAAAACTGCTTCAGGAGTTAAAAAAGGAAATGAAATTTTATCTTTATCCAAAGAGGGTTATAGTTTGGTTTTAAACATTGATAGTGACTTACAAAAAAAAGTATACGAATCTTTAGAAAAAAGTATTAAAAATGTGGGATCTAAAAAAGGGGCGGCTGTAGCTTTAAATCCAAAAACTGGAGCTATTTTGGCTTTAGTTTCTTATCCGGCCTATGATAATAACCTTTTTTCAGGAGGAATTTCTCATGAAAATTTTGATAAGCTTCAGAAAGATTCTTCACAGCCACTTTTTAATAGAGTTATTTCGGCTCAATATCCAGTAGGTAGTACAATAAAACCATTTTTAGCTTCAGCGGCGTTGGAGGAAAAAATTATAACCCCCAAAAAACTAATCAATGATGTGGGGTATATTTCTATTACCAGTAAGTACGATCCAAGTATAGTTTACACTTTTTCTGGAATAAAACCTCACGGATGGGTTGATATGAAAAGAGCCTTAGCAGTATCTTCAAACGTTTATTTTTTTACTATTGGTGGGGGATATAAAGATCAAGAAGGTTTAGGACCTTCAAAAATTAAAAAATATTTAGATTTATTTGGTTGGGAAAATAAAACTGGAATTGATTTACCTAGCGAGTTTAAAGGTTTTATACCAAGTCCATTATGGAAAAAAGAATTTAGAAATGAGAACTGGTGGGATGGAGACACTTATAACCTTTCTATAGGCCAATCTGATTTGCAGGTGACACCACTTCAAGTAGCTGTAGCTTACTTAGCTATTGCCAATGGTGGAACTATTTATAAACCTCAAATTGTAGATAGAATCATTGATGGCTCGGGAGAAAGTTATAATATAGTTAAAGAGTTTAAACCAGAAATTATCAGTCAAAACTTTATTAATAGAGAAAACTTGCAAATTATTAGAGAAGGAATGAGAGATAGCGTAAGATATGATTATGGTTCATCATACATTTTAAGCACATTACCCATTGCTGTGGCTGGAAAAACCGGAACAGCAGAAACAAATAAAATCGGATTTTATAATACTTGGGTCTCTACTTTTGCACCCTATAATGATCCGGAAATTGTTTTTGTGGCCACAATTGAAGGTGTGCAAGGCTTGCAATCAGCCACATTACCTGTAGCTTACGAGGTGCTTCAATACTATTTTTCTAAAAAATAAGTATTGGATTTATGATTTAAGATTTATGAATTACGAATCATAATTTAGGGATTAATAAGAAATTAATAATATACCATGATTTTAAAAGTTTTAAATTATGGTATAGGCTAATTCGCACGAATTAGAGAATGGGGATTCAATATTATTTTATTCTTGAGGTAATAGTTACCAAAGTGAATAAAATAAAAACTTTTGTTTTATTCGCCTTGTTTGCAGACGTTTTTTACAGACATTGGACGTCTGTATGTCTACAGTAAGCTATACTCTACTTTTTGCAATTGCAAAAAGTAGAGTATAGAACAATCTTATAATACCTTGAATTACGAAATGCTTTTTGAAATAAAATGGTTTAGCTTTATGAAGATGGCTTTGAAAATTTTTGAAGCGATATTGGACAAAATATCGTTCCAGAAAATTTTCAAAGCCAGATTCGAAAGATAAACATTTTAGACAAAAACCGCATTTCGTAATTCAAGGTATTTTAATCATTGGTGCAGGGACTTTCATTAATGGGAAGAATTTTGATACCGAGTTTTTGTTCAACTTCAACATTATAAATTGCTCTCTTAAGTAAAGTGCCTTCTGGCACTTTTATACCGCAAAATGGACAAAAATTAACAGCGGAAAAGATTGCTCCACATTTGCAGTTATGGAATACATTCTTCCATTGAGAACTCATGAAAAATCTCCTTTTGGAATTTCGTTTCCATTTACGCTCTAAAATAGAGAAGAAAAGTGCTATTTTAGTCTTTCAGACTCCATGCTTTAATTATAAAACCGCTATAAAACATTGTCAAGGTATTTACCATGTTTGTCAATTTTGATATTATTAATTTGTTAATTATTTTTTTAAATAATATGAAAAATTTTGAAGTTATTGATAAAGATGAAATGGAGGAGTATGATTTTAAGCGTATTAAAGAAGGGCAGGATATAGAAGAAGGTGTTTTAGGTAGTGAAAGAAAAAGATATGAAATAAATAAACTTGAAGATTATGTGCCATTTGATGAGGCAATTGAATTGGTGAAAAGAAATAAATTTCAACCAAATGAAAAACCTTTTCCAAAAGATTTAAGACTTCAAATAGCTAACGACTTAAGGGTTTATTTAAGACAATTAGATTATTATACTGCTATTGGTTCTCCTCTTGATAAATTTCATGGTATAGATGCATTCTTGGAATTAAATTTAGGGGGTGATCAAATTATAAGAATAACTTTAGATATTACCTCAAATCCAAATAAAGTTAATCATAAAGCTAATGTGGTATTTCATTGGCCAAAAGATGGTGTAGATCGTAAAAACGATGAAGGAAAAGCTACTTGGGATAAAATTATTGAAGAAGTTTCTTTAAAAATTGAAGAATTTATAAAAATACAGGCACATCAAAGAGGATTAGATATCCACTCTTTAAATGAAGAAGAATTAAAAAAAATAAAAAACTAAAAAGAAGAGTACACTAAAATTAATTTTGATTTTTTAATTTTAAACCTATGTCATCTGTTGATGAAATAAAAAAAATACGACTTCAAAAATTAAAATCCCTGCAAAATGCTGGGCTTTTGGTGTATCCAGCAAAAACTAAAAGAACTCATTCAGTTGCTGATGCGCTAAAAGATTTTACAAAATTATCCAAGAGCAAAAAAACATTGTTTTTAGTTGGTAGAATTATGGCCTTAAGGGGTCATGGAGGAGCCACATTTTTAGACATATATGACGGTAGTGAAAAAATACAAGGACTTATTAAAACAGATAAAGTAGGTGAAAAGGGTTATAAATTTTTTATTGATCATTTTGATATAGGGGATTTTATTGAAATTAAAGGCACTTTGATTAAAACTAAAAGGGAAGAAAAAACTATTGAGGCAGAGGATTATAAAATGCTTTCAAAATCACTACTGCCTTTGCCTGAAAAGTGGCACGGTTTGCAAGACACAGAAGAAAAATTACGCAAAAGATATTTGGATATTTTGTTTAATTCTGAAGTCAAAGAAATGATAAAAAAGCGAGCAGTATTTTGGAATTCTATGAGAGAATTTTTAATTGATAGGGGATTTTTAGAAGTTGAAACTCCAGTATTAGAAATTACCACGGGTGGAGCTGATGCCAAAGCTTTTGAAACCCATCATAATGCATTAGATTTAGGTTTATACCTGCGAATTTCAACAGGCGAGTTATGGCAGAAAAAATTAATGGTGGCCGGTTTTGAAAAAACTTTTGAAATTGGTAGGCAATTTAGAAATGAAGGAATGGATGCAGAGCATTTACAGGACTATACCCAAATGGAATTTTATTGGGCTTATGCCGATTATGAAATGGGTATGAAATTGGTAGAAGAATTATATAAATATGTCATTAAAAAAACTTTTAGTACTTTAAAGTTTAAAATTAGAGGTTTTGATATTGATTTTAGTAAAAAATGGGAAAAGTATGATTATAGAACAATCATTAATAAATACGCCAAGATAGATGTTTTTGAAGCCAGTTTGCCTGAAATGGAGCGTCAACTTCAAAAATTAGGTATTACTTATGATAAAAATGGTTTTAATAAAACAAGGGCGATTGATAATTTATGGAAATATTGTAGGAAAAATTTGTCAGGTCCGGGATTTTTAATAAATTTACCTATTGATGTTTCACCACTTGCCAAAAGAAACGAAAAACCTTTCGGCAAAGCTCAAGGCGAGGAATCTAAAATTGCCCAAAGATTTAATGTAATTTTGGCTGGAAGCGAAATGGGTAATGGTTATAGTGAATTAAATGATTCTGTAGATCAAGAAGAGCGGTTTAGAGAACAAGAAAATTTACGCAAAGAAGGGGATGAAGAAGCCCAAATGTTTGATAAAGATTTTGTGGAGGCGTTAGAGTATGGTATGCCCCCAACCTGCGGTTTTGGCGTTTCCGAAAGACTTTTCTCATTTTTAATGGATAAACCCGCCCGCGAATGTCAGATTTTTCCGTTGATGAAGCCGAAATAAGTATTAAGTATTTCGTATTAGGTATTAAGTATAAAAATTTATGAAAGAAGGTGAACCAAAATTTGAAGATAATAATAAAGAAGAAGAAAATAAAAGAAAATCTGGGATTTCTAAGGTTGTTGGAGTAGATTCAATTCAAGAGCAAGAAATCCAACAACAACTACAAAATGTTTTTGAGAATCAATCTGAGGTAAAAATTTCAGGTGAACTACTAAAAGATTATGAGCAAGAAAAAACTGATGAGGAAAAGGAGATTATAGATTATATTTTAGAAAAAATACCTGAATTTATAAGAGACTATGGAGGAACTTTTTTAAATGTTACCGCAGATCATATCCATATTTTAGATAAAGAAAAAATAGGAGAGGAAGAAAAGAAGAAACTAAGTATCACAAGAGAAAACGGAGGTTACAATTGGCAAAATCAAACAATATATCTTTTGGAGGCACGCCGAGATAGTAAATTATTAAAGACCCAAATGCTTGTTCATGAAATTTTGCATTTTGTTTCTTTTCAGTCCATCGAAATTACAGAGAAAGGAAAAAGAAAAATTAATATAAGGCGCTTAGGGATTGAAATAGGAAGTAAAAGAAAAAGAGAAATTTATTTTGAGGATATTAACGAAGCTATCACAGAAGAACTTGTTAAAAGGTTTGATGAAAAATATTTCGAAGGTTTAAGTATTCTCCATGAAGAATTAAAACATAGAGAAGGCTTTAGAAAAAATAAGACAGAAAATACTGATGATATTTCTAATTTAGAGATAGTAAAAGAAATCGGACCCGGAAATTTTGAAGCAATAGGTTATCGTTACGCATATGAAAAAGAACGGCAATATCTCAATGAAATTATAGAAAATATTTATAAAAATAACCCTGAAGAATTTAATACAAAAGAGGAAGTGTTTAAGATTTTTGGCGAAGCAGCTATGAGTGGAAAATTACTAAAGATAGCAAGACTAATTGAGAAAACGTATGGCAAAGGCTCTTTCAGAATATTAGGAGAAGAAACACAAAGGAAAAATGATTAAAGTCCTCGTTTTTGGCACATTTGATGGACTACATAATGGGCATAAGGATTTATTCCGTCAGGCCCTGAATGTAGAGAAGGGTAAGCAGGCTCATTTAATAGTAGTAATTGCCAGAGATTCAACAGTGATTAAAAATAAAGGCAAACAGCCAAAATTTAATGAAAAAGAACGCCTAAATGAAATAAAATTATCTGGACTAGTACAGGAAGTATTACTGGGTGAAGAAAATCACGATACAAAAAATAGTCAATATGATTTAATCGCAAAAATCAATCCAGACATTATTTGCCTTGGTTATGATCAGTCACAATTTAAAGAAAAATTAGTACAAGAATTGACCAGAATGAATTTAGAAAAGATAGAAATTAAAATATTAAAACCATACAAACTAGAAGTATATAAATCTTCTTTAATTAATAAAATGAACAACTAGTTGGTAGTTGTGATAGTATTACTACATTATAATTTGTGTAACTCTCTAATTCGCGCGAATTAGAGAGTGGTTAATGAATAATTAGTTAATATAAGTAATAAGTAAAAAGTAAATAAAAATAAAAAAGTATTTATAAAATAATGAAAAATAAAGAATTAGTTAAAATTTTTAAAGCATTAAGCAACGAGAGAAGATTGTCTATTGTTATTCATCTTTTTAAAAATAAAGAATTAACCGTAGGGCAAATTAGTGAATTTATACACCTTTCTTTTAAAGCAACTTCAAAGCATTTAATAATTTTATATAATGCAAAATTATTAAATGCGCGGCAAGTTAGTTTAAATAAGTTATATTCTGTTAATAATCAAAATTTCTTAAAACAATTTATAAAGTAGTAAAATTATAAAGTAATAAAACAACTCTCTAATTCGCACGAATTAGAGAGTTGTTTTTGTGGAAATAATTACTAAAATTGTTATTAAGAATTATATAAGAATTATATAAGAATTATTTAAGAATTATATTGGAAATTATAAATAAAGTGTTATAATAAGGAATAATCCGTTGTAATTAATGCTTTTAATAAAATTATAATAAAAACATGTTAGATATTAATAAAATAAGAGAAAATAAAGAAGAAGTTAAAAAAAATCTTTTTAAAAGGCTAAAACCAGAAAGTTTTGATTTAGACCAAATTATTGCATTAGATGATAAAAGAAAAAAGCTCTTAACAGAAGTGGAACAACTGAAAGCCGAAAGAAATAAGAATTCTAAAGTTAAGCCAACTCCAGAAGTTATTGAGAAAATGAAAAAAGTAGGAGAAGAAATTAAAATTTTAGATCAAGAAATTAACAAAACAGAAGAAAGTTTAAAAGTTAAATTATCAGAATTGCCTAACCTAGTAGCCGATGATGTAGTTGCCGGCGGAAAAGAAAATAATAAAGTATTAAGGCAATTTGGTAAAAAACCTATTTTTAAATTTCAACCCAAAAATCATGTTGAGTTGGCAACTGGTCTAAATTTAATTGACTACGAAAGAGGAGTCAAAATGTCGGGCTCGGGTTTTTGGGTTTATAGGGGAGATGGTGCTATTTTAGAATGGGCACTTTTAAATTACTTTATAGATTTTCATAGAAAGAACAAATATATCTTTTTACTGCCTCCATATTTACTAACAGAAGAGTCAGCTTATACATCGGGACATTTACCAAAATTTAGAGATGATTTATATTGGACTGAAGATAAACTTTGTTTGAATTCAACTAGTGAAATGATGGTAGGAAATTATCATAAAGATGAGGTTTTAAATGCAAAAGAATTACCACTAAAATATTTTTCATATTCTGCTTGTTTTCGGCGTGAAGCCGGAAGTTATCGCACAGAAGAACGAGGTATGATTAGGGGCCATCAGTTTAATAAGATTGAAATGTTTCAACTTACAAAACCAGAAGATTCTTGGAAATCGTTTGAAGAAATGCTTAGTAATGCCGAAAAATTAACCAGCGGATTGAGTTTACATTTTCAATCATCACTTTTGGCAGCGGGAGATGCAAGTTCAGCTATGGCCAAAACTGTTGATATTGAAGTATGGATTCCCAGTATGAATATTTATAAAGAAGTAAGTAGTGCTTCAAATGGTTTAGATTACCAAGCGCGTAGGGGTAATATTAAATATCGTGAAGAAAAATCACAGAAAAATGAATTTGTGCATATGTTAAATGCTTCAGGATTGGCTACTAGTCGTTTAATTCCGGCTATTTTAGAACAGTTTCAGCAAAAAGATGGTAGTATTAAAGTGCCAAAAGTTTTACAAAAATATACAGGATTTAAGATTATTAAACCACATAAGAAATGACAGAAAAACAGATAGTAATTAAGGGATTGAATGTAAATTATAAAATATTTGGTGAAGGCAAGCCTTTTTTAATTTTACACGGTTGGCCATCTAGTTCTGATAGATGGGTAGAGGTTGGAGAATCTTTGGGTAAGGAATTTTTAGTGATTGTTCCAGATTTACCGGGGTTTGGTAGAAGTGAAGAGCCTCAAAAAGCTTGGTCTCTTGATGATTATGTTGATTTTGTAAAAGAATTTTCAGAAAAATTACCTGTCCTTCAGAATAGTTTTTATTTATTAGGTCATTCTTTTGGCGGAGCAATAGCTTCAAAATTTGCTATAAAATATAATCAAAAAGTTGATAAATTATTTTTAGTTTCTGCGGCTTGTGTAAGAAGTAATACTATTTTTAAAAAGATATTGGTGAAGATTGCTAAAATGGTGAAAATGTTTTCTTTCGTTCCTTATTATATGCAATTTAGGAAAATTATATACAAATTTATTATTAGAAAGAGTGACTATATTTACCAAAAAGACGGAATAATGAAAGAAACTTACCTTAATATACTTGATGATTTGTCCTATTGTCTTTCATTTATTAAGGTGCCCACTATAATAATTTGGGGAGACAAAGATAGTATAACTCTAATAAAAGAAGCTTATTATATAAATAAAAAAATTGAAAAATCAAAATTAATTATTATTAATAATGGCGGTCACGACTTGCAGATTAAAATGGGGGAGATGTTAACAGGAAAAATATTAGAAAATATATGAATATTTTAGTTTCATTGATTAGTTTGTTTTGGATTACAAGAACAATAAAAAGTGTTCTCTTTTGGATTTATCTTTGGCAATTAAAAGAATATCATACCGGCAGATTTGTTGATCATTTTAGGACCGAAAAGGGTAAGAGGTTAATTTTTGGTTTTTTACCGATTGCTAAAATTGTATTACTCTTACTTATTTTTATAAATAATTATTTTTTATATTTACTACTGTGTTTATATATCATTGAATCATTTTCATTTGCTTATGGAGCTATAAAAAAACAAATTAAAAAGCCCGTTTTTACTTTAAAAACAGCGCTCCTAACAATAATATCTGTTTTAATTATTGGGTTATATTTTCTTTTATTTCAAAACTACGAAGAAGTAGTATTTTTCTTATTAATTTTTGATATTTTAACTCCAGTTATTATTTCTATCATTGTATTATTTATTGAACCAATATTTGTTTTAATGAGAAATAGTATTTTAGAAAAAGCTAAAAGTAAAAGAAAGCGATTTGCTAACTTAAAAGTGATAGGAATAACTGGTAGTTATGGAAAAACATCAACCAAGGAATTTTTAACTACCATTTTATCTTCTAAATTTAATTGTTTAGCAACTCCAGAGCATAAAAATTCTGAAATGGGAATTGCTCAAACTATTTTAGACAGCTTAGATGAAAAACACCAAATTTTTATTGTGGAAATGGGCTCTTATGATAAGGGAGGGATAAAGTTATTATGCGACATAACTAAACCTCAAATGGGTATTGTGACAGGAATAAATCAACAACACCTATCAACCTTTGGATCAATGGAAGCCTTATTTTTAGCCGAAGGCGGTGTAGAATTATTTCAAAGCCTGCCTAAAAATGGATTATTTATTATAAATGGTGATAATAAATATTGTTTAAATTTATACAAAAATACTCGGGCAAATAAAAAATTTTATACATTGCGAGGTGATAAAGTTAGCTCTGATATCTGGGCTGAAGAAATTTCAGTCCATAAAGAATTTTTAGATTTCTTAGTGATGACTAAAAATAAAGAGACTGCACACATTCACGCTAACATTTTAGGAGAGCAAAATATCCAAAATTTACTAGGAGCTATAATTCTGGCCAAGGAATTAGGGATGAGCTTAGGCGAGATTTCCGAGGCGTGTAAAAAAATAAAACCGGAACAGGCGGGAATAAGCATGAAAAAAGGAATTTTTGGTCTTGATATTATAGATTCCTCTTATTCTTCAAATCCAGATGGTGTTATGGCAGATTTAAATCACTTAAATGTTTGGGCAGGAAAAAGAAAGATTGTTATAATGCCTTGTCTTATAGAATTAGGAGATAAATCAAGTAAAATTCATTTAGAAATTGGTAAAAAAATAGCTGAAACTTGCAACATGGCAATTATTACAACTAAAGATAAATTTAAAGAAATTAAAAATGGTACTCTTTTAGTGAATTCTAGTACAAAAATAGTATTCTCTGAAAAACCAAAAGAAATTTTAAATTTGGTAACAACTTTTTGTAAAGAAGGAGATGTTGTGTTATTAGAGGGTGGAAGGCCAAAAGAATTAATTAAGTTATTAATTAAATAAAACGGAGCCTCAGCAAAATTGCCTCAGCTCCTTGTTTTGTAACCTGTTAGATTATACTCTAACAGTACCCACAATAGCACTATGTCAATATTTAATAAATTTAAGCCAATTTCTATATCTTTATCTCCTAATGTTGAGTATGACGATGTAATTTTAGCTTTGAAGCTAATTTTTATGCCGTGGAAATGGAAAAGTGGATTGGCAGTTAATAAAGAATTTGAAGATAGATTTAAAAATTATTTAGGTGTAAAATATGCCTTTTCTTTTAATAGTGGCAGATCAAGTTTGTTTGCTATTTTAAAATCTCTTGATTTAAGAAAAAAGGATGAGGTTTTACTTCAAGCTTTTACTTGTAATGCAGTGCCAAATCCTATTTTGTGGGCTGGCTTAAATCCCATTTATGTGGATTGCAATAAAGATAATTTTAATATAGATATTCACGACCTAAAAAAGAAGATTAATTCAAAAACAAAAGCTTTAATAGTTCAGCATACTTTTGGTTTACCGTCTAATATCGAGGAGATAATTTTTATTGTGCGACAAAATAATTTAATTTTAATTGAGGATTGTGCTCATGCTCTTGGGGCTGAATATAATAGTAAAAAAGTAGGAACCTTTGGAGATGTGGCATTTTTTAGTTTTTCAAGAGATAAAGTAATCTCTTCTGTTTATGGAGGAATAGCAGTTACAGATAATCCTTTACTTGCTGAAAAAATTAAGGAAGCTCAAAGTAGATTTAGTATGCCTTCAATGTTTTGGGTTTTTCAGCAAATATTACACCCAGTAATACTTTATTTTTTCATCTTGCCAATTTATTATTTTTTAGATTTAGGGAAAATTTTTTTATTTTTTTCTCAGTGGACACATATTTTATCAAAAGCTGTAAGTTATAGGGAAAAGAGGGGATTAAAGCCAAATTATTTTCCCCATGCTATGCCAAATGCCCTAGCAATGATGGCGCAAAACCAGTTTTTGAAATTAGAAAAATTCAATAATCACAGAAAAAAAATAGCCGAATTTTATTTTAAAGAATTAGAGAATACAAAATTTATCCTACCTAAAAATGAGGGTATATTTTTAAGATTTCCAGTAAAACATTCTGATGCCCACAAAATTATCTATGAAGCTTGGTATAAAGAAAACATATTAATAGGTGATTGGTATACCAGTCCAATTGCTCCGGATGATACAAAAATAGAAGAAATGAAATATAAAACAGGAATGTGCCCAAATGCTGAAGAATTATCAAAAATAACGCTTAATTTACCGACGCATATTAATATTTCAATGGAAGACGCAAGAAGAATAGTAAATTTTTTAAGTAAATGGACATAAAAGAAGTAAAAAGTAAAAAAGAATGGGAGGGTTTTCTTTTAGAGTGTAAAGAAAAGTCGTTTTTGCATTCTTGGAATTGGGGAAAATTTCAAGAATTTCTAGGAAACAAAATTTGGCGATTTGGTATATTTGATAATGCGACGCTGATTTCGGTGGTTTTGATTGTAAAACACACGGCAAAAAGAGGATTGTTTTTATTAATTCCTCACGGCCCAGTTATAAGCAGTAAACACATCTCTAATCAGCCTTCGGGAGTCCCTGCGGGTCCAGCGAGTGAATTAGAGATGTGTTTAAAGAAAGATGTTATTAAGATTACAGTAAACAGATTGAAAGATTTATCAAAGGAGGAAAATGTGGATTTTGTGAGGATTAGTCCTATTTGGGGAAGAAATGAAGAAAATAATAAATTATTTAAAGATTTAGGTTTTAGATTGAGGGCACTTCATACTCACCCCGAATCAAGTTGGAAATTGAACATTGAGCCAAGTGAAGAAGAAATTTTAAACGGAATGAGAAAAACTACTCGCTACTTAATAAAACAAGCAGAAAAAGATGCTGATTTAAAAATTTTTCAAAGTTTTGATATCAAGGATGTTGAAATTTTTAATAAATTACATCTAGAAGTAGTAAAACATCAAAAGTTTATTCCCTTTTCATTGGGATATTTCCAAAAAGAATTTGAGAGTTTTTCTAAAGATAATCATATTGCCTTATTTTTTGCTAAATATAAGGGGAAAATAATCGCTGCTTCATACGGAATTTTTTGGTCTAATATGGCATTTTATCACCATGCAGCAGCGATTATTGAATATAAAAAAATTCCAGCATCATATTTACTGCAATGGGAAGCCATCAAAGAAGCTAAAAAAAGGGGTTGCAAAATTTATGATTTTTGGGGATATTCTGACCCTCAAAAAAATCCAAAACATCCCTATTCTGGACCTACCTTATTTAAAATGGGTTTTGGCGGATATAAGGAGGAATATATTATGACTCAAGATTTTGTTATTACATGGAAATATTGGTTAAATTATATTGTAGAAACAATAAGAAAATATAAAAGAGGATTACATTAGGGTTTGAGTCCCGCCCTCTTTAGACTAATGAACTATAAAAGGCAACATATAAATCCCAAAATTAAGAATCTAAGAAAAAAACAAAGGTTTTACCAATACCCCATTTTTTGGAAGTTTTTATTATTTTTTATAATAGTTGCTACTTTTTTATACTTTATTTTATTTTTTTCAAAATTACAGATTTCCGAAATTATTGTTTTAGGTAACGAAAAGATTCACGCAGATGATATTAAAAGTTTAACCTGGAAAAATATTGATAAAAAAATAGTCAGTTTATTGGGAAAAAGTATTTCAACTAAAAGTATCTTTATTTTTAATTCTAAAAATACAATTGATGATATTTTAAATAACTTTCCCAATATTGAAGATTTAAAAATAGAAAAAAATTTGCCCAGTAGTATAACTTTAAAAATAAAAGAAAGAAGTCCTTTTGGTGTTTTTTGTGAAGAAAAAAATTGTTTTTTAATTGACCACAATGGGGTTGTCTTTGAAAGTACTGATGATTCTTTTATGGGTATTATTTTAAAGAAAGAACTAAGAGATGGGGAAATTTATTTGGGGGAAAATATTATTGATAAAAATATAATTAGCATAATTTCTAAGATTAAAAATGAATTGTTTGATAATTTTCAAATAGATGTTAAAGAGATTTTTGTCTCTAATCTTCTAATATTTCAAACATCTCTAGGCTGGAGAATTTATTTTAATCCAGAATCAGAAATTGATTTACAAATTACTAAAATGAATATTTTATTAAAAGATGAAATTACAATAGAAGAAAGAAAAAGTCTTCAGTACATCTATTTGCAATACAAAGACCGAGCCTACTATAAATAAATTTTTTATAATGATAGAATTAGATAATGATTAAAAATATGCTAAAAAATTACATTTTACCTATTGCTACTTTGATGGGAAGCATTGTTGGGGTTGGATTTTTATCACTGCCGTATATTGCCCTGCAAGTTGGTATTTGGTCAATGATTTTTTATTTTGTGATACTTACCATTTTAATGACATATATCAATGTGATTTTTGGTAAAATTAGTATTAGTACGCCAGATCTTAAAAGATTCCCAGGTTTTGTGGGATTTTACTTGGGAGAAAGGCTTAAAAAAATAACTTATTTTTTAATTATTGCTACTTCTTTTGGCGTGTTGTTAATTTTATTAATTGTTGGTGGACAATTTTTAAGTACTATATTGAGCCCTATTTTAGGCGGGACATTATTTTTTTATACAACACTCTACTTAGTAACAGCTAGTTGTATTATCTATTTTGGGATTAAAATAGTTTCAAAAATTGAACTATTTTCTTTATTTTTATTATCCATTGCTTTAGGCTTTATTTTTATTAAAGGTTTTTCTCACATAAAAATGGAAAACATCTTTTTAAATAATGTAAAAATAGACAGTTGGAAAACCTTATTTTTACCGTACGGAGCTATTATTTTTTCATTAAGTACTGGTTATATTCCAGAAACAGAAGAAATGTTAAAGGGTAGTAAAAAGTTATTAAAAAAAATCATTATAATATCTACCTTAATTCCAGCTATTTTTTACTTGTTATTTATTTTTTTGATATTAGGAATTAGCGGAACACAAACAACAGAATCAGCTTTAACAGGGCTAGTTGCTTTTTTGGGTCAAGAAGTGGCTTCGATAGCCATTTTAATTGGTACGGTAACCACTTTTATTGCATTTGTAACTAATGGTTTATTATTAAAAGAAATGTTTATGTATGACATGGGACTTAGAAAAAGTACTGCCTGGCTTCTTGTTTCTACTGTGCCATTTATTCTTTTTTTATCAGGTTTTAATTCATTTGTGACGCTAATATCTTTAATAGGGGGAGTTTTTTCTGGAATTGTAATTTTATTAATTCTATTAATGTATATAAAGATAGGTGGTAAAAAAGTTATTATTTATCCTTTAATGTCCATTTTTATTTTAGGAATTATTTATGAAATTTTTTCTTTTTTATATTAAAAAGTAATTTAAAAATATGACTTGGTATCTTACAATAGCTTTACTTTTATTTTCTTGTATCGCTCTTTCGTGGTTGAGTTCTCGGTTCATAAAATCTTTAGTTGTGGTGGCTAAATATTTAAATTGGCGGGAGTTTGTAATTAGTTTTTTTATAATAGCTTTTGCCGGCGCTCTGCCAAACTTTTTTGTTGATTTTAATGCTGTTTTTCAAGGTATGCCAGAATTAGCGCTGGGAGATATAATAGGAGGAAATTTAGTTGATTTAACTCTTATCTTAGCTGTGGCTGTATTTTTTAGTAAAAGGGGACTTTCGGCCGAAAGTGAAATGGTGCAAAAAAGTGCTGTTTTTACCACTATTATTGCTATTTTACCCCTATTTTTAATTTTTGACGGAAATTTAGATAGGGCAGACGGAGCAATTTTAATTTTAGTATTTTTGCTATATATTTGGTGGTTATTTTCAAGAAAAGAAAGATTTAAGCAATATTATAAAAATGAACCCCAATCGCCAATTCAAGGCCTTAAGATTTTTTTATTTAATTTAGGAAAAATAGTTATTCTTTTAATTTTACTATTAATAACTTCGCAAATAGTTGTAAGTTCGGCCCAATTTTTTTCTAGTAGTTTGGGGATTTCTATTTCTTTAGTTGGTATTTTAATAGTTGGGCTAGGGAATACCTTTCCAGAAATGTATTTTTCAATAATATCAGCTAGACAGGATAAAAATTTAATGGTTTTAGGCAGTTTAATGGGTTCTGTAATTATTGTTACCACTTTAGTGTTGGGAAGTATTGCGTTAGTTCATCCTTTTGAAATTAAAAATATAACGCCATTTTTTACCGCCAGAACTTTTTTAGTAATAGCGGCTCTACTTTCTCTTTTATTTATTAAAACTGGCAAAAAAATAACCAAAAAGGAGGGCTTGATTTTACTTTTTGTTTATATTATCTTTTTATTAATAGAGATTTTTGTGAGATAAAATATGGATATAACAATAATATTTTACTTTTTAATAATTTTAGGACTAGGTCTAGTAATTTTTTTGTTGCTCAAAAAAAAACCAGAACCTAAAAAGGACGAGGGGACTATGCTGATGTTACAACAGCAAATTAACCACATATCTTCTGTATTGGACACAAAATTATCAGAATCAAATAAAAACCAACAATTTCAATTTAATCAATCGGCTAAAATAATTGGCGATGTGAGAGAAAGATTAGCTAAGTTAGATGAAACTAATAGGCAAGTAGTGAGTTTTGCTGACCAACTTAAAAGTTTACAAGATATTTTAAAAAATCCAAAACAACGAGGAATTTTAGGCGAGTATTACTTAGAAACTGTTTTAAAAAATGTGTTACCTCCGGGGTCTTACCAAATGCAGTATGGCTTTAAAGATGGAACAATAGTTGATGCGGTAGTTTTTGTAGACAAAATGATTATTCCAATTGACTCAAAATTTAGCTTAGAAAATTATAACAGAATGGTTGAAGCTCGTGACTCAAATGAAAAGAAAAGATTAGAAACAGCTTTTACTTCCGACTTAAAACTAAGGATTGATGAAACATCTAAATATGTAAAACCAGAAGAAAAAACTACTGATTTTGCTTTTATGTTTATTCCATCTGAAGCAGTTTATTATGATTTGTTAATAAATAAAGTTGGCACAATTGTAGAAGATACTAATAATTTGGTTTATTACGCTGGTCGTAAAAAGGTGATTGTGGTTTCGCCAACTTCATTTTTAGCGTATTTACAAACTGTACTTCAGGGTATGAAAAATCAGAAAATTTCTGAACAAGCTCAAATGATTATTAAAGAAGTAGAAAGATTGGGAAAGCATATGTTTACTTATTCAGAATATGTAAAAAGAGTTGGAGATAATTTAGATAAAACGGTAAGTTCTTATAATAAGGCCAGAGCAGAGTTTTTAAAAGTTGATAAGGATGTGGTAAAAATAACCGATGGTAAATCAAAGGTAAAAATAGACGAAGTTGATAGACCAGATATTGATTCTTATAACTAATTATGATATTATAGTCTTATGTTAGCTGTTATAAAAACTGGGGGTAAGCAATATATTGTGAAACCCGGTGATAAAATCAAAGTAGAAAAGTTAGAAGTAGAAGAAGGAAAAGAAATAATTTTTCCGGAAGTTTTGTTATTAGAAAAAAATAAAAAAATAGAAATAGGTACTCCTTTTGTAGTTGGAGCTAAGGTTACTGCAAAGTTTTTGGCTCCGGTAAAAGGCAAGAAGCTAATAATTTTTAAATATAAGCCAAAGAAAAGATATAAAAGAAAAATTGGTCATAGGCAGAATTTTACAGAAGTTGAAATTAAATCTATTGAATAAAAAAATCGCAAAATACGATTTTTTTTATGGCTCCACAAATGTTGGTTGGTATTATGTTAATCAATATTTGTGGGGTTGATCTTTGACATTTTTTGCACGGAAGGATGGTTATGAGAACCGAAGAAGTCTTTTGTGTCTACAGTCCATTAAACACGGTGTCTTGTTGTGGTGTAGACCTGTTATTTGACCAACTTGTTAAAGAGGAGGTTGGTGACCTGATTGGTTGTATAGGTCGTCCTATAAAAACGATCTATTATAATTGTCCAATGTGTAAAAAAATATTGGTCAATTATAA
>Ga0209542_10009579_pt1 | contig 17737 bp, 23 predicted proteins | sample RifCSPhighO2_01_FD_184028 | JGI IMG/M metagenome (GOLD analysis project Ga0209542, IMG submission 184028) | Soil microbial communities from Rifle, Colorado - Rifle CSP2_plank highO2_0.1 (SPAdes) (version 2) | ecosystem: Environmental > Terrestrial > Deep subsurface > Rock core/Sediment ...
TTCATTCCTAACAGTATCAGGAGCTTCAGGAGCCAACCCTTTAATCTCAATCTTAGTAGGTGTTGGGTTGTTGATGACGTTACTTAAAACCTCATCCTTTATGGGACAGCTTGTTTTCTATAATGCAGGAAGAGGCCTGGCCAGAAAACTTGGAGGCCAGATTATGAATGTTATCTCCTCAACTTCAAAAGAAGCTGCAATGGCAGGGAAGATGAACGGACCAAAAGTTGCCACCAGGAGGACTATAGCAGCATGAGAACCACAGTCATCCCTGCACAAATAACCACAGTTGAGGATAAGATAGCAGGCAACTTAAATCTTACCCAACTGATGCTGATGGTGGCATCACTTTTTATCGGTGTGATGATCTATGCCCTGCTTCCCAAACAAGCTGCCTTTTCCCTATACAAAATCCCTTTATTTGTCATAGAGTTTATAGTCTGCTTTGGTTTAGCTCTCAGGATTAAAGGAAAGATAGTTTTGCACTGGCTGATTATCCTAATGAGCTTCTATTTAAGACCAAGTTATTATGTTGCAAACAAAAATGATATTTACCTTAGGGATATAGTTTTGGCACCTGTAATAAAGAAAAAAGCAAGGAAGGCTGTAAGCCTTAGGAAAGTTAAAAAAGAAAACCAAGTTCCAATATTCAATCCTGTGAATGTGGAGCGGATTTTAGGTATCTCAAGGGCTAAATTGAGCTTTAAATTTGAGAAGGGAGCACTAAATGCTATTTGGCAAGTCAAAAAGTAAAGTCTCATCCAGAAGACAAATAAGAATTAAGGAGGTAAAGGACAATACCTTGATTCTTCCCGGTAACAAGTACCGGGCGATTATTGAGACTTCAGCCATCAATTTTGAGCTTAAGTCAGAAGATGAGCAGGATGCTTTAATTGATAATTTTCAGAACTTTTTAAATTCGCTTCCTTGCTCGCTTCAGATTCTGATAAGAGTGAGAGAAGTAGATATAGATAGATATCTGGAAGAATTCAGGAAAAAGGAGAGCAAGGAAGAAAATGAAGTTTATAAACTTCAGATAAATGAATACTGCGATTTTATAGGTTCTCTAGTTTCAGGCAATAAAATTCTATCCAGAAAATTTTACGTTGTTATTCCCTATGATGTAACTGATGGGAAAAATGATTTTGAATTGGTCAAGGAACAATTACTTTTAAACCAGGATATTGTCATCAAGGGATTTGAGAAATTGGGTATGAAAGTAAGGGTACTGGATTCCCTGGAAATCCTTGAACTTTTTTATACTTTCTACAATTCAGACCAGATCAAGAGCCAACCTCTCAAAGCTGAAACTCTAAGACCGATATTTGAGGGGACATATGCAAATTAGTTTACTTAAAAATTACAAGGAGAAGAAAAAGCATCAGCAGAAAGTTGTTAAGTTTAATGTTGGAGGACAGGATCAGGTAGATTTAATTTCATACTCCGGACTGGAGGAACAGTCCAGCTACCTTGTTTTGGGTAATAAATTTGTTAGAACAATATTTGTATCCGGTTACCCATATGTAGCTTCAACAGGTTGGCTTACCAACCTGATTAACTTTAATCATGATGCTGATATTTCCTATCATATAGAACATATTGATCCGGTACTGGCCTTGCCTAAGCTAAATCGAAAAATTACTGAGCTTGAGTCAACCAAAAGGGCTATGCAGCAGTCAGGGAAGATAATCGGATCAGAAATATTAGATCCTTTGGACTCTGCCATTGAACTTAAAAATAAGATCCAAAGAGGACAAGAGAAGCTATTTCAGGTTTCCATTTATGTAACCATAGCCGCTGAATCCCTGATTGAGCTTAATAAAATAACCACACTTTTAGAAACTGTACTTTCAACAAGACTCTTCTATTCCAAAATAGCCACCTTCCAACAATTGGAAGGCTTACAGTCTGTTTTACCCCGAGGAGAAAACCAACTGGCACAAAAAAGGAACCTTGATTCATCTTCTACTGCTCTAACCTTCCCCTTCACCTCATCTGAACTTGTACAGGAATCAGGAATACTTTACGGAGTTAATAAATCCAATAATTCTCTGGTGATGATTGATAGATTCTCATTAAATAATTCAAACAGTATTACCTTCGCACAGAGTGGATCGGGTAAGTCATACACAGCTAAAGTAGAGATTCTAAGACACCTAATGCAAGGCACAAAAGTCATAGTCATTGATCCTGAAAGAGAATACAAAAGACTGGCTGAATCAGTTGGCGGAACTTACATTAAGTTATCGGTTAGATCAAAAGAGAAAATAAATCCCTTTGATTTTTCATTAGCTTCAGACAGTGATGGTGGAAATGGACTACCTGAACATATTCAGGACTTAACAGAGCTAGTATCCCTGATGGTTGATGGATTATCTCCTGAAGAGAAAGCAATGGTAGATAAAGCCATAATCCAAACCTACAAACAGTTCCATCATTCCATGAAAGAGGAAGTAGTCAGTGAAGATGTAAACATCAAAAAAAGAGGCAGGAAAAAGAAACTTAAGAGAGGAAGACCAAAGAAATTAAGAACATATCCAATCCTTAAAGACTTATACAAAACATTAAGGCAACTAGGTCAAAAAAAGCTGGTCACAAGGCTTACAAAGTACATAAAAGGGTCAGTATCAGGTGTCTTTGATGAACAGACTAACATTGAGTTAAATAACAGATTGGTAGTCTTCGATATTAAAGATTTACCTGAATCTTTGAGACAAATAATGATGTTTGTAGTAGCTTCTTTTGTCTTCAATCAAGTCAAAAAAGATCCGGTCAAAAGAATCCTATTGATTGATGAGGGTTGGATGCTTTTAAAACATGAAGAAACAGCTAACTTTATTGCAGGATTAGCCAGAAGAGCCAGAAAATACTATCTCGGAGTTTCAGTTATCTCACAACAAGCTAATGATTTCCTGAATAATGAATATGGTAAGGCGATAGCTTCTCAATCTTCTCTCAGAGTTTTAATGAGACAGGATACAACTACCATTAAAAAAGTAGCAGAAGAATTTAATTTGAGTGAGTATGAACAAAAATTCCTATTATCTTGTGATCGTGGTGAAGCCTTGATTATTGCAGACCAAAACCATGTAGCATTAAAAGTGGTGGCTTCAGAATCAGAACATCCTCTTATAACTACAAATCCAGCAGAAAGGTTAATACTTTCATAGTATAATTTCCACAATATGTCGGCCGAACACTTAACACCTAGACCAGAAATAATTCGTGTAGGTCAAGCATTTCAGCCATTCAATCCAAGTAGAGTTCTTTTAGATAAAGTAGGAGAATGCCATGTTCGTTTTTTGCTTGAAACTGGAGCTCTACCTATATTTACAGTAGAGATATATATTCAAGATTTTGGCGAAGGCTATCTTAAATCGGGAGCTTTTACACCCTTCCATCCAGGAGCAGGCTATACACTAACAGATGAAGATTTTTCTCCTCAAAAAAGAAGGAGGAAAATTGAGATGATGGAGGTGCAAGGAATACCAGCTATTGATTATAGGATTGCATCTAAGGAACTTAATGGACAAATTGAGCCAGATGAGTTGGAAAAGCAGGGTTTCCTTACTTCAAATAGAGAAAATCTAAGACCAGAAGTAGAAGCAACTCTCAGAAGATTAGGTTTACAATTCTCTTTCCCTAATGGTGTCTACGAAACTAGAACAGATTCTACCTATTTCGATCCAGATACTTTAGCAGTTAGCCATTGGTTAGAAAAAGAAGGTCACTATGATCCACTCCCGGTTAATTTTGATAGTTTTTATCCTATTGCTAGAGGTCCTCTAGCTGCATATGCAGATGATGACTCAACTGGTCTAAAAATTTTAGTTCATCCACAAATGGAAGAATTAAGTCAAATTAGAGGAAAATTTGTTTTAGCTCAATAAGATAAATCATACTTCCCACATAATTGCAGATGAACCCAAAATTATTTTTAGCGTTATTCTCATATAAGAAAGAATTAAAGTTAGTTGCCCTGGCTTTTGGAATAGCTATACTTATTCCAATTATTGCAGTTATCCTCCTTACCCAAATTGGCCTTGATATTATTTCTGACAAACTGGCAACTGTAAATGAAGTTACACAAACTGTAGAGATTCATGATCCTACGACCGGAGAGGTAACTCCAATAGATGTAAAAGCTGCCTGGCCTACAACTGGTGTAATCACTTTAGAGTTTGCCCAAAGTAGTGGTTATCAGGTATTTCATACTGGAATAGATATAGCAAATGCCAATGCAAAAGTAGGTGACCCCATAAATCCCATGCTTCCAGGAAAGGTTATTTATGCAGGAGAGATATTCTGGGGATATGGAAAGCACATTATTATTGATCATGGAAACAACATCACCACAGTATATGCACATCTTGATAAAATCTTTGTAGTTAAAAGTCAGGAAATTACCACTACAAAGCAGGTAATTGGAAGAATGGGAAATACCGGCTGGTCAACAGGCCCCCACCTTCATTTTGAGATAAGAGTATATGGAATACCTGTAAATCCCCGGACATTTTTGAAAGGTATAAATTAAAGCTAGTTAATCCAGAAGAAAATGGTTGAACCAAAAGCTATATTCTTAACCATCTGCTGATTTCAGCCCAAATATCCTCTTTCTCATTTTCCCAATTGAGGCATATGTCATCAAAATCGTGGAGCATTCTTCTAAAAGAAATGCTTTCTTCAGCTTTTGAGTATCCTTCAAAGTTATCGAATGCAAATATTGCCCTTACTCTTGGGAACAGCCTTTTAATATCACCGGCAATCACATTTGCTGAGATAGCATCATGGCTTGGAAAATTTGAAAGTTTGCTTTTAGATCTCCTTGTAGCTTTTTTAAGTTCAATAATAACCGATGGAACAATAATATTTCCTCTTAGCGCTGTACCTGTTGTTTTTACAAAGTCTCCAATGAGTTTATTCCTTGTTATAGTCTCGTTGTATATAACCACATCTATTTCTTGTGCTCCACCATATAATCTCCATCCTCCATCCCTTTCTTTGAAAAAGGTAAAATCTCGCAGGATATAATTATCAGAAGCATCACTCTCGTATCCCCCAATAACTTTAACTGTTTTATTGTTGATACCTTTTAACTTTTCCCGCAAGTAACGTACAACTTCTCTGTTAAACTCCTGCTCTGTAGAAAAAATTGTGTTTTGCATAATCTATTTATTATGGGGGATGATTTTACCTGATCCAAAATAAAATAGCTAGAATAAGTAATAAAATGAAAGCAGCAACCCACTTAGTATAACTTCTTGGAGCTTTTTGCATCTCAACTGAAGCAAAACTAATAGGTCTCTTTTCCTCTTGCTTAAAAGGGCTAATCATTCTATCTAAAGTTCGGATTGGTAATATTAATAAAAAACTTCCTTCTAGCAACACAAATATCATCTTTAACGATAAAACATTCTATCCAATGCTTACCAGTATACAAACTGGTTTCCCATTGAACCGAACTTAAACCTTGATTACCACTAATAAATATTTGACCCCTCAAACCCTTAGAACCTAAACTTGCAGCATGAGTACCGGTATTAACAACTTGCCAATAAACAGTGTATGGAGCTGGACAATGCGGTTTAGCTACATATTTGATTGATAAATTACTACCAAATTTTGCATCAGAATTGATTCCGCGAAATAGTTTTGTTTTGTCGATAGAATATAAATATCCATCAATGCGTACTTTATAAATTAAATTTTCATCCCATTTAAGAGACTCAAAATGAGAATAGTTTCCAAGTTGATAAGCAGGAAGTGTAGATCCGTGTTCTAAATCTGAAACTGATGATGGGAAATTGTCCCCAAATATTATTCGCCATTTCTTAATGCTCTCTTCCTCATCGGAATCTGTATACGCATTATTAATTTTATTTAGTAGATCATTAATTGCATCCCTGAAAGTAGAATATTTTTCCTGATTCCAATGCCTGTTAAAATCTTCCTCAGGGAGAGTGGGATTTGTAACAGTGGGCATATTTAAATTGGCTTGTAAATATTGATCTAGTCGGTATATAAGTAACCGCAAAGTTGTAGGGAGATCGGGAAATTTTTCAAAGGTATCAGTTTCATAATAAACTTGATTACCTAATAGAGTTGTTAGAAGAATAGATTTTGCTTCGAAAAGTTCTTTTGAATCTCTAAGAAACTTTATAAGGCGGACTGTTTCGACTAAAAAACCATTAGTAATTACTGTCTGGTTTTCAAACCATTGTGCATATCCATCTCCATCAGTCATTTCGAATTCATTTGTCTTTTTATTCATAATCCAATGCCCGTTATCAGTTTTAATAGCGGGCACTATATCTATATGAAAGTCACTTTCATAATCAATAGTGACACACCGAGATTTGTCTTTAGTGTCTACTTTGTCTTTATATTTATCAGTATTTCTAAGTTCAGTTGCAATATTTATTAGATAGTCTTTTGCTTCCCAGCCCTCAACATGCATCATTTCAAAGAGTAAATCCACATCAAATTCAAACTCTTCTGAAACAGGACGAATAATGGTCTTTTGCTTATAAGAACCTTGAGGAGATGTATCTATGAAATAATTTTTAAGTAGCTCATTTGATTTGAGAAACGTAGTTATAGCTTCAATTCCAGTACCAGCAGTGTTATACCGTGTTTTATCTAAGTTCACAGTATCCAGCAAAAATCTTTCAAAGTTTTTTATAAGTTTCATAGTTTATAGATTGGATCAAATTTCTCTACCTTCTTTCTGAAGAAATGTTTGATTAAAGGAAGAGCCTTTCTGGCTTCTGCATCGCCTAACCCTTTTAAGGATCCAATTTCACTTACCACATCTAATCCATATCTTTTATTAGCAACAGAGGGATTAATTCTAATTACATTTTTATGTCCTGCTAAGAGTTGTGCTGTTCCTAGTGAAGCAAATGACTGAGATGTCATAAATACATCCACAATGTTAACGCTCCAGTAGATCCTCCCAAGAGCTTTCTTTCGGCCTGCATTTATATTTAGCGATTCAGAGGTACAACCTAAACTTAATACTTTCAGCTCTTCCTTAGGCCAACCCAAAACTCCGATAGCTTCTACCACTGCCATCCCCATTGGATTATTAGCCCAAATACCACCATCGATAAGGGGAATACCGGAACTTGTAATATGTGTTGGGAAATAAGTTGGTGCAGCAGAAGTAGCTAGGGCAACATTTATAACTGCTTCTTTATAATCACGTTGAAATCTATCATGATGTGCGGTTTTATAAACATACACCTCACCATTTTCCAGGTTCACACTAGGAATTACTAATCTACTGCTACTTTCTCCCAACTTTTTACCCTCGAATATTACTTCTAAAGCCTGCTTTAATTTTTTATTCTCATATTTTGCAAAACCCAATTGTCTGATAAGCCTTAGGAATCTATTCCCTTTAAAAATTTCGGGACCATATTTTTCATAAAAACCCAAAATATCTTTTGCGGAAAGCCCTAAACCAAGGCCCAGAGCTATAATTCCACCTGTTGACGTGCCTACAATAAGGTCAAAATAATCACTGAGGTTTCCAGTTATAGAATCTTCAATGGTTGCCAAGAAGGAAGCTGGAAATACTCCCTTAATCCCTCCACCGTCAATAGAAAGAATCTTTCGAACCATTTTATTTGATAAGAACAAAGCTTTTTGGTAAGCATTTGACTTTAAGGATAAGATACCATACAATTAAGGTAGCGTGCAATAGGCAAATATGCTACCTTTAAGACAAAAAGAAGTTCTGGACTTTATTAATCAGTATCAAAAGGACCATGGACATGGTCCTACACTTGATGAAATAGCACGAGAGCTTAAGAAAACTATCCCTACTATTCATCAACACGTTCAGGTACTCAGAACAAAGGGATACCTTAAATTCCCCGGAGTAAAGGCAAGGAGTATAGGGATTTTTGATCCTAGTGAAGAAGTAACTGAAATTCCACTTTTAGGATATGTTTCTGCCGGAGGTGGAATAGAAAATGTCGAGAATCCTGAACCAATAAAGGTGCAAAGAGCACTTCTCTCACCTTCAGGCCAGCACTATGCTTTAATTGTTAGAGGGAATTCTATGATAGATGATGGAATTCTCCCTGACGATGTCATTATTGTAAAACATCAAAATTACGCTGATAATGGAGATGTTGTGGTTGCTCTTGTAGGTTCAGAAGGAGATTCTCTGGCAATGGTCAAACGGTTTTACAATAATGGAACTACAATAGAACTCAGACCTAAAAATCCTACCCTTGAAACTAAAGTTTACAATTCAGGTGAGGTTGAAATTCGGGGGAAATTTGTAGGTCTGTTAAGAAAAGGTTGATCTATGAGGAAAGCCGTAAATTTTTCATGAAACTATATCACGGTACGGATAATCCTGATTTTAAATTACAGCCCATCAAAGAAGGCATGGGATATCATCCAGGTGCAGGGCCCGTTGAATTTTTAGGCCCATCATTCAGCGACAGCGAAGAAATAGCAGGGTCCTACGGAAAAATTATTATACAAAAAGAGTTTACCCCCAAAAATCCTAAAAAGTATAGGAGTTTAAATGCCCTTAAAAACAATATATTTAAAACCTTCGGCCAGCCTACTTCAGGTCAAAACTTAGGAGCATATTATAGGGATATAGCGGATAGTTATAAAGCAAAGTTACTGGCTGAAGGATACGATTCGGTAATTTTTCAGGAAGGCATGAAAGGATCGACGGATGAAAAGGTATCAACAACCGTAATACCTTTATCGGAAGATTTTTATAATTAAGCCGTTACTCCTTCCTCTAAGAACATTTTAGTTAAGGTAATCCAAGCTACAAGAAGATATTGACAAAGAAAATCTATTAGTGTTATATTAGAAATATAATTGGTATATATAAATAGCTCCAGCATTTATAAATATCTCCTTGCCTTATAAAAATTAACTATATGGAGACGCCTAGAAAAAGGTTTAAAAGACTTGCAACAAAAAGAACAAATGAAATCCTTTACAGATTAAAGGTATTAGGTAACTGTTCAAACAGGAGCTTCTATGATTATACTGAAGAGGATATAAATAAAATATTTGGAGCAATCGAAGAGCAAGTCCGCTTTATAAAAGCTAAGTTTAAAAAGCCTAAATCTAAAGTTAGGCTATAAATATGGACGATTTAAATTTTGAATTTGCACCAACAGGAGGTGGAGATGTAACGGGTTTGAATGACCCAGTTACAACCACCTTTAAAGGAAATATCTCGTGGACATTAGCTAGAGAGTCTATTCAGAATATTATTGATGCTCATGATCCCAACTCGTCTCTCCCCGCACAAGCCTTCTACCAATTAGAAGAAATGAAAGCCAGTGATTTGCCTAAATTAAATCAATTAAAAGAAATCCTGATCGCATGCAGAGATCATAATCGTCGTGATCCCGATGCCTATAAATTTTATGAATCCGCAATATTTAAGATACAGCATGACAACTTCATCAAAATATTAAAAGTCAGCGATTATAACACTGTTGGGCTTACTGGAACTGATGACGATGAAAGTGGCAATTATTTTTCTTTAATGAAAGCGGTTGGTTCTACTTCAAAATCAGAAACCGAAGGTGGTTCTTTTGGTTTAGGAAAGGGAGCTTATTACGCTGCTTCATCATTCCGAACAATTTTCGTATCAAGCGTTTATGACGACAATAAACACGTTTTTCAGGGAAAGTCCAGATTAGTAAGTTTCAAAAAAGACGGGGTATGGATGCAGGGCAACGGATCGTATGGCTTGGAAGGTCAAAGACCAGTGCGGGAAAAAGATGCTATTCCCTTTCATTTTAAAAGAGATGAACAAGGAACTGATATTCATATAATCGGCTTTGAGGATGACAAATGGGAAAAACAGATGGTTAAGTCAGTGCTGAACTTCTTCTGGTACTCAATTTTACAGGGCATAGTAGAAGTAACTGTTGGCAATACTAAAATTTCAACTGATAATCTTGAAGGACTTTTGGAAGAATACTTCGATGAAAACCAATCTGATAAAGATGATGAGCCTAATCCCTGGCCATATTATCGTGCTTATACAGATATTAATCATAAGACTTTTCCAGAAAAATTAGAGTATTTAGGAAGAGTTCAATTATTCCTGCTCCAAAATGATAATTACCCGAAAAAGGTAGCCTATATCCGAAAAACGGGCATGCTTATTCAGAAAAAAGGGTTCGGTTCCATAAATGCTTATGCGGGTCTGTTTATTTGTGATGACGAAGAAGGAAACAGAATATTAAGAAAGATGGAAAATTCGAAGCATGACGAGTGGAAAAGTAATAATGCAACCGAAAGTGATCTTTTTGCGGCAGCCAAAGGAGCAGAGAAGGAACTAAGAGATTATGTAAGTAATGCCGTAAGGAGCATGACCACTAAAGAAGACGCTGCTTCTGCACGGGTAGGAGGCCTGGAGGAGTACCTTTACTTAAAAGGAGACGAAGAGTTAGGAGATACGGCTCAGGGTATCAGCGGCAAGCCCATTGAGGGTATATCACCGCATGAGACCCCACCTGAAATAGGAGCAAAAAGGGATCAGTTAATTGAAATGACTCCAGTAATCAGAAGACCTGAGGTAGTTGCAAGAGAGGTTACAAAAGGAGTTATCGAACCTGGAGAGTCACCTATTATTAAGGATAAGGAAGGTACAAGGCGAAAAATAGGCGGCGGAAAGGAAGCAGACGGAGAAAAAGATATAGTCATACTTAAAAATGTCAGATTCAGAACGTTTGCAGTAAAAAACAGTAAGAATGAAACAAATCATGTTCTCATAATTAAAGGTTCCCCTAATACACATTTTTCCGCTGAAATAAAGGCAGGAACTGATGATTCTTTTGATACCGTAAATATAGTTAAAGCAGAAGACTCTGAAGGAAAAGAATATACAGTTGATGAGAATTTTATTCAGGGATTAATAATAAATGCCTCGGGAAGACTGAAACTTAATGTAAGGTTTGATACCAGCGATAAATATTCATTAAACCTAACAGCCTATGAAAATAAATAGCCTATCATTACCACATCCTGTTTTAGGCATAGAGGACGATGTCCGTGGATCATATACGGTAGATTTTCAGGTGGAATTGGATAAAGAAAAAATCTCTTTTAAGGTTAAACAAAATGTGATCAACAGGACATTGAAAACTTTAATAGATTCTAAGAAAGCAGTTTTTACTATAGAAGTAAACTGCTATCAAACTTTCTACAGAAAATCATTTTTAAATAGTGAAGAAAATTATGTGATAGAAATTCCGTCTGTACATTTAAGAAATAAGGTAGTTGTTTATTTTTATATCACGGCTGCTCAGGACTTACCAGAATACCAAATAGACGAAGCTAATGAGGATTATTCTGGCTATAAGTTTGATATCACCAAAGGGGATGTTCTTGCATACGGAGGATCTACTACTTTTAATGCACCGAAGGATTGGCAGGCATTAATGGCTGTAACTTCCTTTATGCAGATTGAAGAATACGATAAACCAGAAGGGCCGTTACAATTCGTTTTAACCCAGGATAAGGTTGTTGTTCAAATGTCTCAAAATGATTATAAGAGATATAACGAATATAAAGGTGCAAAAAATTTATATCCTATATTTCATGGATCATTTGTTTTTGCAGCATTATTACACGCTCTTTATAATATGAACGCTTCTGGTGAAAGTGCTGAAACTGATTGGTATCAGGCTTTGGATGATAGATTAAAAACTGAAGAAAGGTTTAAGGGATTAGATGTAAAACAGATAGAGCATATCCCGGAAATAGCACAAAAACTACTGGATAACCCAATTTACAGAGAATTAGTAGGCATTAAGAATATTATTGAAACTGCTAATCAGGAGGGTGAATAAATGAGTTACCAGAATTTATTTAGAAGTACATACGTAGAGAAACTTAAATCAAATCTAAAGAATAACAATGGAGAAGCTTACTTATCTTCTACCTTCAGACATGAGGAAAAAGAAGTACTGGAAAACACAACAATTTCTACTGAATATCCTGAATTAATCATGCCGGAGGCAAATAATAACCATGACTTTGAAAATGCCAAAATTATCTTTGATACCTATAAAGAAATGACACCGGTTCAGGCAACTGATGTAAGAATCTGGACTTATCTTACTCATGTTACATATTGGGAATACATGCAAAAAAGGCGCCCTGTTCATGAACAACAGGAACAAAAAAGAGTAAGTTACATTCTCCAACATTGGTTTATTGAGAATCTAAACTCGTCAAATTTAATGAGAAACGATATATCCTTGTTATGGTGGGCAGCTTATCTTACATATGATCAGGATAGGGAAAATCCTTATGAATTAACTGAGGAGCTTTTCTCCATGTTAGATTACACGAGGCATTTATTACCTGGTACTCAAGGAAGAAGCCGAAACTTTGTGCAGGCTTTATTAGAATTTGTAATAGAGAATAAAGATATTTTCAAAAATTATAAGGAAAGTAAAGTTAGATTTTTAATGAGAAAAGCAAACTATGTTAGCGGATATAAAAACTTTCCTGCGATACCAAAAGGAACTATCAAAGCAATCTTCAGGCAATACATCAATGAGATTGAAAAAGTTCAAAACTCACCCGAGGATGACTTACTCAAAGAAGATACTTGATTAAGGGTCTTTTTCCTATGATATACTAATTTAGTGAGTAAGCCGTTAAAGGTAATTGATCTATTTTCCGGCTGTGGAGGTTCAGCTCTTGGTTTTAAACAAGCAGGTTTCGATATTAAGGTAGCGGTTGATATCGATAAATTAGCAAGCGAATCCTTCAAGCTAAACTTTCCGAATGCCGAAGTATTTACTTCAGATATCTCAACCTTAAGCAGTAAGGATTTGTTAAAAGCTGCTGAAGCTTCAAGCGGAGATGAGATTGTTATCATAGCATGTCCTCCATGTCAGGGATTTTCTACAGCACGCAGAAAATCAGAAGCTGCAGATGACCTCAGAAACTACCTCATTTATGAGTTCTTTAGGGTTGTAAAAGAAGTAAGGCCTCTTGCATTTGTAATGGAGAATGTCCCCGGATTAGAAAGAGGACTTGGAAAGCCTTTCTTTGATGATATACGCGAAAAAATTCAGAATCTCGGCTATGAAACTGTGTGTGAGGTTGTAGATACCGCTGATTTTGGTGTACCTCAAAGGAGAAAGAGGTTAGTTCTTATAGGAACTAACAATCCTAAAGTTAAATTGACTTTTCCAATAAGAACCAACCATAATCCTGAAACTTCTGACGGCCACCTAGCTTCCTGGAATACAGTAAGGGAAACAATAGCAGATTTGCCAAAGTTAAAGGCGGGAGAAATTTCTTCGGATGATCCTATGCATAAAGCGTCCAATCTGGCTGACATTAATCTCCAAAGAATGTCCGTTACTCCACATGACGGAGGAGGCAGAATGTCATGGCCGGAAGAGTTAGTTTTAGAATGTCATAAAAAAGTTAGCGGTTATAAGGATATCTATGGTCGTATGAAGTGGGATGCCCCTTCCCCGACAATTACAGGAGGTTGTGTGATGCTTTCTAAGGGCAGATTCGGTCATCCGGAACAGGATAGAGCAATATCTCTTCGTGAAGCTGCAAGATTACAAACTTTTCCTGATGATTACAAGTTTGCCGGTAATACAGGAGAAATCGCAAGACAACTCGGAAATGCAGTTCCGCCCCTACTTGCTAAAAGAATTGCTGATTATCTACTTCCTTTAATTAAGGAATCTAAAAGAGCTGAAAATCGTATCTCCCAAAATGACGGAGTAGATAGTATTACTGAAGGTGCTTTTTTTCAAGAAGCTTAATAATTCTCTGGATAGCTTTTTCTGGATTTTTAACTATATCTCTACCCCATAACCGCAGAATAATCCAATCATCCTTTTTTAGAACTCTAAAATTCTTTCTATCTCTTATTATATTTTTGCCTATTTTATCTAACCAAAATGGCGAAATTGTATCTTTCCAGTCACTAAAATTCCTCCCATGCCAAAATTCACCGTCTATAAATACCGCTAATTTTAGCTTCGGAAAAGCTATATCAGGTTTACCCGGGATAGAATAATGCTTTTTGAATTTAATGCCTCTTATTTTAAGTAAGTTAAAGATAAGAACTTCAGGCTCGGTATTCTTAGACTTGATCCGGGACATGTTGTAACTTCTTTGTAGTGGAGTATGTCTATCCATAGGGACATTTTATAACAACAGGCCTAAAAGTTGTATAATATCTATATATGAATAGTTCCAGGAAGGATATTTATAAAATTCTCAAGGAGGCCAGAAAGAAAAAAGGGCTTACGCAAGCCCAGGTTGCAAAGGCTGCCGGATTAAACACTAATTATTATGCTGTTATTGAACGAGGAGAAGTAGAAACTTCCTTTGCAAATATTGATAAGATTGCTGAAGTTTTGGGGATTAAATTACTTCCTTAAATCTGTTTGCTCTACCACCATCCTGGCAAAAATTTGCATCATATCTGCCAATGAAGAGGCTTGTTCATAAGTAGCTTCCGGATTTGTTTTCTTCAAGCTCTTCAATGCTGATTCTATGACTGCTTGCTTATTACCTTCATCAGTTGCAAACTTAAAGGTTTCAGGATTAAAGTTCTTTGGAAGATTTCCTTTAAAAAGATTCTTAACTTCTTCCCAAGGCAGAGAATCGGCTATATTGCTGGTATCATCCATGCTCAAAATATAGCAACTTCTTGTCTGAAAAGCAAACGGAGTTAGAGAAACCGTTGCAGCTTCAAAAAATTAAACATCTCCAAGGCTATTTTCTGTCCCTCAATTCTTCTCATAATTTCTCTGCTCCATGTCTGGCTTAAAATATTCAAACTGCCCTCCCAAAGCAATTTCCGGTCTAAAATAGCCAGTTTTCTATGATGATTGCCCACACACAATAAGACCTGAATTCCAAGCATTTCACACCAGGTAATTGCATCTTCTGACTGTATCTCCATGCCTATCTCATGTTCTTTAGGGTCACGGGTGATTATGTATATTTTAACTCCTTTTTTGAGTAATTTATGAAATATACGATCAAAAGTTCTCATCCTTTCAGTCGTAATATAGGGGCTTTCTATGATTACTTCTTTTGTACAGCCTTCAAGATCAGTCAAGAACTTTTGATAAAAGCTGCGTTCATCGTGGAGTTGGGACTTAGGCAGGTTTAAGCTCATATTCCCTCCTCAAACTCCTGGTCTTGATATGCCTGCCTAAATCTACTAAAATGTAGTAGGATATCATCCAAAAAGGGTGCTAAATAAGGATGGTCTCCCGCTCTAGACCGGATACCTTTGGGTCCAATGTGGCAAATAGCCTGATATAACGGGCTAATCTTAGGTTCGAGCTTCATAATTTTTGTTTTCATTCCTCATGCCTATTTTTATTTCAAGGAGATGGGACTTGAACCCTAAACTAATCTCTGCAAAGGGTTTGTTTCTCTTATCATTCTAGGTAAATTTGTAATGATTGCCATTTGTACTAAACTAGTAAATTGTGCTTCATCCATTCCATGATGGATAACCTGCATTCCATGTTTTGTGAGAACTAATTCACTACCCTGAGGCAATTTTTCATCCGGATCATTAAAATAACCTGATTGATGTTGACTAAGCTCCTCCGGAAAATCAGGGTGTTCTGATGGAATCACGATTGGATTTGCCAAAACAAGTTGTGGCCCCTCATTATTAGGAGTTCTATAGTCAACTTCATGACTTCCAATAAGGATTCTAGAACTTTGTTGAGGTGTCCAAAAAGAGATGTTGTATGGTGTTCTAATATCAGTTGCCCGTAATCTATCAACTAATCTTCCGTAGGATTCATTTGTTTTTAATACTTGTTCTATAGATGGACTAAAGTAATCAGTTACCCCCAATGCTTCATTGTAAGCCATAAACCAACCAAGATATCCAACATGAGCGCTGGGAAGACGAGGAATACCATTTCTAAAAGCGTCATTTGAACCATCAACTATTACAATATTAGGGTATCCTCTTTCAGTAAGATAATCAGCAAATGATTGTGGCAATAGTGCTTCAAAATCATGTTCGTCATTGGGAATCATTGAATGGATATAAGCAGTCCCATAGCTATTCACACTTACACCTAAATCTTCAAGGTCAGGTTTTAGAGGATCTACATAAAATCTATAGCCAAATCTCTCATTTCCAATAACTACTTTATCTCGATTTGGATTCAATCCCCCTCTTATAAACCAATAAAGATGGGCGTCTTCATACGCTGTAGCTGCCGCTTCCATTTTATCGGAAACTCTTAAAACACCTTCTGAGGGTGGTTCCACAAAGTCTAGCTTCTGGAAATCATCATAATCCAATTTTCCATCCTTCGCCATTTTCAGGTAGTTCCAGTACTCCAAATCTCTTTGAAGTGTATTTTGAGGATTCAAATTTCCTCTTTGTATATCATATTTAAGTTGTCTTAACTCCTCAAGTCCTTCCACCCCTCTAGATATAAGGTGCTGAAGTACTGTGTGTGTAGGAAAAATCTCATTATCTATTAGTGTTGGAATAAATCTAGCTACAGGTATTAAATCAGGTTCAGCCATCATTCTCCGAAGATCATATTTCAAATATGTTCTTGCACTTCCGAAAGGTAAAGAAAGTTGATCAACAGTATTAATTCTTTCAAAAACTCCCTTTAAATCCACAGGAAGTGTAGCCAAAACTCCGTCATCAATATCTCCTGCCAAAAATCTTTCTAACCAAAACTGATATAAACCTCTATTCCATGTACCATCTTCCACCTCCCCAGCAATAACCTCACCTAAAGGAATTAGTTTTTTCATCTCTTCAGGTGCCTCTCTTAATTTTCTTCTGATGGTTTGATCAAGATCCCATGCATCTTCTACGCTTTTCCCCTTTGTCAAAATCAAATATGCTGGTAAAAAATCCCAATTAGCCTCATCAACCCGCGAGGTCAAATCTTGTGCTCTTTGAAAGTTTGGAATTGGATCATAATTTTTAAGATGAAACCCACCTCCCACATTGCAGGTAGTTTCAAAAACAGCAAAAGGATATCGGTGAGTAAATCTAGCCCATTTAAAGTCCTGTCCATGATACCAAAACTGTTCTCTATGAAAAGTGTGCTCTCCAAAAATGGTAGCAAAAAGATGCGTAGACATAGCTTTAAATTTAGCCTCTGTCTGGCCAAATTCACCCATCATTTTGGAAGAATCCTTTTCAGTAAAACTCTGCCAATTAAATGCAGCTGGTTTATTTCCTACGGCCTGTTGAGTGATTACATATCCTCGATCCCAAATAATTGATCTGTGTACACCTTCTACAGTTCTATCCGCTTCGTCAAGCATTCCCATAATTTGTAGTCCTGGTCCTTTCATAAACTTGATAGTTAGACCATCAGCTCTATCCATCATTCTTAAGGCTCTCTTGGAAAAAGGGCCTTCACTTTTAGACAACTCGCCACGTACTAGATCCAAAGGAATTTCACCTTGACCTGATAAACCTATTTCTCTCGCATTCATGGGCTGCATTATATCAAAAATCTTCCTACTGGGCTTGATATGCCTGCATTAACTTGCTAAAATTAGCTAGGAGGTGAGGGAGAAGCGGTTCAAAATAAGAGGCATCTCCCGCTCCATAAAAAATCCCCCGGTTTTCCAGGGGATTTTTAAATAATTACATAGATCCTGAATAGAATTCAGGATGACTCGCTTTCGCTCGTCACTTTTTTGTTGTAAGCACGTATACTTTGTATACACC
>Ga0209542_10009580_pt1 | contig 17736 bp, 22 predicted proteins | sample RifCSPhighO2_01_FD_184028 | JGI IMG/M metagenome (GOLD analysis project Ga0209542, IMG submission 184028) | Soil microbial communities from Rifle, Colorado - Rifle CSP2_plank highO2_0.1 (SPAdes) (version 2) | ecosystem: Environmental > Terrestrial > Deep subsurface > Rock core/Sediment ...
GCCGCCTCTGGCGGCGGCGAGAACCCCCGCGAGAAAATGCAGGCGGCGAAGCCGCACCACTGAAAACCGCCAAGGAGTCCGGGAATAAATCGGCTCGAACTGCATTTTGATTTTGGAAAAAGAAAATTTTTAGGCATACAGTTCAATTCAGAAAATTAGGTTGATAAATATGGGTATTTTCCGCACCCTTGACCACTTGACAAACTTGTGGTATTGGGTGTATAATTGAAGCTAGTAATGTTCCTTGATTATTGTATTGCCATAGCAGAAAGTTGCTCATACATTTTCTTGGGCCATTTTCTGCTATGGCAAACCTTTGTCCGAAGGAGCCCGCTAGCAATGAATGAGTGTGTGAGGAGAAACCTATGGACTCGACAGAGCGCATTGAACTTGAGAAGAAAGGGTGGTATCTCGGTACCGTCCTACACTTCAACAACCACGACGACAAACGATTCGGATTCGTCGCGGGTGAAGCCCTCGGCTTCGATGTCACAGACACGAGCACGAGAAAGGGCTACATCGAGCGGCGTGTGTCTGGACCGTGGAAGGAGGACATCTTCTTCCATTTCAACAACGGCTCTCCGGTCGTTGCGGGAAGCAAGGAGATCGTAATTCGCCTTCGCAAGTCGGTTGAGCGAGAACCCCAGAAGGGCGATCTGATTCTCTTCCGACTCGTTAATGGTCCCAAGGGTACGAAAGCAACTCCTTGGTGCTATCTCGACGACTACGAGAAGGCGAAAATTGTCTTCGCCGCCGGTGGTGGCAATACTCGCTTCGACGACGACAATTTCGACCGGAAAGATTTCGGACATCGCGTCGACCGCTTTGCAGCAGCCGCCGGTGTGGTGCCACCGGAATGGCGTGGTCCGGCGCTCAATCACATGATGAACAAAGCACGAATGTCGTTCTAATCACGGCTTACCCGAATAGCCAACAACGGGAACCCCACGCAATCCAGCGTGGGGTTTTACTTTTAAATTTTAAAAGAACAAAATGGTGTGCTTCGCGCTCGAATCTAGTCCGCCAAAGAAAAATTTGATATTGTTAGTGGTGCGGCTTCGCCGCCTGCATTTTCTCGCGGGGGTTCTCGCCGCCGCCAGAGGCGGCGGCGAATGTTCGAGCTATTTTAAGCGTAGACCACACGAAGTCCTGAGTATGTCAAGGCGTCAAGAAGTTCCTGTGGACGGCTACCGGAGTCGAACTACTTCACCTCACTCTCCATCTTGAAGAGTGCGTTGAGAGCAGTCTCGAGTTCGTAAAGAAGTCGGAGCGCGTAGGTGGCCTCGTCATGAAGATCATCGACATGATCACGGATACGCATTCTGAGTTCTTCACCCTCTGACTCACGATCGAATGGGACACGATCGAGCATGGGATTGAACGTTAGCTGATAAACGACCTGGCCAGGTCGTTGCCAAGTATCAACCGCCCACAACAAACATTGTAGGTGTCGGATTGTGCTCCAGTGGCACTGTGGTGACTCTTAGGCAAATCAATCGGCCGATAGAAGAATATATATCCACATGCGTGACTAGTATACACAGTCATGTGTCAGTAGTAATATAAGTACATATGGATGACGCGACAAAACAATACTTAGATAAGAAACTCGACAACATCGCCACGAAAGATGACGTAGGTGCGATCGCGTCGACTCTAAGTGATGTCGTGACCCTGATCGATAAACGCTTCGACGGAGTAGACAGGCGATTCGATAAAGTGGAGGGCGGGTTAGATACGATCGAAGACAAAGTCGACTCTATGACGAATCAAGTGTCAGGTCATGAGAAACGGCTGGCATTTCTAGAGGATAAGGTGTTGCAATAGTCGAGGGTTCTCACTGAAGAACCCCAGCGCACGCGTGCGCTGGGGTGAATTGTTTTGTAAGATGTCTAGACGCCTCTTATCACATGTCCAAGATTGATTTTAAAAAAGCGCTTTTGCCACTCTCGATTCTAGGAGTTTTTATGTTGTTTTATATCGCTTGGAGATTCTTCGGCCTACCACCGCAAGAAGAGCTCATTGAGATTGCTAAAACTTATTTTGATAAATACGGTCTGGCCATACTCCTAGTCAGCTCACTCATAGAAGGTACAGTGCTTGTTGGCTGGTATTATCCGGGTAGTCTAGTAATCTTTCTTGGCGTGATTCTGGCCGGGAAAGATATAGAGGCTGTAGTGGAAGCAGTAGCAACTATCACTGTTGGTCTATTTTTTGCCTACATTGTGAACTTTCTCCTCGGTAAGTATGGTTGGTACCGCTTACTTCTGAAGTTTGGCTTAAAGGAAGCACTGGAGGATGCCAAAGCCCGTGTGACCAAGCATGGTCTAGTAGCCATCTTCATGAGTTACTGGCAGCCGAATCTGGCCGCCCTCGTCGCCACCTCGGCCGGTATTCTCGACTTCTCTTTCACAAAATTCCTCGTTTATTCTCTCGTAGCGGCTGTAATTTGGAATACTTTCTGGGGAGTGCTTGTATATTTCATAGGAGAAGAGGCCCTTAATCTCGTTGGTCTTAGATTTGTCTTCTTGGCAATCTTTCTATGGATCGCCTATAGGATATGGAATGGTAAGAAGGGTAAAGAGGTGATAAGTTTATAGTAGACTCGCAATTTCTGGCGGAGGTCTCATGAGAGTGTTACTCGTAGACAGCTATGCTCCCAGGCGTTCTATGCTGGCTCATTTCTTGGCACGACAAGGTTGCGTAACCATCCAAGTCCGTGATGACCAAGCAGCTCGTCCGTTTCTCGATCAAGGCGGAATTAATTTCACCGTCTGTGGAGAAGGAATCGATAGATCGGTTTCTCTCGCCGCCTTTGTCAACGACACTCTCGACAGGTTTGTCTCTGAAATGGGGTACGGAGTCAAACCTACCGACTCGTAGTAGGCGCCCTGCGCAAGACCAAGAGGGTCTTGCGCAGGGCGTTTTCGTGCTATAATGGTTCTTGTTACACTAATTTAATCATTTAGACTATATCTATGAACGAAAAAGTTATGGGGTATTGTGTGAAGTGTCGAGTTAAGCCAGGACGAGAGATGAAAGACGTCAAGATCGTCGAAATCAAGCCTGGTCGACCTGCAGCCAAAGGTATCTGCACGGTCTGTGGCACAGGTATGTACAAAATTCTTAGCAGAGAGGGTGCCGCTAAGCTCAGGAAAGCAGGCCTAAATTAAATTAGTCTTCTATTAGATGGATCTCGATACTATTTTCAAGATCCTTCATATCTTCGGAATCGCACTTGGTGTCGGTGGAGCACTTATCTCTGACGCCATGTTCTTCTCGTCGGTCAAAGATGAGAAGATATCCCAAACGGAACTCAGATTCCTCACTATCGGTAGTAGGGCAGTATGGGTAGGACTGGCCATACTCATCATCTCTGGCCTTGGTATGGTTTGGCTTGATCCAGCAAACATTCTCTCTTCAGAAAAGTTCTGGGCCAAGATGAGTATTGTCGGTATCATCTTGGTAAACGGCATTATCTTCCATATCTACCATGTTCCTCATCTACACAGGCACGTTGATATCCACTTTCCATCCTCTCTAGAATTTGTAAGGAGGATACCACTCTTACTATCGAGTGGTGTTGTCTCGGCTATCTCTTGGCCGAGCGCTCTTATTCTAGGTGCCCTCCGAAGACTGCCATATAGCTACGGGCAGATTATGGGTGTCTATTTATTAATACTCGGCACAGCCATACTTCTGACTATTCTGTTTAAAAAGAAGATAATTGCTCATCCGAAATAATCCATGTTCTGGAGAGTAGTACTTAATATCCTTGCTGTCTCTACTCTCGCCGTGGCCTTTGCCGCATGGGTGTATCCAGGATTTGCACTGATTCCTGTCCCATGTGAAAAACCGATTACTTATACCTTGAGCTCTTTCGACAATAGGTTCGGTATCTCACAAAAGGGTTTTCTAAGTGCACTATTGGCAGCCGAAGCGATTTGGGAGAAGCCTCTCGGCAAAGAACTTTTCCTCTACACACCAGAAGGCGCTAAGTTATCAGTCAATCTTATCTACGATTATCGCCAAGAAACTACCAGTACCTTATCTGGTATCGAGAGTACTGTAGAACAAGAGGAGGCATCATATGATACTCTCGAAGCCAGGTACTCTAGTCTGAAAGCCGAGTACACCAGTGCGAAAAGTGTCTATGATGCAGAGGTCGAGGCCTTTGATGAAAAGAATAGTGCTTATGAAGATGAAGTCGAAGCTTGGAATAATAGTAAGAGAACTTCTAAATCAGCATTTGAACAGCTAGAGAGAAATAGGTTAGCGCTTGAAGCGGATATGAGAGAGTTGAAGGTCTTGGAATCAGGGCTCAACAGCATGGTCAGAGAAATTAACACTCTGGTAGCTAGACTTAATCATCTGGTTAGCTCACTTAATCTTAATGTAAAGACTTACAACACGATAGGTGCCTCTCGTGGTGAGACATTTACCGGCGGACTATACTCGCAAGTGGAAGGGGAACAAAGTATTGATGTGTACGAATTTAGCAGTAGAGAGAAATTGGTCAGAGTCTTAACCCACGAACTTGGCCATGCTCTTGGTCTTGAACACGTGGACGATCCTAAAGCTATTATGTATTACTTAAATGAGGGCGAGACAGGGGCTTTGACAGAAACTGACCTTTCGGCACTCCGAGCACTCTGTTATAATGAAGATATTACTAGCCCCGAGCAAAGTCGAGGGGAGAATTGATAAAAAATTTATGGCCAAAGGCAATAACGCTCACAGGAAAGAAAAAAAGAAACCAAAGAAAGAGAAAAAGTAGTTCGACATCACTTCAAATAGTATGGGAATGTTCAAAAGTTTTCTACTCCGACAGACCTTGAAGGCCAAGATGAAGAATGTGCCGGAGGCCGAGCGCGAGCAAATGATTGCTCTCATGGAGAAGAATCCTGACTTCTTCAAGAAAATTGGTGAAGAGGTCGAGAAGAGGGTGAAAGCGGGTCAAAGTGAGATAGCGGCCACTATGGTGGTGATGCGCGAGCACCAGGGGGAACTTCAAAAGCTTTTGAAGTAATTATCAATTTACAATTTCCAATTTACAATCAAGATCCAATTGAAAATTTACAAACATTGAAAATTCAATGAAAATTGCAAAATTAAAAATTGAAAATTTATGAAAAGCCGAAAGGTTTTCATCCTACTCGGTCATCCGGACAAAGACAGCTTCAACTGCACTCTGGCCGATGAGTACCAGAAGGGGGCAGAGGAAGCAGGGCATGAAGTGCGTCGTATGAACCTCTCTGACATGCAGTTTGACCCCATTTTACATTATGGTTACAGACTGATTCAGGCGCTTGAGCCCGACCTACTCTCATTTCAAGAGAATATGCGTTGGTGCGACCACTTCATCGTCTTCTATCCCTCATGGTGGTCTACCATGCCGGCTCTTCTTAAGGGTCTTTTCGATAGAACTTGGTTACCGGGATTTGCTTACCACTTCACAGGTGAGTTCTTCTGGAAAAAGTTGATGAAAGGCAAGAGCGCTACTATGGTGGTCACTTCTGACACCATCCCTTTCGCCCAGACTTTCATCTTCGGAGACACTATTAACGAACTGAAACGAGGTATTCTCTGGTTCGCTGGCTTTTCTCCTATCTACGTGCGTCGGTTTGGATATTTGAAACACTTTGGAAGTATTAGTCGGCGTGAACGCATCAAGTACAAAATCCGCAAGTTTGGCCGCAAGGCGAAGTAATTAGTTTAGAGTTGTAGTAGTGGCGAATGATGCAGTAGTAGTCGCGTTGCCGCTTCCATCTATAGATCGTATTACTATGTGGTATATGGTTTGGGGCAAGAGACTCACTATCGATATGAGGTGATTTAACTTCAGAGTGAGATTCTCTATGAAGCTAGTTGAGATCGCATTGAGGTCCAATTCATTTGTTGCGTCAACAGTAGATGTGCCATAGTAGATCCGAGACGTGGCGGGTTCGTTGGTGTTCCAAGCTACCTTCAGAGTCGAGGTGCTGACTTCTGTGACGAGAATATCAGTTACAAATGGAGCGACATTGTCTACTACCACTATCAGGGTTTTGGTCTGGAATGAAGTCTCACTCGAATTGCTCATGTTCGAGGAGGTATCTTTTGAACGAACAATTACGAAGTAAGTGGTGCTAGAAGCAAGATTCCCTAGGACTACGCGGTGATTTTTCGTCTTCTGATTTTTGGTAGTACTTGCTGTTGAGGGACTAGCGATATTTATGTTTGCCGATGTGCTCCAGAAGACTGTGCTATCGGACTTCTCATCGGTGTGCCAAGTGATGTTGGCTGTAGTGGTGGCCGGAGTTATAGAGAGATCGGTGATGATGGGGGAAGTAGTATCAGGTGTTGAAGAGGCTTGGCCGATGAACTTGGTCTCGAAGCCGAATGGTTTCAGACACTCTATGTAGAAATCGGCGCTGTTGCGGCCAAGATTGCCAGATCTGAAGAGGTTCTTGAAAGCTTTTCTACACGTTTTGTTTTCATTTTTGATTTCCTTCCTTTCTAATTTATCTTCTTTTCTTTCTGATTTATTCTTATCATTACCCTTATCATCATCTTGGTCGTCATCGTCGTCGTGGTTCTCTCCTTGCCTGTCATTCCCACGATCCTGTTTGTTCTCTTTGTCATTGGCATAAGACAATGCTGGAGTAAGCCCTATCATGAGGACTAGGAAGAGGGTAGTTATTTTTCTAGAAATTTGTTTTGTCATATCAGTGGATTAATAGTAATATCCCATAAGTGGAGACGTAGACGAGCTCTATGTCTTTCATAGAAAGAGAATGTATGGATATACGTTATGTCTATTGATGATGATAAGAAGCGCTTCACAGAGATCTATAACCAAGAGTCAGACCCTCTGTTCCGCTTTTGCCTGCTTAGGGTATCAGATAGGGAGCGTGCTCTCGATATCACCCAAGAAGCTCTTGCTCGCCTATGGAGTTCCATCTTTCTAGGCAAGAAGGTCGAGAACCCGAGAGCACTACTCTTCGTGATAGCGCGTAATCTCATCATCGACTGGTATAGAAGGATCAAATCAGTTTCTCTTGAGAGTCTCTCTAGTGACAATGGAGATAGAGAGTTCGATGCTCCAGACTCCAAGGCTACGCTCGAGATAGAGCTAAGTGCTGACGCCAAACGGGCGTACTCGATGCTTGAAAGTTTAGAGCCGCAGTATAGGGAAGTAATGTACTTCAGATACGTCGAGGACTTACCACCAAAAGAGATTGGTGAGATTCTCAAGGTCAATGCCAATACAGTCTCAGTCCGTCTGACCCGAGGGATGGAGGCGCTACGCAAACTGATGGGCATCCGAGAAATGAATAATGAATAATGAATAATGAATAATGATGGATAATGAACAATTTAAAAAAGGAATAGAAGATTTGAAAAGCATTCGTCTGACGGATGTTGAGAAAGCTCGAATGCTCGAGAGTATTTTCGCCACGCCTATCCCGTCTCCATATATGAAGCGCATACCAGTATTCGCCTTCGTGTATTCTTTCATTTTACTAATTACAGCGGGTGGCATAACCTACGCTTCCGCCAGTTCTTTGCCTGGAGATGTGCTCTATACTATAAAAACTGGAGTAGTTGAGTCCGTGCTTGATGTAGTAAATCGTTCGCCAGAGAATAGGATAGTTTGGGAAGAAGAGAAAGTAGAGCGACGGATAGTGGAAGCAGAAGTCCTGGCCAAACAGGGCAGACTTGATGATAAGAAACTAGAGGGGCTCGGACGGAGTATAGAAAAGAGTTCCATCGCTTTTACTAAAGCGGTTAATACCGCAGCTTCTTCTACTACTACCTCTACTTCATCTGCCAGAGAACGAGCAGAAGGTCAGAAGAAAGAATTCCGAAGGAAGATAAATGAACGTCAGGAGTCGAAAGTGGAGTCTACTAGAGGGAATATAAATAGGCTCAAAGATACGGCTATAAAAGTTCTAGACGATGAAGATAGGGATGATAATGAAGGTGATGATGAGGATAACAAATAGGAAGAATCGCGGTATAATTTTTCCAGAACCGGAACACTTTTAGAAACTAGGAAGGTCTAAGTCATGGCTACAAATGTGGATCCTACGGTGCTCTATTCACAAATGGTCAGAGGTGGCGAGTCATTTAGGAAAGTAGTGTACTCGCCCTTCATGGTGAGGGACGTGAAGAGGGAGGATGTACGAGAACTTCTCCGTATAGCTCTCTCAAGAACCGCGGGTAGCTATCGGCATGTGATGAGGCTATTCAATGTGCCTCTCCAAGACCAGCAGTGGTTCATGGACTTCCTGAGGAAGTACGATCTCCTCCTGGATCACAAGCCATTCCGGTCAGTACAAAAGCCACTCCACCTGGCCTGACTCACAGTGTCCGGTCGGCCTCGCGCCCACCGGACACTTTCGTTTTCATAAGCTAGCATTATTCTTTAAATAGGATATTCTTGCACCAGATGATTCACTTGGGAGGTGAATAGTGGCAAAACGAAAGAACGAACTTAAACCAGTTTGGTGTCCAAGAGTTCTGACGGAGTTTGAGATAGGTATGTGTGACTCTGCAATCGTAGCTATTGAACGTCAAGGAAAGCCCTTTGCAGATATTTCCCAGCGGAGTTGCAATCTCGTTGATCTCAAAGCAGATCTAGCTGGTTGTCTGAAGAGTCACAAGGGCTCCGGGGTCAAGTATTGGACTATGACCCATAGACAGTTTGGTTGTGTTTACCACAGTTATGGTTTCTACAAAGAGCCGTGGACTCTGGCAGCACGAATCTTTCTCGATAAGAAAAAGTTGAGCCAATTTGATCGATCATGGATCAATGGCCTACTTTTCGGCTATCGCACCGACCAGATCCAGAAGTTCATTGACAATGGGTGTTCGTGCCAACAGACCAAGAGGGCTACCAAACGGTAGCCCTCGAAATTTTTAAGTATTTCATTTATTAAAACAAATCATGTGAAGCAGACCGAGGTGTAATGAAAGCAATTAGCATACGTCAGAGTTTATGATAGGATGTAGATATATGGCTAAGAGAACTCAAAATAAAGCATCATCTTTTTTTATTGAATTTGAGCGCGAGACTGACAAGCGCTGGATTGCTGATATTCCCAAATTGCCGGGCGTAATGGCATATGGAACTACAAAAGAAGAAGCACAAAAAAAAGTTTTTGCTATCGCACTACGCACATTAGCAGATAAGGTAGAGAGAGGCATTACGCCAACTCCAGTAGCAAAATTGTTTACTCATGAAATGGCGCGCAGTTAGAGCTCGGCAAGTTCTCAAGTCTCTGTTCAAGATAGGCTGGTCTGTAAGAAGGCAAAAAGGTTCTCATATAATTCTCGTCAAGATCGGTTGGTCTGATTTTACTTTTGCCTTTCACGACAGAGAAGAAATTGGCCCACGTATGCTCACACGCATTTCCAAATATACAGGTTTATTACCGAAAGATTTATAAATTATGAGTAAAACCCAGATAGGTATGAGGTGAACGCCCCTCGACTTTGCTCAGGGCAAGCAACACAACATCCTATCCTAGATAACTCCCTGCGCGATATCTCTCCGGCAAAGTGCATCCCATTTGAATTTAAGGTCCGGATCCCGCCTCCGAGAAAATTATTTGGAAATCCATAGAAAAGGTATAATAAATCGAATGAGAACCTTTGCCTTTATAGATGCTTCAAATCTCTTCTACGGAGGAGAGAAAAGTCTAGGATGGAAAATAGATTACCAAAAGTTTTTTGAATATTTGGAGGACAAATATGAAGTAAGCACAACTTTCTATTTCGGCGGTGTAGAAACACACAATTTCAAGCATAATTATCTAGAAACAGAGACAGTAGCAATTCCAGAACTTGAAAAATACCTTTTTAATCTAATCCGAAATGAAGGAAAAACACTTAATGAAGCAGATTTGTTGCTTCTAGGCAGGCATCTTCAGAGGGTGCGTTTCTATCATAAACTCTCCACATTCGGTTATAAGCTCTTTCTAAAGCCAGTTAAGCTATATGAACAAGAGGACGGAACCACTAAACGAAAAGCTAATTGTGATGTGGATATGGCATTCCATATGATGAAAGAGAAGGATAACTTTGAACGTGCAGTGGTATTATCTGGGGATGGTGACTTCTTGCCCGTTCTTAAGTACCTCAAAAGTATTGGCAAAGAGGTTATCATACTTGGTAGGGGTCCACGAACAGCCAAAGAGATAAAACAGTTTGCTGGAGCAAATTTTAGGGACTTTGAATATCTTCGTGAACTTCTAAAGATGGTATAAAAAACGAAAGGCACCCATATAGGATGCCTTCCACGTTTAGTACGCATACTATAGACGAATGAGTAAATAAAGTCAAACATATGAAGAAATTAAACCAAAAACAAGCTGATATGCTCTGGGGAGAAACTGGCCCATATTCACAAGCTAATTTAAAGAAAGAGGTGCGTATTCTAGATGATCAAGTGAGTAGAATATTTTTGGTTGTAGAATCAGATATAAATCCCACTACTTTTGAAATTGTAAAAAAGAATAGGCATAGTAAGGAGTTTAAAGATGACTTAGCACTGCAACAACTTCTTGATCATTCAGAACATCGCGGGCCATATTTCGGTTACGTATCCATGGCTTTTGAACGTGAATATATAGATGAAAGTGCCATGTATGCGGCTGAAACTGCTTTGAGATATACACAGAGGACCATAATTAAGATGCATAAATATGTAATGGAAAATTATGAGCTTACTTTGCCACAAAGTTTTAAAGCAAACATGAACAGCGAAAATAGAAAAGAGATTTTGGATGAAAGGAGAGAGTTAGAGACAGAGATAATAGAACTTCTGAAAGAAGCAAATAGTGAGTTTACTCTAGATGATGTAAAAGAGACAATTTATAACGAAAAAGAAAACGACGATATGCAGGATGTAATCGCCATGTTCAACACCGGTGAACCAAACGCTCCACACATGGGTACCATTGTTGAAATGGTTACTGACGCTTGGAACTGCTTTCCACATAAAGCACTTAGTGGTCTAAGTCCAAAGGAAATACTTTTAAATTATGAAGAGAAAGATAAGAGGAAGGACAAAAAATAAGTAAAACCCAGATAGGCATGGCTTGAACACAACCCAACTTTACCAAGGCTTTGATGGGCAAGTACAACATTCAATCCCTTTCTCCTTTGTAATTAAACTACCTAGACCACAGAAATTATTTGGGAATAAATGAATATACCCGCCGAGCCGAAGTCCAGTGGGTGCTTTAAAGGGCGTGAGAGGTTGCTTGGTTCTTGTAACTTGCAACATCACGCCCTTTTGTGGGTGGACTATCGAGAAAAAAAGAGCGTGTTGATGGCCTCGTTAGCCCCTTCAACAGAGGGCCACGGGTTACCGTGACCTCCACGCGATCCTTGGCGAATTCTCCTGTCGATTCGTCGTACTCGCCGGTCCATCCGTTTTTCAGCAGGATCTCACCGATCGCTGGCACTTCTGCTGGTGTGAACACCGCACTCCGGTTGGGGTTGTTGGTGTTGGTCATGACGATAGCCGTAACCGTAACTTGTCGCATACCGACCTCCTCTATTTTTAATTATGGCATACTTATAATGATAATGCAATAGTTTTAATATTGTGTTAAAATCTAAACTTCATGAGTAAAACTCAAATAGGAATCGTGGGGTTGCCGAATGTGGGGAAGTCCACACTCTTTAATGCGCTCACCAAGAAGGGAGTGCCGGCGGAGAATTATCCGTTTTGTACCATAGACCCATCAGTTGGTATTGTGCCAGTGCCGGATGAGCGGTTGGAACGGCTCAGCGAGTTGAGCCGTTCGAAAAAGACTATTCCAGCGGTAGTGGAGTTCGTGGATATCGCCGGGTTGGTGAAAGGCGCGTCGGAAGGGGAAGGGTTGGGCAACAAATTCCTTTCTCATATACGTGAAGTGGATGCCGTCATAGAGGTGGTCAGAATTTTCGAAGACAAAGAGATAATTCATGTCCACGATAAGATTGATCCACTGTTTGATATTGGGATTATCAATATGGAACTGGAGAAGGCTGGTATTTCTAAACCCACCCTCTACGTTCTCAATATGTCAGAAGCGGCGGAGAATCTGGATGTAAAAGTTCCCGGACCGTACGTCAAGATCGATCCGGTCTTCGGTACTGGACTCGACCAACTTATAAACGAATCATACAAACTTCTTAACTTAATAACTTTTTTCACTACGGGCGTTGATGAATCGAGAGCTTGGACTACCCGCCGTGGAGCTACAGCACCACAGGCGGGCAGGTCCATACATAGTGATTTTGAAACCAAATTTATTCGTGCGGAAGTGATTCATTATGACAAACTCATAGAAGCCGGTTCTCTAGTAGCCGCTCGAGAAAAAGGTTGGCTCCGTACAGAAGGTAAGACTTATGTAGTACAAGATGGAGATGTGATTGAGTTTTTGATTTAAAGGATTGACAGTACGTATCCGTTGTATATACTTAGGATATGAAAACAATGCTTAGTATTAAGACTGATAGTAAACTCAAGAAAGAGGCCCAGAAGATAGCCAAGGAAATGGGGCTATCTATGAGTGTGCTTGTAAATCAAGGCTTAAGGAAACTTGTAGAAACTCGATCTGTAACTTTCCAGGCGCCACTTATTCCTAACGCCAAGACAGGTCGTGCTCTCAAGAAGGCTATGGCTGACATAAAAGCAGGAAAAAATCTTTATGGACCTTTCAAATCCGGCAAGGAAATGGTTGCCAGTTTGCGTCACTGATTTATGAAAGTTCTCTACGATAAAAACTTTCGGAAGAGATCAGCGAAGCTACCTATAAAACTCCAAGACCAAATTGGGAAAAGAATCGATATATTTATTTCAAATCAATTTGATCCAACACTAAACAACCATCCGCTACATGGAGAATATGAAAACTACAGAAGTATAAACATCACTGGCGACTACCGAGCCATCTATTTTACAAAAGGTGGTGTGGCAATTTTTATTAGAATTGGCACTCACAGCGAATTGTTCGGTTGAATTTTTGATATAGAAAAGGGCCCTGGCTGGGTACATGGCCCTTCTATGTTTGGGGGAGAAGCTACTTTTGCTCCCCCTCCAACTCGCGGTACATGATCGCCGCGGCAATCCGTCCACCCTTAACTTGATACACGACACCCTTCACTGTGATGAAAACCATGGCTAACTCCTAAGGTGGGCCTGTAATGCTGGAAGGTGGCCCTGAAACCTTTCCATATTTAACTCTATCATAGTCTCATAGATTTGTCAAGCACTAGATAAGACCAACATTTTTGCTCAAAATCTGTTATAATCGCTTCATGCAAAACAAAATGACTGCCAAAGACTTCTTTTTACACATCGCTGTTATCGCCTTTCTATATACGGGCATAGTGGCGCTTCTTAACATCCTCTTCAGGGTGATAAATGTCGCTTTCCCACAGGTAACTCAATACGGCTATTACGGTTCGACTTCCATCTCTCTGCCAGTGGCGACACTTATCGTAGTTTTCCCACTCTTCCTCTTTCTGGCCAATGTACTTCGCAAAGGTTATGTCGAGGACCCATCTCGTAAAGAGTATGCTGTCCGCAAGTGGCTCATCTACATCACTCTCTTCATTGCTGGGGGAGTTTTGGCCGGCGACTTAGTTACTCTCATCTACTATTTCCTCGACGGACAGGAGATGACAACGGCATTTCTCTTGAAAATTCTTTCGGTCTTGGTGGTGACTGGTTGTATATTCGGTTACTACATAGATGATCTCAAGGATCGTCTAACAAATGCACGCAGAAATATCTGGAGGGTAGTGGCAGGAATTTTAGTTGTCGGCTCAATCGTCGCTGGCTTTAGTGTTCTCGGCACACCATCGAGTCAGCGCATGCTTCGCTACGATTCGCAAAAAGTTTCTGACTTACAAAATATCCAATGGCAGATTGTAAATTACTGGCAACAGAAGGGGACATTACCTACTACTCTCACGGAACTAGAAGATCCTATATCTGGGTTTGTTATCCCTGTAGATCCGCAGAGTCAACCTTATGAGTATAAGAAAATAAATAATCTGGCTTTCGAACTCTGTGCTACATTCAACAAATCAGCACAAGTCACAAATGGTTCTATGGTTCCTGCAGTCCCTGCTATCTACACCGAACCGATGGGTAAACTTGGAGACAGCTGGCAGCATGAAGCTAGCAGACAATGTTTCTCTCGTACTATTGATCCAGAACTTTACCCAGTCAGGTCGAAAATCTAGTTCGACAAGCTCACTATAAATAAATGCATGAGTACGACCCTAAACAGATAGAGTCTAAATGGCAGAAAGAGTGGGAGAAATCTGGTATTTATAAAGCGCAAGATTCTTCCAAGAAACCGAAGTACTATGCGCTCATAGAATTTCCTTACCCCTCTGCTAATGGTCTGCACGTTGGACACCCTCGACCTTATATAGGTATAGATATCATCGCGCGCAAACGTCGAATGGAGGGTTACAACGTTCTCTACCCAATTGGTTGGGATGCTTTCGGCTTACCAACAGAAAATTACGCTCTCAAAACTGGCAAGGACCCCAGAGTAGTGACGAAAGAAAATTCCGATACCTTCCGCCAACAGATTCAGTCTCTAGGAGTTTCTTTCGACTGGTCACGGGAGATAAATACTACCGATCCGAAATATTACAGGTGGACGCAGTGGATCTTCTTGAAATTCCTTGAGAAAGGTCTGGCTTACAAGGCTAAGATGCCGATCAACTGGTGTCCGAAAGATAAGATTGGTCTAGCCAATGAGGAAGTGGTGGATGGTAAGTGTGAGCGTTGTGGTACGGAGGTGGAGCAGAGAGAGAAAGAACAGTGGATGCTCGCTATTACAAAATATGCTGACAGACTTCACGATGATCTTGATACTGTGGATTACCCCGAACGAGTCAAGACTCAACAAAGAAATTGGATCGGTCGTTCTGAAGGAGCTCTGATCAAATTCGACGACATAGAAATTTTTACTACTCGTCCGGACACAATCTTCGGCGCGACATTTCTTGTTGTATCTGGGAAAGAAGATAAGTTCACGGGCAAATATGTGACGAATCCTGCTACGAAAGAGAAGATTCCAGTTTGGGAAGCGGAATATGTCATGGCTGACTATGGAACAGGGGCTATCATGGGTGTGCCTGCTGACGATGAGCGCGACATGGAGTTTGCCAAGAAATACAAATTACCTATAGTTATAGATTATCAAAAAGCTGGATTCGAAGATTTCGGCAAAAAGGTTGTCAAATACAAACTCCGGGATTGGGTCTTTTCGAGACAGCGATACTGGGGTGAGCCGATACCGGTGGTGCATTGTGAGAAGTGCGGCATTGTGCCTGTGCCGGAGGAAGATTTGCCGGTGCTTCTGCCGGAGGTCAAGAATTACCAGCCCACCGACACCGGCGAATCGCCCCTGGCCAATATCAAGGAGTTTGTGGACACCGAGTGTCCACAGTGCGGCGGCAACGCCAAGAGAGAGACTGACACCATGCCCAACTGGGCCGGCTCTTCTTGGTATTTTCTCGCTTATCTTTTTGACAAAAAAGGATTCGAGAATCCCGCATCAATTGAAAATTGGAAATTGCAAATTGAAAATTTCCGGCATTTCATGCCGGTAGACTGGTACAACGGAGGTATGGAACACACCGTGCTTCATCTTCTGTATTCGCGTTTCTGGAATAAATTTCTATATGATTTGAAATTAGTACCGACAGCTGAACCTTATAAGAAGCGCACTTCCCACGGCATCATCCTGGCCGAAGGTGGAGAGAAGATGAGTAAGTCAAAAGGCAATGTCATTAATCCAGACAGTATCGTGGAGCGTTTCGGCGCGGACACCCTGCGACTCTACGAGATGTTCATGGGCCCCTTTGAGCAGGCTATTGAGTGGAGTGAAGACGCACTTGTCGGTCCGCGCCGTTTTTTGGAGAAAGTTTGGCGTCTTCAAGGTCGAATCTTAGATACAGATTCTCAAGATTCGACCTTGGTGCATCAAACAGTTAAAAAAGTTTCTGAAGATATCGAATCAATGAGATTCAATACTGCTGTCTCGGCTCTTATGATCTACACTAATGCTCTAGATAAACAAGAGAAAGTTAGTGAGAAAGAGTTTGAAATACTACTTATACTCCTCGCTCCATTTGCGCCGCATATTACAGAAGAGTTGTGGTCGAGCCTAGGGCACAAAAATTCAATTCATACAGAAACTTGGCCTATCTTCGATCCTAAAAAAATAGAAACAGATGAAGTGACCATGGCAATACAGATTAATGGTAAAGTGCGGGCTAGTTTAGTGGTCGAGCGTGGGCAAAGTGAAGCAGAAATTAAGGCGACAGTCCTAGCTTTACCAGAAGTTGAAAAGTGGCTAGCTGGTAAGGAGCCTAAGAAGGTGATTGTGGTATCTGGCAAGATCATAAGTATAGTCACTTGACCCCGACTTGACCCCGTTAGAGAAAAGTCGCCCCAAGGTGACTGAAGCACTCGCTTTGCGAAGGCGTTCTCTAACGGGGTTGACACTCATATGGTATAGTGATACAAATACACTATAACTATGAGCGAAGAGAAAATAGCTTTAAGTTTCAAGCCAAAAGAAGTCACCAAACGCCTCTTGTCGAGTCTGACTAAGCGCGGTCAAGATGTCTTGTCTAGTCGCTATGGATTGGGATCAAAGTCGACCAAACTCACTCTAGATGCTATAGGTAAGAGGTACAACATCACTCGTGAACGTGTTCGCCAGATCGAGAACCACTCTCTAGCCGCTGTTCGCAAATCCAAAATTTACAAAGACTGTGAACCCATCTTCACTGAACTGAAAGCGCTGATCGTGGGTCTCGGTGGCTTGGTTTCCGAGAAAGATCTTCTGAATCATTTAAGCAAAGATCTAAATACCCAAAATCATTTCCATTTCCTCCTAGTCATTGGCGAAGAGTTCAAGCGTGAGAAAGAGGATGAAGAGTTCAAACACCGCTGGCACGTGGACCCAGAGTTATCGGAGAAGATCAAAGTGGCTCTACGCAAACTGTATTCGAAACTTTCTGATGATGAACTAGTAGTTGAAAGTGACTTAGTGGATTCTTTCCTCGAGGAAGTGAAAGACTTGAATGAGAAATATAAAAACGAAGAGGTTATCAAGCGTTGGCTCTCTATCTCACACAAGATTGGGAAGAATCCTTTAGGCGAATGGGGTCGCTCCTCATCTCCGAACGTCAACGCCAAAGGCATGCGCGATTATGCTTTCCTAGTCATACGAAAACACGGTTCCCCAATACACTTCAAAGAAGTAGCCAAGGCTATTACCCAATATTTCAATAAAAAGGCTCATGTGGCCACTACTCACAACGAACTTATTAAAGACCCCAGATTCGTCCTAGTTGGTCGTGGACTATATGCTCTCGCCGAGTGGGGTTATATGTCTGGTGTAGTGAAAGACGTTATTAAAAAAATTCTTGAGAAAGAAGGCCCACTGGTCAAAGAGAAGATGGTGGAGAAGGTCTTGAAAGAACGCTATGTCAAAGAAAATACTATCTTGGTCAATCTCCAGAATTCTAAGTATTTCAAGAAAGACAGAGATAATCGCTACCATAACGTTTAAATTCCGTGTAAAATGGGGGCATGATAGAGAAGTTTGTTTCCCTTTTCCAAACTGAGTTTTATATGAAGGTTTGGCGGACTGCCGCCGAAACTTGGCCTATTTGGCTACCTCTTATCCTCATCAACCTACTTTTCCATACCTGGTT
>Ga0209542_10009581_pt1 | contig 17735 bp, 19 predicted proteins | sample RifCSPhighO2_01_FD_184028 | JGI IMG/M metagenome (GOLD analysis project Ga0209542, IMG submission 184028) | Soil microbial communities from Rifle, Colorado - Rifle CSP2_plank highO2_0.1 (SPAdes) (version 2) | ecosystem: Environmental > Terrestrial > Deep subsurface > Rock core/Sediment ...
CCGCTTTATAGAATAAATTGTTGATTTTGACTTAAGAACAAGTTGGCGCTTTGCAACATCTCCCACAATATGGGATATTGGATCTACCACGGACGGGATAACATTTCTTCCTTCCGCTGAATGAATAACTTTTGGCGATCCACCCTCCATTACCGCCACACATGAATTTGTTGTCCCTAAATCAATACCGATTATTTTTCCCATAATTAGTTTTTCCTTCCTACTTTTACTCTTGCCGCTCTTAACAGCTTTTCATTTAATAAATATCCGGGACTTAATTCTTCTATAACTTTACCTTCGTCACCATCTGTTATTTCGACACACTCCATTGTTTCCGGATTAAAATTCTGCCCTATTGTTTCAACTCTTGTTACTCCTTCGTCTTTTAAAACACCCAGAAATTGTTTAATGCTTAATTCCAATCCCTTGTCTTCAACGTGTTTCCCGACCATTATTAGTATATCCAAAACCGGTAAAAGTCGCAAGAGTAATTCTTTATTTGCTATTCTTATCCAGTTTTTTTTATCCTCAACTGTTCTTTTTTCTAAATTCTGATAATCTGCCAAAACTCTTCTTACCTGACCCTCTAGCTCTTCACATTTTTTTTTGCACCCTTCGCACTCTTTGTTCTCTGATTTTTCTTCTTTACTTTCTTTCTTCTTTTTATCTTCAGTCATACAATTTTCAACTCTCAACTTTCAACTTCGTCTTACCATCCCTTTGCTATTTCTTCAATTAAATTGCTAAAATAACGGACAGTTGGAACAATTTGTGTATAATTAAGTCTTACAGGACCCAGAACTCCAACTTCTCCCTCCAAATGCATTTGTGTTTCATAGCGCCTAAATACAAAACCATACGTTGCCGGAAGTTTTGGTCCTAAATCCTCACCTAAAAGAACTTGCACGTCTTCATCGTTAACAAAACTTGAAAATAAATTATCAAAATAGCCAAATTCGTCAATTGCAGAAAGAAGAGTTTTTGTAATATCTATGTCAAAAAACTCAGGCATATCTAAAATATTGGCATAACCCGAACAAAAAACATCTCCGTCTTTTGTTGTTGCTATAGCAAGGGCTCCTGTTTTTTCAGCTAAGGATCTCGTTAGTTCTTTCATAAACCTTTGCTCTTTTTCCCTGTAATCCCAAAGTTTTTCCTTAACCGCAACTTCCTCAGCAACAGAAAGTTCTTTTTCTTTCATTAGCTGCTTTACATAAAATTTCATGCCGATTGGAGTTGGGACACGACCGGATGATGTGTGGGTTTTTTTAAGATATCCTAAATCTGTAAGACGAACCATTTCGTTTCTAATAGTTGCGGGGGAGGCGGAAAGATTGTGCTTTTTTTCCAGAGTTTCAGAGCCAACAGGCTCTGCTGTATTTATATACTCTTCGGTTAGACTTTTTAATATATCTATTTGACGCTGTGTTAAATCATGCATAGAATACTTTTGTCATCCTGAAGTCCGAAGGACTGAAGGATCTCTTAAGAATTAGCAGTATCATAACACGAGTGCTAGAGAGTGTCAAGTCCCAAATTTGTGCTAAACTTTAAACATGAGACGGAAAAAAAGACCACTGCTCCTTTTTATTCTTGGTTTATTATTCTTGGTAGGTTTAATTTCTTTAATATTTTTTTTCGACCCGACATATCAATTTAGAATTTATAATTTAGAATTCAGAATTACTATTCTATTTTTTATATTTCTTTTCCTCGCCGTATCCTCCCTTTTCTCTTACCTTTTTAAAAACATTAGGCGGGGAGTTTTTATTGGATTATTTACAGCTTCATATCTTATTTTTCGTCTTAATAATTTAAACCAAATTTTTTTTCTCACTGTTCTTCTTGCGATTTTTATAACTTTCGAGTTAATTTTCACCCGGCAAAAATAAATAAATCCCGTTTCGCGAAGCTATTCCGATCCCGTATCGGAATTATATGTGCGATCCGGTAAGCTTGCCGCAAATTAGGCTATCTGTTAAAATACCATCATGGCTAAATTTTATCTAACAACAACGCTACCTTACGTAAATGCCGATCCGCATCTTGGATTTGCATTGGAAATCGTTCAGGCAGATATAATTGCCAGGTTTCACAAACTTCTTGGCGAAGATATTGTTTTTAACACCGGGACAGATGAACATGGGCAAAAAATTTATCAAAAAGCGCTGGAAGCAAGAGAAACCCCAAAAGCGTATGCAGACAAACACGCGGTAAATTTTGAAAAACTTAAAAAAGCTCTTAATTTAAGTTATACCCATTTTATCCGCACAACCGATCCGAGTCACATAGAAGCAGCGGAAGCTTTCTGGAAAAGATGCGATGAAAACGGCGATATTTATAAACAGATATATAAAATAAAATACTGTGTTGGATGCGAACTGGAAAAAACCGATTCGGAACTAACTGACGGAATTTGTCCGATTCATCCTAATTTGAAACTGGAAGTTATTAAAGAAGAAAACTATTTTTTTAGATTTTCCAAATACCAAAAGCCTCTTTTGGAGTACTATGAAAAAAATCCAAAATTTGTAGTTCCCGATTTTAGATTTAATGAAATAAAAAACTTCGTTAAAGCAGGATTAGCTGATTTTAGTATTTCCCGCTTAAAAGAAAAAATGCCATGGGGAATACCGGTTCCCGACGATGAAAATCAAGTTATGTACGTATGGTTTGACGCATTAATAAACTATATTTCAACTCTTGGATGGCCAAAGAACGATAAAAATTTTGAAGAATTCTGGGGGACTATTAATAACCCAAATGCAATTCAAATTGCCGGAAAAGATAATCTTAGACAGCAATCTGCCATGTGGCAGGCAATGCTTATGTCGGCAGGCCTGCCTAATTCTAAACAAATAATAATCCATGGATTTATCACAAGTAACGGGCAAAAAATGAGCAAATCCTTAGGCAATGTTATTAACCCGTTTGAAATAGTTGAAAAATATGGAACGGACGCGCTCCGCTACTGGCTTGCAACTCTAAGTCCGTTTGATGATGGAGACTTTACTTGGGATAAATTCAAAGAGGTTTACAATGCCGACCTGGCAAACGGATTAGGAAATTTAGTTTCCCGAGTTGCAAAACTCTGCGAAACTTCAGGCTTCTCTTATCATGTCATTCCCGCGCGCCGCTTCGAAGAAGCTAGTCCCCTTGGGGGGCAAGCGGGAATCCAAGAACAGGTCAAAAAAGAATTAGAAAAATACCGGTTTGATGAGGCAATAAAAAAAATCTGGGAAAATGTTACAAAAGCAAATCAGTCAATTAACGAAACAAAGCCCTGGACGCTACAAGGAGAAGAACTCAAAAAAAGTTTGAGAAATCTAGTTTTGATGATTGATCTTATTGCTTCCGATCTTAAACCATTCCTTCCGGAAACGGCCGAAAAAATAGAAGAACAATTTAAAGGTCCAAAAATTGTGTCTAAAGAACCACTTTTCCCAAGAATATAAGCCACTATTGATTTGACCTAGCAACCTTCAAATTATATAATACGCCGATGAGTCCAGAAATTACATGGCATAAAGAAGCAGTACAATTATACAAAGGGCCAGAAGAAGATAAATTATTTCGTGTGGAAACATATTTAACTAGAGGGTTTGAAATTATTAATAATTTAGATGATAAAGTTCTTCCTGTTAAAAAAGATCCACGAATTCTTTTGGTTGGAATTGGTAGAAAATCTTATTCTGTTGCGTGCAGTTATACTCCTTTTGTTGTTTCTGCTTACTTAGAGCATTTAGGAGCAAAATATAAAATGATTGTCGTTGATATTTTGGGGGATGTAATTAATGACGTCAGAACAAGAGAAAATATCTATGTACTAGAAGCAGACATGGATGAAGATGACCTAGGAGATCCAAGAGAAAAAGAGTATTGGGGAAAATATCTTTCAATAACTAGGCAAGAAGATAGAATTGTAAAAACGCCTGAAGAAGGATTAGAAATAATTGATACATATGCCTCGGCAGATTTTCATTTTGCCAGAGGTATTCACGCAGCAAGGATACCAACAGGATTTAAAACAAAATCTCAAACAGGAGATATTTCATTTATTAAAGATGATATTGCTTTTGCTGATTTAAGCTACTATACTCCTTTTGACTATATTGATTGCAATAACGTTTTCTATCAATTAGTAATATCTGGACAGATGATGGCAATAGTAAACTTGGCAAAATCATTAAATCCAGGAGGAATATTGTTTGTAAACGATATTGGGGATTATGTGGGCAATCCTCTTTTTGCCGAAGTAGGAGGTTGGCTTGATGATGAGAAATTACAGCAAATTGGACTAGTTAAAGAAGATTTTGAAATGACGAAACATGAGATTGAAGATGGAAGATATATTGATAGATTTACAAGAGTTGGAACTTTTTTGAGAAAAAAATAATATAATTTAAATATTGAGATTATTAGCAATTTATATTGAACAATCAGATATAATTTGTTAATATATAAATATATGAAAACAGCTAAAACATTACATATAAAAGAATATAAGCTTCCAATAATTATTCACAAGGAAAAAGAAGGCGGATTTAGCGCTAAATGTTCCGTGTGGAAAGATTGCTATGCACAAGGCGAAACATTGGAAGAAGTGATTACTGAAATCTCTTATGTCGCGTCATCACTCATTGAATTATACAAAGAAGAAGACATGAAGATTCCTTTGAAACTCAAAAAAGAATCCTCTAAAAAAGAAAACGATTTTGAAATCGACATTCCTTTAATTGTATCGGCCAATTAAATCTATGGCAAATATTTTCCCTCTACCTTACCGTGTAGTTATTAAAAAACTCCGAAAACTAGGTTTTGCCTTTAGAAGAGCAACAGGCGGATCACACGAAATCTGGTGGAATGAAAAATCAAGAAAAACCTGTGTTGTACCACATCATAAAGAAATAAAATCAGGTACTCTTAAAAGTATTATTAAACAGGCTGGAGTAAACGAAAAAGAATTTCTGAACTCTTAATTTATCTTTCAGATCTATCCGTATTTCTTTTTCAGAAGCAAGAGGAAGATACTCAGAACAAATATTACAGAGTTTACAAATATTATTGGCAAAGCAGAATTTAAGACTCCATATATAATCCATAAAGAAGAAGCTGTAGCAAGCATTGAATATGTTAAAAACGAAATATCTTTTGTTCGTTTGGTTATATAGCATCTATAAACTTGAGGTAAAAACGTAACAACCCCAATACCCGCTGCTGTAAAACCCGTAATATTAATTAAAAGATTTGTATCCATTCTTATATGGTAACATATTTTTGAGGTATAATAAATTATCATGATTGATGCTCATTGCCACCTGAATTTTAAAGCTTTTGAGGAAGATTTCGACAAAGTTATCAAAAGGGCGTTTGGTAGCGGAGTTACTAAAATTATTAATGTCGGGACAAAACTTGATTCTTCTGAAAAAGCGATTAAACTTACAGAAAAATACGAAAACTTATACGCAACGGTTGGAATACATCCCCATCATGCGGATAAATTAGAGCCTGAATGGGATAAAAAGTTAGAAGAACTAGTCCTACGGAGCAGGATCTCGCTCCGCGAGACAAAACACCCTAAAGTTGTCGCGATTGGAGAAACAGGGCTGGATTTTTATAGCTATGAATCAAATGGGATAACAAATCCAAGCCTTCAAAAAAAATTATTTATAAAACAAATAGAGATCGCCTATAAACTGAAACTCCCTCTTCAAATACATAATAGGCAGGCCGGGAAAGACATTTTAGATATATTAATGGATTACCGATCATTTTTGTTAGATATTCCGGGTGTTTTCCATTGTTTTTCTGGAAATATAGATTTTTTAAAGAAAGTGCTTGATTTAGGTTTTTATATTGGATTCAATGGGAATATAACTTATAAAGGAATTGCTAAAGGTGAAACAACCGATCTTAAAGATTTGGTTAAATACGCGCCAATTGAAAGAATTATTACAGAAACAGACAGTCCGTATTTAACTCCGGTGCCCCATCGGGGGCAGAGGAATGAGCCTAAATATGCTATAATTGTAGCGCAAGCTATAGGTGAAATTAAAAGTCTAACTTTTGAAGAAATTGATAGAATAACAACCGAAAATGCAAAAGCTCTCTTTCAACTAGATGCTAGACGCTAATTTACCAGACGCTAAAAAAATGACTAATTTTTTTGACAATATTTTTACCCGCTACCCTGTTAAAACTAAACGCTTACTGGAAATTATGCCCGGAATTTTTTCCTGGACTCTTATTTTATCTCCTGTTTGGGGATCTCTTTTTGCTCCTTACGCAATTGCCTACTTTATATTATTTTTTGATGTCTACTGGTTTTATAAATCATTTTCCTTGTCTATTACTGCCTATATTGCGACAAAAAAAATTAAAGAAGCAGAATCTGAAGATTGGCTGAATAAAGCAATCAATCTTGAAAATTACCATAAGGTTAATCATGTGGTAATTATTCCCAACTATACGGAAGGGGTTAATATTTTAAGAAAATCAATAAAATCAATTGCAGACCAAACTTTTCCTTTAAAACAAATATTTGTCGTTTTAGCAATGGAAGAAAGAGAAGAAAAAGTAAAAGAAAGAGCAAAAGTACTAATAGGAGAATTTAAAGATAAATTTGGAGGAATATTTGCAACATATCACCCGGATATTCTAGGGGAGGTTAAGGGAAAATCATCCAACGAGGCTTATGCCGGAAAAATCGCATATAAAGAACTTATTGAAAAAGGGCTTATTGATATAGATTTTGCAACCATTTCATCTGTTGATGCAGATTCTATATTTGATCATCAATATTTTTCCTATTTAACCTACAAGTTTTTAAAAGATCAAAATCGTCATAATAAATTCTGGCAGTCCGCAACTGTTTATTACAATAATATATGGCAGGTTCCGGCCCCAACAAGAATTATTTCTTTTTTTGGAAGCCTCTGGAGAACAGCCGTTCTTCTTCATGGAGATCGGCTGGTTGCAAATGCGACATACACTTTATCTTTTAAACTTTTAAAAGAAATAGATTTTTGGGATACGGACGTTATTCCGGAAGATTACAGAATATTTTTTAAAGCATTTTATAAAAAACACGGCAATATATGGATTGAACCAATTTTTCTTAAAACATCAATGGATGCTGCCCATTCGACAAGTTATATAAAGAGTTTAAAGAATAAGTATAATCAGGAGCTTAGATGGTCATGGGGAGTATCGGACGATCCTTTATTCATTAAATGGTGGCTAACTGTTCCCAATGTTCCATTTGCCAGAAAAACAATCATGCTTTTCCATGTGGTTCTTGATCATTTTCTTTGGCCCGTGAACTGGTTTATAATAACAGTTGCGGCAAACATTATGCCTTTTATAAATCCTGTTTTCTCAAGAACAACCCTTGGTTATAATTTACCCCGTTTAGCAGGTTTCATATTAACTTCATGTCTTTTTTCTTTATTAACTTTAATTGTAATAGATTTAAGAAATAGGCCTAAAAACTCCGCGAGCTCAAAAGCAAGACAGTTTTTATTTCCTCTTGAATTTGTTCTTCTACCGATTGTAGGTTTTTTCTTATCGACACTTCCCGCCATTATTTCACATACAAAACTCATGTTTGGAAAAAGAATGGAATATAAAGTCACAGAAAAGGTATGAAGATATTATCGATTATTGAAAAAAGTAAACAGTTCTGGTTTCTTTTGGTTGTCCTTTTCTCTTTTTTCCTCCTTCGCTTGCCTTCGCTTTTTGAACCATATTGGTATGGAGACGAAGGAATATACCAGGTTTTAGGCATGGGTATGAACCAGGGAAGAATACTCTATAGAGATATTTGGGATAATAAACCTCCTCTTTTGTATATGCTTTACGCCCTTTTTTCGTCCGATCAATTTACGCTAAGAGCAGTTTCTTTAGTTTTTGGATTATTGTCTATAATTGTCTTTTTCTTCCTCGCTAAAAAGCTTTTTTATTCGCAATCTGGCGGAAATAAAATCGCGTTTTTTACAACATCCATTTATTCTGTGCTTTTCGGTTTGCCTCTTCTAGAAGGAAATATTGCCAATTCGGAGAATTTTATGCTTTTTCCAATTTTACTATCAGGATTTCTAATTGTTAAGCTATATTCACCTCGTGTCATTCCCGCGAAGGCGGGAATCCAGAATAAGAACGACATGGATTCCCATTTTCATGGGAATGACAAAAAAAAATATTTAATTTTGTTTCTCGCCGGTTTAGTTTTGTCTTTTGCTTTTCTATTTAAAATAGTCGCAATTTTTGATTTTGCGGCATTTATCCTTTTTATCTTCTTTATTGAGTTTGAAAATATCAAAAATCTTTTTTCCTCAATTATTAATGTTGCGTCTTATATTCTTGGTTTTATCATCGCAATAGTTTTAACCGCTTTATATTTTGTATTAAATAATGCTTTTTTTGATTTCATTAAAGCAGCTTTCATGCAAAATGTAGGCTATGTGGGTTACGGAAATAAATTTATAATTCCGCAAGGATTATTAATCGCAAAACTTTTTGTGTTATCTCTCTTTATCCTTTTTATATTTTCAAAAAGAAAAATATTAAAACCATCAACTATATTTGTATTAATTTGGCTTGCTTTTTCTATTTTTAATGCACTTTTCTCCCAAAGGCCTTATACGCATTATCTTTTAGTGCTTCTCCCGAGCTTCTGCTTATTCTTAGGGTTATTAATCTGGGATAAAAGAATGCAAAAAATATACCTGTTTTCGCTTTTTGTTTTAATTGTTATTTTAGCTAATAATTTTACAATTTATGCTAAAACAAGCGGTTATTATCAAAACTTTATTTCTTTTATAACAGGCTCTAAAAATGTTTTTTCTTATCAAAACTTTTTTGACAGAAATACTCCCAATGATTATGAATTGGCACAATTTATTAGAACACACACTAGCAGCAATGATTCAATTTTTATTTGGGGAAATAACGCGCAAGTATATAAATTGGCAAATAAACTACCAGTAGGAAGATTTACTGTCGCATATCATATGTCGGCAAACGAAACTTATTTAAAAGAAACATTAAACGCTATTAATAAATCGAATCCAAAATATATTATTGTTACATCTCCTAAAAATCCAATTCCATATTCTGTAATGAACTACAGCCGAATAATTAATATTAACAACTCTACTATTTATGAACGCGCTTTTTAAAAATATAAAATCTGACAAAATTCTTTTATGGAGTACCGTTCTTTCTCTATTCTTAATTTTATTTAACTTGGCTTATACTTTATTTTCTTATTCCAGTCTTCCTCCTCTAGTTGCCATTTATAATCAGATGCCTTGGGGGGAGGGAAGATTGGGATTAAAAATAGAAATCTTTATACCGGTAATAATCGCATTTTTAATCTTTATTAGTAATTTAATTTTCTCCGGTATTTTTTATAATAAAATGCCTCTTATATCCCGCATACTTTGCACTACCAATCTTTTGACATCTTTTTTATCTCTTCTTATTGTCGCAAGAACAATAAGACTTGTTGTGTAAAATATGCTTAACTTTATTCAAAATAATATAACCTTTTTTCCTTTTGTAGCGGCATTTATTGCGACATTATTATTAACACCGTTTTCACTGATATTTATTAAAAAAATAGGTTTATTTGACGATCCCAAAACACGAAACCATCCCGGAATTATTCATACAAAACCAATTCCAAGAGGAGGGGGGATTCCTCTTTTTTTTGGAATATTGGTTGCTTCAATTATATTTTTGCCAATTACAAAAACAACAACTCCTATTTTTATCGCAAGTTTTATTGCACTTGTTATCGGCATATTGGACGATAAATTTGATATCTCTCCATATATTAGATTTTCTATAAATATTCTTTGCGCATTAATAGTGGTTGGTTTCGGAGTAAGTATTCCTTTTATTACAAATCCAATGGGAGGAATCTTGCATCTGGATGCAATAGGTTTTCCCTTAAATTTATTAGGAATTAACTTTTCTATTCTTCTGTCCGACATCGTTGCTATTATATGGATTGTTTGGGTAATGAATATGCTTAATTGGAGTAAAGGGGTAGACGGTCAAATGCCGGGAATCGTTGCTATTTCCGCTGTCGTAATTGGAATTTTGAGCATGCGTTTTGTCCAGCTTGATGCCAATTCTATTATTGCAACAAAACTCTCTTTTATAATTGCAGGCGCATCTGTTGGATTTTTAATTTTTAATTTTTATCCCGCAAAAATTTTTCCGGGATACGGAGCAACCTCTGTCTATTTGTTGCTAACTGTTGTTTCTATGCTGTCTACGGCAAAACTTGCAACAGCAATATTAGTTATGGGAGTACCAATGGTTGATGGAGTATTTACAATCGGAAGAAGAATCCTGTCTGGTCATTCTCCCTTTTGGCACGACAATAAGCACCTGCACCATATGTTATTAAAACTTGGTTTTGGGCAAAGACGTATCGCATTGTTTTATTGGTCTATTTCTGCTATATTGGGATCAATTTCTCTAACGCTTGAGAGCAAAGGAAAAATTTTTGCGATTATTATGCTTGTTGTGTTATTAGGAGGCGCGTTGTTGTTCTTACACCTTATTTTAAAATATAAAGACAATGAAACTGGCATTTGATATTTTTAGATTACTTCGTCCCAGGCAATGGATAAAAAACTTTGCTATTCTTGCGTCTGTTCTTTTTGCGGGAAAATTATTTGACATTGAAATACTGGGGAAAATAATACCTTCTTTTTTTGTATTCTGCGCTTTATCATCCGCAATCTACATAGTAAACGATATTTTTGATTTGGAAAAAGACAAATTGCACCCTTCTAAAAAATATCGGCCGCTAGCTCATGGTGACGTTCCTATTCCTCTTGCTTTATTAATTGCTGTTATATTTTCAGTTTTCTCTCTTTTTGTAGGATCGTTAGTCACGCCTGCATTTTTTTTATCTATTATTGTTTATTTAATTCTTCAGATTTCTTACTCTGTTTTTCTGAAAAACATTGCGGTTATTGATATTCTGGCAATAGCAGCAGGGTATATGTTAAGAGTATATGCCGGAGAATTAGCAAGCGGCCTTCGTATCTCCGTTTGGCTCTTATTGACTGCCATTTCTTTGTCCCTTTTCTTAGCCGTAGGCAAAAGAAGATCGGAATTAACTTTAATTTCAAAATATTCGAAAGCGCAAATAGAACTTACCAGGAAATCCCTTTCTCATTATTCGGAAAGATTGCTGGACGTATATGCATCTGTTTTTGCAACTTCGACTTTTATTACATACTCTCTTTTTACTTTTCTTGAAAATCCGAGCGGTTTTAAACCGTCCTTTGGTTTGTTTATGCCCGAATTTCTCCCTGCATTTTTCCAAAGGAAGTGGCTTATGATTACAATTATACCTGTTGTTTACGGACTTATGCGTTACATGCAGGATATCTATGAAAAACACGAAGGCGAAAGCCCGGAAAAGGTCCTTTTATCAGATATTGCGCTTTTAATAACCGTTGCTCTTTGGGGAATTCTCGTAATCGGCATCATCTACTTCATCGGAGCATAGATTTGCTGGTCACCTCCTCCTCTACCCACCCTAAGGGTGTGTTAGGTAGACACCCTTAGTTATCTATATAACCATATTTATTCAAGAAGAAGGTGTTTTATTTTATCCAACTCTCTTTGATAATTGATTTGATCCTTTGCAAAGTCAATAAATTTTTCAGTTGATGGGAAAAAGCTTAGTAAGGTATTTGTATTTATAATATCCGATTTCGACTTATTCAGATAAACAGGATAAGAGGACCATTCGTATTCTTCAAGTTGGGAAATATTCTTTAGTATATAAGCCGTAAGTGGATTAATATGAATATATCTGGCGACATGTAGAAATTGTTCATCTGTTTCTATTCTAACTCCTTTAAACATTGTTTTAAATAAACTGCCATCTCTTTTTGTTCTTAAATTAAAATACTTGGCATAACTATTTTGAAGGTTGCTCATAAAAATTCTTATTCCGTTTTCTATAATTTCCCTAATTAGAAAATGGACGTGATTAGGCATAAGGCAAAAAGCAAACATTTCTATCTGTCCTTGATGTTTCTTTTTAAGCTCATTCATAAAATCTAATTTGCTTTTTAAAGGTAGTCTATTGTAATGAGAAAAGCGTAAAGGAGGATTAGTGTAACTATAAAATTCCATGACTTCCATTGCCCTTTGATAATAGCTATTGCCTAAAAAGATTGGCTGGCGGGCTATGCTTCGATTAAAAATATGATAAATTTGACTAACAACAAATGGTTCTTTACGGTAGGACATAATTTTATGCTAGTAGATATTTCCAAGGGTGTCAAGCTAGTACACCCTAAGGGTGGGTAGTTTGGGTGGGTAGTTTCAATAATCGCCTTCGCTATATACTGGACTAATTTTACACTTCGAGAGTGAACATCTTGACGTCTTGAACAATGTAGAAATTGTTAAAACTGCAACTTATTCTCAAAATAAGCATTGACCAAGTTACGAGTGTTAGCAGAAAGTTGACTTTCCATTTTTTTCAGTTCTTCCCAAGAAAAATAGTTTAGAGTATCAAATTTAGCTTCCATTATTTTAGGTGTTCCAGACTTAACAACTGCTTTATACCAAACATAATCTATAGAAAAACCATCTTCCAAAAATTCATGTTCACCTAACTTACTAATAATTTCAACTACTATACCAAGTTCTTCTTTAACTTCTCTCTCTGCTGTTTTAGTGGGATCTTCTCCTTCTTCTATTTTTCCGCCAGGAGTTTCCCATTGCACTCTTTTCGGAGTATTTCTGTGCAAAAGTAATATTTTACCTTTGTTATTTTGTAAAACGCATCCAGCTGCTTTAGTTTTATTCATTTTTTTAAAAACAACATTATTATATATTACTGTTTCTGGGCGTATTGGGAGCTTATCCAACCTATTTGTCCATCTTTAAGTTTTATTTTAAACCATCCAACTTGTTCATTTAATAAATCATATGTTTCTCCCGGTAAAACACGCGCTATTTCTGCTCCTCCTAAAGATGCGTCATTTCTAACTCTTAAAAACCCTGTTGGTGTTTGAAGAATCAAAACACGCTTAAAAGAAGGTGTTAGACTTAAAGATGGATTTACCGATGGAGTAATCGTTGGTGTGATACTTATTGCCTCCTGATTGATTCCCAAAAACGCTTCGACCAATAATTTATATCCCAAAACCATTCTAATCTTAATGCTTTTTTCTTTATAACCGTCTTTAATAATTTTAACTTCGTGATCAGATTCCGTTAAATCTTTTATAGAAATCGGTGTTCTGCCGGATGAATTACCATCTACCATAACCTGCGCGTTATCCGGAAAAGATATAACTAAAAGCTCCATGCCCTTAGAGTTATCAAGAGGACTTAAACTAATAACACTACCATCCGATGTTGCGCCGCTGCCAAATGTTCTGTCAACAACTGTTAAAACCGATTTTGAAATTTTGATCTTTTCTTCAAATGGAGAAAAAGATCCGCTTACAGGAACAAGCCTAACAGTATATTCTCCAATATTAATCATGTCGTTTACCTCGCATTTGCAAAGAGGTGTTTGTCCAATTGCTTTCCCGTTTAGATAAACTGTGCTTTTGGGATTGGATGTTACCTGGAGAGCTCCTTTACCGGAAGTTCTGTTTACAAAAAATTGAATAATTAAAAAAACAATAAAGGCAAGAATAATTGGAAAAATAAAAAGAAGTATTTTTTTCATAAAGTAAATTTTGATTATATCTAATATACCAAAAAAAACTATTTCCCGCCAAGGCATTCCTTCCCACTAAAAAACCGCCCTCCGGCGGCCACCCTGTTCAACTTTGAATTTTGAATTTTGAATTTTGAATTATTTTAGTAGTCCATTCCTCCCATTCCGCCGCCTGGCATTCCGCCCGGCATAGATTCTTTCTTTTCAGGAATATCTGTTATTAATGCTTCTGTTGTAAGAACCATCATTGCAACGCTTGCTGCGTTTTGAACGGAAAATCGTGTAACTTTTGCCGGATCAACAATTCCTTCTTCTATCATTGATCCAAAAGTAAGCGTCATTGCGTTAAACCCAAAATCAGCTACCTTTTTATTTTCTTCAACGGTTCTTACAACCCAACCTTCGTCAACACCTGCATTTTTGGCAATTCCTCTCATTGGTTCCGCTAGTGCCTTATATAAAATATCAACTCCGGTTTTTTCATCGTCAACTTTTAACAAATCCTTAAGCTTAACAAGTGATTGACGTGCTTTTAGAAGAGCAACCCCTCCACCCGGAACAATCCCTTCCTCAAGTGCCGCCTTTGTTGCCGCGACCGCGTCATTTACTCTTTCCTTTTTATCTTTCATTTCTATTTCTGTTGCAGCACCTACGTTAATAACTGCTACTCCGCCCGAAAGTTTAGCCAATCTTTCCTGAAGTTTTTCGCGGTCAAAATCGGAAGTTGATTCATCTATCGCCCTTTTTAATTGAGCAATCCTTGCTTTAAGCTTAACAGGGGTTCCTTTTCCGCCAATAATTCTTGCATTTTCATTGTTTGCCCAAACTTTATCCGCCCTGCCGCAATCATCAATTGTTACGCTTTCAAATTTTCGGCCTGTATCCTCCGATATAACTGTTCCGCCTGTTAAAATTGCAATGTCTTCCAGTATTTCTTTGCGCCTATCTCCAAAACCCGGAGCTTTTATTGCCAATGCATTAAAAGTACCCCTAAGTTTATTAACAACAATTGTTGCCAATGCTTCGCCTTCTATTTCATCTGCGATAATAACCAAATTCTTAGATACTTTTACTAAACTTTCTAAAAATGGAAGAAGTTCGTTAAGCGCTGAAATTTTTTTATCTGTAATTAAAATATACGGATCTTCAATTTCCGCTTCCATTTTGTCGGGATTTGTCACAAAATATGCGGAAGCGTATCCTTTGTCAAATTCCATTCCTTCTTTGTAATCAATAGACATTTCCGTTCCGCGTCCTTCTTCAACAGTTACGACGCCGTCTTTGCCAACCTTTTCCAATGCCTCCGCGATAAGTCCCCCTATTTTTTCGTCTTGAGCGGAAATTGTGGCAACCTTAGCAACATCCGTATCTTTTACCGTTTTTGCCATACTTTTAATTTCTTTAATAACTGTTTCTACCGCTTTTTCAATTCCAACTTTAAGAACCATAGGATTTGCGCCTGCTGTTACATTTTTAAATCCGATATTTATAATTGATTGTGTAAGTAGCGTTGCTGTTGTTGTTCCATCTCCGGCAACATCGTTTGTTTTAGAAGCTGCTTCTTTTACCATTTGGGCTCCCATATTTTCGAAAGGATCCTGAAGTTCTATTTCTTTTGCAACAGTTACGCCGTCGTGAACAACATTTGGAGCTCCCCACTTTTTATCTAATGCTACATTTCGTCCTTTGGGACCAAGCGTTGTAACAACTGCATCGGCCAACTGGTTAACGCCTGCTATTAAAGCCTGTCTTGCGTCTGTTGAATATTTAATTTGTTTTGCCATATTCGAAATTGAAAATTGAGAGTTGAGAATTGATCCAGCTTAGCTGGACAACTTTCCATTTTCAACTTTCAACTTATTCTACTATTGCTAATATATCTTTCTGCTCAACAATCATCCATTCTTCTGTATTTACTTTTACTTCGTTCCCGCCCCATTTTTTATACATTACTTTTTGCCCAACTTTTACAGTGAGAGGAAATACTTTCCCTTCGTTATTATACCATCCTTCCCCAACTGCCATAACAATTCCCATTTGAGGTTTTTCTTTTGCGCTGTCGGGTAAAATAATTCCGGATACGGTTTTTGATTCTGCTTCCAATGGCTTAATAAGCACATTGTCAAAAAGCGGTTTAATATTTGTTCGTTTTGTTTTGTTTGATTTTTTAACCATATGGCCATTAAAAATATCACTTGCGTGATATAACTGCTAAGTTATACACCAAGGCTATTCTTTTTGTCAAGACCCTATAGTAAATAGAGAGGACTTGACACTTATCTTTTTCTTATATACCATTAATTTAGGCTATGTCTTTTTTTAGTCCCAAAAAGATCCTATTGTTAGGTTTTGTTGTTGCTCTTTTAGTGGCAATTCCGCTAACCGTCTTTTACTTGCAAAAGCAGCAACAAACGCAAGGAGGCGCCGCCAAATCAACAACTCTTTCTTTTGAGCCAACATCAACTCAATTAAATCCAATACAAAAGCAAGTAGGACAAGATATTATGTTAAACGTTATGATGAATCCCGGAACAAACCAGGTAATCGCGACAACTCTTAACATACAATATGATCCGACTAAAATTGCGACTGTAGAAGCAGAACCAACTGCAGCTTTCTCATCTATAATCGAAGGTCCTGTTTACGCCCCCGGAAATATTTCAATTACAATGTCTGTTGGGATAGATTTAACAAAAGTAATTAAGGAAACAACAAAAGTTGCCAAAATAAGTTTTAAAGCAATTGCTTCAACCGAATTGTCAAATCCTACCCAAGTTACCTTTACCAGCAAAACCAATGTAACTTCCACTGTTTCATCGGATCCGGAGGATACAAATGTATTATCAACAACAATTCCGGCATTCATCGCAATTGGTGCTGGCGACATAGTAGTTATTCCAACACCAACAACAACTCCACCGCCTCCGGCAGGATCACCAACTCCTAATACTGCGCCAGTTTGTGCCACTCTTAACATAGATCGAGAAGCATCAGGATCCGCTCCTTTCTCTATTCTATTTACGGTAAATGGCAACGATACCGACGGAACAATTAAAAAAGCAACATTTAATTTTGGGGACGGCCCGGTGCAAGACGTTACAATTGGAGGAGGGATAGGAAGTAATTCTGTCAGCGTACAAATTGCGCATACTTATAATAATCCCGGCACATTTCAAGCAAGCGCACTTTTAACCGATAATCTTAACGGAACAAGCGATCCAAATGTTTGTCAGCAAACAATAACGGTTGGAACGCCAATAGTTACACAACCGCCAATAGGCGCGCCTGTCGTTCCGGTTATAACAGCAGCACCAACTCCCACTCCAACAATTACATCGCCCGGCCCGGGAGATAATATAGTTAAAATAGGAGTTCTTGGAGCCGCGCTCTCAATAATAGGGGGCTTACTTTTCCTCGCCCTGTAAAAAATTAATTAGCGATCTCAGCGCAAAACTATCATTTGCTATTTTAAGTCTTGGCTGTAAAAGGAAAATAGGGCTTCTTGAGGAATAGAAACTTTAGATATGGTAACAAGTTTTGATTTTCCTTTTTTCTGTTTTTTCAATAATTTATCTTTTCTTGTTCTGTCTCCTCCCGACATTTTTGCTAAAACATCTTTTCTAAAAGGAGGTATTTCTTCTCTTGATAAAATTTTTCCGTCAATTGTTCCTTGAATAACTTGCCTGAATTGTTGTCTTGGTAAAATTTCTTTTAGTCTTGCAGTCTTTTCACGGGCTTTATAATATACATCTTCTTTATACACAAGTTCCGATAAAACATCTATCGGGATCTCGTTAACTTTTATTTCTAAATTAACCAGATCTGCGGGTCTATAGTCGATAAGTTCATAATCTATACTCGCGAAACCCGAAGAAACACTTTTTAACTCCGATGACAACCCTCGAATAAACATCGTGTAAGGCATTTCGTATTCCAAGACAGCATGTGCTTCATAATAAGTAATATTCAAAAGATTTCCTTTTCTTTTTTGGCAAACACCCATAATATCGCCAAGATT
>Ga0209542_10009582_pt1 | contig 17735 bp, 15 predicted proteins | sample RifCSPhighO2_01_FD_184028 | JGI IMG/M metagenome (GOLD analysis project Ga0209542, IMG submission 184028) | Soil microbial communities from Rifle, Colorado - Rifle CSP2_plank highO2_0.1 (SPAdes) (version 2) | ecosystem: Environmental > Terrestrial > Deep subsurface > Rock core/Sediment ...
ACAAGCGGGATTGAAAATTATTTGGGTTCTTTTCCAAAGAAGCTTTTAATATTTCAACAACTTTAAGAAGTTGCTTCTTTTCATAATAAACCTGAATCAATCTTGGGTGATCAACCAAAGTCGTTCCAAAAGCTTCAATCAATACTTCTTCTGCCATCTCCGTTTCTCCCAGTCTTATTAAATTACTTGCGTAATAAGCAGCTGCGTCTTTATTTTCTTTATTTAATTCGTATGATTTCTTGTAAACTTCGCGTGCTTCAACTACTTTTCCCTGCAATTCAAGAACATTTCCCAACATAATCAAAAGAGTGGGCTTGTTCGGAGATAATTCATTAGCTCTCTCAAAGTGAGGGGTGGCCATATCATAAGCACCGAAAGAAGAGAGCATACTTCCAGAAATTACTTCCGAACGAGCGTTGTTAGGATCTCTTTCAATTTCTTTTGCCATTTCACTAAAAGCAAAATCTGCGACAGTTTGTTTTACTTCTGTTGTTGTGTCGGCTTCTGCTACTCTGGTAGCAAACTGTGCCAATTGTTCCCTTACCTCTTGATTGCCATAAGAATTATAAGAAAGTGCTTTTTGATACTCTTCCAAATTAACCCTAATATCACCGTGTGGTTTCAAAGCTTCCAGTAGATGATTTGCGGTCAAGTAACCTTTTGAGTTAATCAAATAAACCGAAGCAAAAAACAAAACAATAATTACAGGGGCTACAATAATAAAACTGTTATCGTTTGTTTCTTTTTCAAAATTAAGAATTAATTTTCCAGAATTCAGACTATGAATATATCCAAGGATTGAGAAAAACAAAACATAGCTGATTAGATTATCAAACACAAAGAAATTGTGAACAAAATATCCGGCGAGCATACCAATCAAAATTGCTTTTTCTGTAACAGAAAAATTCACATCTTTATCTTTCACCAAAAGATAAATTACAGCAAAAAACAAAGACAAATACCCCAACAGTCCCAAAATACCGCCAGCAATCAACCAATCAAAGAATACATTGTGAGTTCTATCAAACCATTGTTCCTGAGCATAAATTTCTGGATTGTAATATTTGTTAAAAACATAGTTAAAGTTTTCCTGACCCCAACCAAGAATCGGCTTTTCTTTGAATCCTTCAAAGGCCATGTCCCAAATTACAAAACGAGATTTGGTTGTTGCCTCTTGCAGAGAAATGTCCGCAAACCTTTTTAGTACAGGACTGTTTTGGACAAAGCCTGTATTTTTTATCGAAACAAAACCACCAACCAACAAGACAATACCAACCAAAAAACCGATCGCTATCTTTTTCAATTTTGGTTGATTTTTTTCAAACAAAGCAACAATCAACGCGGTCACTCCCAAACCAATAATCAATCCCAAAATTGCACCTCTGGTAGCGGTATGATACAAAATAAAAGTTTCCAATAAAATCAAAGCTCCGTACACATAACTAAGGCTATTCCAAACTTTTCTTTTCGCCAAAAGAAATAATGCCAAAAAGATATGAACCAAAAGATAAACAGCAAAATAAGCAGAGTTCCCTAAAGTAGCATCCAAACGACTGGCTCCTTGATGAACCTCAAAGAATCCTAACAATTGGAAAATCCCATAGAAAGACAAGATGGCACTCGCCAAAAGAGAAGTATTCAAAAAATTACCCCAAATCTTTTTTGTTTTAAAAGAAGATCCAACAACAACAAGATAAGCCCAAAGGTGAATCAAAGTAACCCAACCTTCCATTCTTTCAAAATTGCTCCAAATACTCTTTATCGGATTTTCACCAAAAAAATCTGCCAAACCGATAATCGCAACAAAAATTGTAGAAAGGGTTAACACCAAAGAAACTCTTGGTCTGTATTCCGAATTACGAATTGCCAAAATAAGCCAAATCGCAAAAGCCAATTCTACCAAAATTCTAAAAACAAAAGCTTTTCCTGTTATAAAAGGAAAAAACAAATTTCCATAAACAACGAAAGGAATAAAAGGAATTAAAAATATCGCCGTAAATAAAATGTATTTAAGTATATTATCTATTTTTGCCAAATTCATACCGTTAAAATGATTAAAATTATTAATAAATATGTATTTTCATAAATGATAGCATAATGATAAGATTAAGACATCTAGACAAAACTTATGAAAAATTTTGACGAGTGGAATAAAAGAAAAAAAGAAATAGACTTTAAACAGAAAACGATTTTACCTAAAAAAAGAGAAGTTTGGTGGATTTCCGTCGGATTAAATATAGGAGTAGAAGAAGACGGAAAAAACAATGAATTTGAAAGGCCTGTTTTAGTAATCAAAACTTTTAATCGGCAGTGTTTTTTAGGAATACCGATAACAAGTGCCGACAAAAATAACAAAAAATATTATTTTCCAATCAATCACAACAAAAATGAATATTTTTTGATTCTTTCTCAAATTAGACTATTTAGTACAAAAAGATTATCACGAAAAATATATAATATAGAAAGTGATGTTTTCAAAAAAATTAAAGACGAGTTAAGAATTATCATAGGGCTATAAAAAAACGAAAACCCTGCAAGCAGGGTTTTCTCGGCTGTTTGATTAAATCAAACATTTATACATATATAATACCAAACACACAAAATAATGCAAGTAAAGAAAATCATAGAAAATTATAGGAGCAAAACATACAACCTCCTTCGCTGGAGTGAAAAATTTACAAAAACAGATATGGTATACCTCACCAAAGGAGGTTTTTGGCTTACATTGGGACAAATTTTTTCTTCCATTTCAGGGCTACTCCTAGCAGTCGCATTTGCTCATCTTATACCGCAAGAAATTTACGGAAATTATAAATATATATTGTCCCTTGTCGGGATTTTAAGTGCCCTGTCTCTCTCAGGAATTGGCGTATCTATAACACAAAATACGGCCCGTGGTTTTGAAGGATCTTTAGAACAAGGTTTTTGGGAGAATCTTCGTTGGGGAATATTAGTGATATTAGCATCGTTAGGCGGTTTCATTTATTATTTTTTAAATGAAAATTATACTATCGCCTATTCTCTATTAATAGCTGGAACAACATATCCTATATTACAAAGTTCTTCTTTCTATGGATCATTTCTAGGAGGAAAAAGAGAATTCAAAGCTTCAACAATAATCGGAATATTCAGAAGTATCATTCCAGCGTTTCTAATTTTTCTGACAATTATTTTTACTCAAAATCTGATTATCATCATAACAGTCTATTCTTTGTCACACGCCATAACAGCTTTGTTTTTTTATTTTTACACTATTAAAAAATTTAAGCCAAACAACAAAATAGATGAAAAAAATATAAATTTTGGAAAACATTTAAGTTTAATGGGTTCGCTTGGTACAGTCGCCGACAACCTGGAAAGCATTTTAATTTTCCATTTTTTTGGAGGAGCTCAGTTGGCAGTTTATACTTTTGCTACCGCTCTTCCAAAACAATTTAATTTTTTAAAAAAAGCGATCCAAACAATGGCCCTACCAAAACTCAGCCAGAAATCAATTCCGGAACTCAAAAAAATAATCCCTACAAAAATAGCGATTCTCTTCTTTGCTCTTATTCCTGTTGTTGGAGCATATATATTATCCGCTCCTTATATATATAAAATATTTTTTCCACAATATTTGGATTCTGTAATTTATTCCCAAATATTATCACTGTATATATTTCTTTTTCCCAGTCTTTTCTATACGCAAGCACTAATTGCACACGCAAGAAAGAAAGAGCTTTATATAATCAATACGGTGGTTCCTATTATAAGCATAATATTATTAATAACTCTCTTGCCTATATATGGCATATGGGGTGCTGTTGCAACATCGATAATAAGCAAAATAATTCATTTTATATTAATTGCATTTATATTTCATAAAACTTTATTTTTTAAATAAAAAATTATTGATTCCTTTAAGGTTTAATAAATGATTATCCAGATGATATCCCCCAATCTTCACTTCGGACAAATCATCACAAATTTCATACATTGAATATCCCTTATTAATAAGAAATTTTACTGCTTTCAAATGATTTTCATTATTATATGAAGAATCCCATACTTCCATTAAAATAACAGGGCTAAAAGATTCCAACACGAAATTAGCACCAACAAGTATATCGTATTCAGAACCCTCTGTGTCTATCTTTATTACGGTTGGAAAAACATTGTTTTTACGACAATAATAATCCATCGTAACAGAAGGAACTACAATTTCTTTAAAAGATTTTTTATCAAAAGTTTTTTTTATTTTAAAAAAATCTTTATTTATTGTGCTAGTTCCTTTTATATTTTCATAAAAAGTCAACTTGCAGCTCTCAGAATAAAGGGCCGTGTTATTAAGAACAATATTTTTATTATATAAGTTATTTTTTAAAATAGAAAAATGTATAGGAGACGGCTCAAAAGAATAAATGTGGCCGCGATCTTTTAAAATATTTTTAACTAACAACGAATAAAAACCGTGGTGAGCTCCCACATCAAAAAACACGTCTCCGTCTTTTATATTTTTTAAAAAATATTTTGTTAAATTTATTTCGGTAGCAGAAGAAAGAAAGCCACAAAACCACAAGGTGTTTTCGTAACTAAAAATATTCATATTATCACCCCAAAATGTTTTAGTCCTAACCAAAATTGGAGATTTTCTAAAAAACAACAAAATAATTTTTCTCAACAAAGCTTTTATTGGGTGTCTAAAAAATAAATTAATCTTTGAAAAAAATGTTTGTTTAAACAAATAGTTGTAATAAGAAACCCGTTCATCCAATAAATTAATTTTTTCTTCAGCAAAATTCATATTTATATATATTAACACAAAAATCCCCGCACAAAGCGGGGATTTTCTCAACTCAAAATTCTATCCTGTGAAACAATCTCATCCCACAAACCCTTCTCTTTTAAGATGAATTCAATAGCTTCTCTAACCGCCCCGTCCCCACCTTTCGACGAAGTAACAAGACGAGAAATATTTTTAACCTCATCTCTCGCATTAGCGACCGTAATCGGAAATCCAACTCTTTTCATTATTGGCAAATCCTGCAAATCATCACCCATGAAAGAAACTTGTTGCATGGTCAAACCTTCATTTGAAACTATTTCTTCACAAATAGAGACTTTATCGGAGGCACCACGACAAAGAAAATCTACCCCCAGTTTGTCAGCTCTATGTTTTACAGCATCAGCGCAGCGGCCGGTCACAAAACCTACCTTAAAACCAGCTCGACGCCATAATTTTATACCATACCCATCGTAAACGTTAAAGGTATAAATTTCCCTACCGTCATCCATTATATTGACAAGTCCTGATGTCAAGATTCCGTCAACATCTAAAAGTAAGATTTTTAATTTTGAAATAATCTCTTCAGTCGTTATTTTCATTTGTGAGGCTCCTTAAAGATGATTACTATTATCACATATCCAAATCTATGTTGAGTATATTATTAGTGACAAAAAAGTCAAGTAATATCTTAATTATTTGATACAACCTAAAATCTCACGAGCCCTTTCCAAATCTTTAACTGTATTAATACCAACCGCATTAAAATTACCGACAGCAACCTTCATTTTATAACCATTTTCTAAAATTCTTAACTGTTCAATCCCCTCATATAATTCAAGTGGTGTTTGTTCTAAACTTGCATATTTAAACAAAAAATCTCTACGAAAAGCCATGGATCCTAGTATCTGATACCAGGGAATTTGAAATTTTTTATTATAAGGATATGGAAAAATCGATCTAGAAAAAGACAGTATATTATTATATTTATCAAAAGTTATCAAAACAAAACTATCATCCTTGGCATCAGACTCTTCGGATATCTCTTGTGCAACACCAGAAACGACAGCGGCTTCGTCATTTATTAAAAGCATAATAGAATCTTCAATTGCATCGGCTGGTATAAGTGGCTCATCACCAAAAATATTAACCACAATGTCTGGCACAAAATCTTCAAACTTACTTACAGCCTCAGCAACAGCTTCCGTTCCATTCATATTTTTTATTGAAGTAATTATAACCCTAGCACCAAAAGATTCGGCAACATTTTTTATCTTCTCAGAATCAGTAGCGATAACAATATCATCAAGATATTTCACTGTTTTTGCCTGTTCATAAGTTCTCTGTATCACAGTCTTTCCACACAGATCAGCTAACATTTTTTCTTTAAGCCTTGTTGACCCAATGCGGGCAGGTATTACACCTAAAATTTTTATTTTTTTATCCATATAAAATAATATAATCTAATAATCACCAAAAATATCAGTTAGTGTGTCATTAATATCACCAAAATTATCTGCGAACACGCTTCTTCTTTTTTTTAAAACATCGATAGATGTATTTTTTAAGTCTAAAATTTTGTTACAAGTATTGTTGTCTAAATTAATACAAGAAGCAAGCCCTTCATCAACCAAATTATTAAAAACTGGATAATCTATATTTAAGATTCCAACCGGCTTGCCGCGCTCGATCATTTCATCTAAATAGGTAGAATAAACACCAACAACAACATCCACATTCTTAATATCCTTTAATTCAAAAATTTTTATCAAACCACTTCTGACAAACTCCCCTAATTTATACCCATCTAACTGTTTTTCTTTTTCAATATCGGGTCTGACAGTAAAAAAAATATTATTTTTTTTACATGCCATAATACACTTTATATACTTTGATATCTTATCTTTGTCAACATTAACCTCATACGGAATCAGAACATTCACAAAATCATTTGAATTTTTACTTTCATCAAATTCCCCTATTTTATAATCACTGCACCTTCCGCCAATCTTTATTCTATCTTTATAAAAAGAAAATAGTGGGCTAATTTCCGGCAAGCGTTTTTTCCAATAGTCATTCCAAACATAAAAAGTGTCAGGGAAAACATATAAAGAAGGGCCTAGGGTATCTGTGTTGTAAAAATAATCAAAATTACTATGCTGAAACATATATATTTTTATCCCCAAAGAACGAGCTGCTATAACAAATTCATTTGAGTATCTAACATCATCAATAGTTAAAATTTTTTTCACATGACTTCTTTTAAAAATTTTTTTAAATAAAGAAATACGAAATTCACTTAATAAACAAGATTTAAAATATTTTTTCAAAATAAATCTAACAAAAAGTCTTTCTTCTTGATTAAATTCATCAAGAGAGACAGATTCCAGTAACTTTAAAAGCTTTTTATTTCTTTCTCTTTTTTTAAGTGAAAAAACAAAGTAAAAAAAATCAAATGCCTCAAAATACAAGGCGGATCTTTTCCTTTTTAAAAGATTAACAAAAAATTCCTTTCCAAATAATGTATGAATAATTTCTCCATAATAAATATTATTTTCTATAAGATAGGAATGTGCTCTAAATAAACGCGGCTCCAAATTTGTTCCTTTTTTTAATTTATCAGATCCATAAATCAAAATATTTATTTTTCTAAATCTTATTTTTAGTAGGAAAAATAGAGACACAAAAAAACCCAGAGATTTTAAAACAAAAGATTTAATTATATTTAGTAAACCGATACTCAAAAAACTCTCGGAAAAAGAAGTATCCTTTGTTTCGCTAAATTTTTTTATATCATTTAAAATATAATACTGCTGAAAAGCCCAAAAAGAATGCCTCTCCAAATTAAATGATTTACTAAAAAAAATAGGCATGGGGATGTTGTTCACCTCCAAACTATTAATTTTCTTTAGTAAAGATTTAGAATAACCTATTTCCATATAATACTATTTAACAAAAATTAAGTTGATCTTAATGAGAATCCCTCTACCAAACAATTTCGGAAAAATTTTATTTAATACAGGAACTCCTTGATAAATCACCATTTTTTCCAAATCAAAACCGATTGCTTTTACCCACCAAACAACATCACTGGCTGTCCAAAATCTTAGGTGCTCCCCGGGATGAGTAATCCACTGCAAAGGAAACCTTCCACAAAGCAGTCTCAATCTGTGTTCATAATAACCGGTATTGGGAAAAGAAAATATAAAACCTTTTTTGGCTTTGTTTCTTAAAGAAAAAATCAATTCTTCTGGGTTAGGCAAATGCTCTAAAATCTCTAAACCAAAAATATAATCAACCTCTGGTAAATCTTTCAGCGAATCAAGGTCTGTAATATTTTTTTTCAAAACCTTTATTCCGTTTTTCTCTGCAATGGCAATCGCGTCATCACTAACATCAATACCAAAACCATCAACAGAAGCCTTGTCTTTTAAATATTTTAATAATGATCCATTGCCCGATCCGATATCCATAACAACCGATCCTTTTTCTATCATTTTCAAAATATAATCGGCTCTTTCTTTTTGCCAAGTAGAAAGATTTAAAGAAGTATCATTACCCCTTCTCTTGTTCCAATATTTATCATAATCAACGTTCAAATTTTTACCGGCAACAAAATCAGGATATTTTTTTATCCGCTTCAAGTCCTCTTTTATCTGATAGAAAAAATCTTTAATTAACATAATAAGTAATGGTTATTTTTTATTTATAGCAACGGCACACTGATGATCTCCCCTATATCTTTTGGGCAAAAATCCAAGAAAAAAATCCCTTAGCGGAACAGCAACTAGCGGGTAAATACTGTGCTTAATAATTTTAAAATTATTTTTATTTAAGATATTTTCAATATCATAATAAGATAATGTGGAGACATGAGAAGCATGATAATTCTTGTATTTTCTTCTCGTCTTTTCAACATCCTTTATAAAAAGGTATGCTCGACCAGCCTTAGAGAAATAATTTGTTCTTCTAATGAATGACACAATATTTTTCTTGCCCCAAAGACCACCCTCAACATCTGTCGTAATGACAAGCAAGCCTCCGCTCTTTAGAACTCTCTTTATCTCTAGAATAAATTTGCCTTGATCACCCACATGTTCTATCACATCAAACAAAGTGACGATGTCAAAACCGTTACTTGGAAACATTTCTAGATTATACCCGGAGACTTGCTCAAAATTTAAATCGGGGTACCTTTCCCTAGAAAAATCTATCGCATATTTAGAATAATCAATTCCCAAAACATCAGCTCCCCGTTTTGACATTTCATTAGCGAGAAAACCTCCTCCGCAACCAACATCTAAAGCTTTTTTATTTTTTATATCCCCTAACAATTTAAAGATATTATTTACTTTGGAACTGTGGGCACCAGACAAATACCTATATTCCATAGATATAAAGTATTCAAGATCATAAAAATTTGAATTTTCTTCTCTAAAATCACTCATGAGTAAATTTTACTTAAAATATTATCTAATTCAGAAATTACCATATCCGTGGTAATTTCTCTTACCTGCCTTAAAGCTTCATCTTTATCATAGACCCTTGCGTTCATTATGTGAAGCTCTGGTCTATTTCTATTAACTTTAACTATCCTATTCATTACACCAAGAGGTGGTTGTTCTTTTTCATCCATTGGCCCGACGATATCTATTGTTGGAATATCAAATGCTTCTGCAATATAAACAGGCCCTGTATCAACACTGATAAAAAGTTTCAATTTAGAGATTAAAGATTTCAATTCATCAAGATTAAACAATCCGGAAGAATCAACTACCTTATCTCCGACAAGATCATACAAAATCTTTATTTTTTGTTTATCAGCATTACTTCCAATCAAAATAATTTTAACATCATAATTTTCTTTTATATAATTTATAATTCTAGCAAAATTTTTGATATCCCACTCTTTTATTTTATTTCCTGCTGTTACTGAAATTCCTACAATAAAATTATTTTTATCTAGACGATTTTTAACAAAGAATTTATAGATTTTTTCATCAGCTTCTTTTGAAAAATCTAAGTATTTTTTTATTTTGCTTGTAAAAATATCAATTGGTTCTAAGAGTTTTAGATACTCCCTTGGAGCATAATATCCCATCCTATGTTTTATCACAAAAACAAATTTTAATAAAAATTTATATGATTTTGTTAAATATGGAGAGTATCCATTAACGACGACAGGGGCAGATATAGATTTTAGTCCTGACAAATACAACACCGACAAACTTAAAAAGTCCGGTCCTGTAATGCAAGCAAAATCAAATCGTTCTTTTTTGATTTTTTTTATAAGACTGAAAAAATTACCTGAAAATACAATGTATCCATCTACATCTTTGTTATACTCTAATAATTTTTTATTTAATTCATTTCCACCAACAAAAATATTTGCATTTGGGTATCTCTCTTTTACAGCCCTAAACATCGGGGTTGTGCAGACCATATCTCCCAATTTTGCCATTTGCACAATTAAAATTTTTTTGGGATTATTAACAGTTTTATTTGATTTACCAAAAAAAATAAATCTAACAAAACAAATCAATAAGATTAATAAATTTTTCAATTTTAAATACATATTTTATTTTTTCCTTAAAACCAAAAAATACTCTCTTCTGAAAAATGGAAGATAAAAAGCAATAAGGCAATTCAAAAAATAAATAAATCTATTTTTTGAATAATTTCCCAAGTAAAATACATCTATGAATTCCAAACTGTCCAAGCCATCAAAACTTTCTCTACTCTCTTTTCTTAACAACTTTAGAATCGCACCTGGAGGATATGGTTTAATATGTCCAAAAGTATTCCAAAATTCTTTTGTTACCACCTCAGAACTTAAAACAAATAATCCCCTTGATTTTAAAACACGGGATGATTCTTTTAACATTTTGATAGCAGAATCAATATCTAAATGTTCAATAACATTGTGACAGTGAACCATTTCGAACTCCCCATCATCAAAATTTAAATTTGTAACGTTACCTAGATAAACTTTATAGCCACACTCCTTTAATTTTTTTATAGCCCTTTCGTTAGCATCAATTCCAAAAATTTTTTCTTTATCAAATTTTAAAAACTCTCCCTCGCCACAACCAACATCCAAAGTTTTTTTATTTTTAAAATAAAACTCGTAAAGAAAATTCTTTCCTTTTAACCTCTGTTTCAAAATATACAAAAAATTTAATCTCATAACTTTATTTGAATTTTATTATAAAAATTTAAAATACTCACGACTCTTTTTTCCCAAGAATAATTCTGAATATCAACCAGTGATTGTTTCCCAATTTTATCGGCAATATTTTCATTATTAAACACTTTTTTTATACTTTCGGCCAATTTATCAGAACTATTTGGCTCAACCAAAACAGAATTTGTTTCATTCAAAATTTCTCTAATTGAAGGAAGATCTGACGCAACAATAGGATTGCCACTGGCCATATATTCAAAAAGTTTCATTGGTGATGTGTACTTTTCAGATGTTTGATCCCCCTTTTTATTCGGTAAAACCAAAACATCTGCTGACTTCATATAATATTGGATTTCTTTATAAGGTCTGTGCCCTATCAACATTACATTATATAAAGTGTCTCCCTTTTTTATTTCTTGGATTTCATAATCCTTTCCGCCTACCAAAACAAAGAGAAAATCATCTCCAAATTTTTTTGACGCCTTTAATAAAATATTTACGCCCTTCCACTCATAAACAAAAAAACTCCCAGCGTATAAAATGATTTTTTTATCAACAGGTAATCCCAATAAATTTCTTGCCTCATATTTTGAAATTTCTCTTTTTATTTTATTTAAATCTACTCCGTCAGGGGCGACAAAAATTTTATTCTCATTTATTTTATATTTATTAATATAAAGATCTCTAAGTCCTTTCGTAATAGCAATAACACCTCTTACTTTTTCAAAAACTCTTTTTGAGACAAAATTTTTCTTTGCAACATGTATTTCCAAGACAAGATTTTTTTTGAAAAAACTGAGAAACCACAAAGGCAACTCATCTCTGGAATAAATAATGTCTGATTTTTTAAACAAAGCATAAATTGTAGAAAACTTTGCAAACATAATTGATTGAATCAAAAAACCAATCTTGCCAAATTTAATCAAATTCAAAGTAGGCAATCTTACTATTTTAAAATTTTCTTTTATATCATAAAACTCAAATGGTGTTTCTTTTATATTGTTTGATCGATTTGGAACAACAAGCGTTACATCATTTCCCGCATTAGAAAAAGCCGAGCACATTTCCATTATTTGAACTCCGTGTGCTTTTTCAGTTGGTATTCTTATGTTTGCTATATATATAATTTTCATTCCTCTGTTATTTCACCTTACAAAAATAGACGATCTGATGACCAAACAGATTCTTCCAGGTATTTTTCAAAAAAGGCGCCAAGCCAAACAAAGAAAAACCATTTGATGAAACAGATTTTTCCACATCTAACCCCATTGCATTCAACCAATCCAAAAAATCTATATGCGACCAAAATCTAATGTGCTCTGACGGATGATACACCCACTGAGTAAAAAATCTTCCTCCAAAAAATAACCCTATTCTATACCTATAAAAAGCACTGTTTGGCACGGTAATAATAAAACTCTTTGTATATTTCTTCAATTCACCGATTATTTCTTCTGGATTTTTTGTATGTTCCAAAACTTCACTCAAAATAATAACATCAAATTTTTCATCCAATTTTAAACCATCTATCTTTTCCAAATCAATATAAAGACTTTCAATGTCGTATTTTTTAAAACCCTTCAAAACTTCTTCCGAGATATCGGCAATTTTTACCAAAACACCTTTTTTCTTTAACTCAACCGGCAAGAGAGAATTACCGCACCCGATATCCAAAACTTTTTTTGAGGATTCAATAAAATCAAGAATTATTAATTCCCTTTCCTTTAATTTTTTATTTATTTCAAAACCTCTTTCAGACCAATATCTGTTATAGTCAATTTTCTTTATCTCTGAAAAATTTGGTTTTCTTGTGCCTTCAAATTTAAACATCTTATTTCTTTAAATCATTTAACAAATCTCTCACTAATATCTTGGGAGTTAATCTTTTGTTGAAGATATCAAATGCATTGTTTGATATTTTTTCTCTCAAAAAATCGTCTTTTTTTATTTTGATTATCTTTTGAGCCAAGTCTCTTCCATCGTCCCTGTTACACAAAATAATGCTTTCATTATCCTCAAATAATTCTTTAATAGCAAGAGTATCTGCTGTTATTATAGGTTTCCTTATAGCAATTGCTTCATAAACTTTGTTTGGAATGACATTGTCAGCTTTTTCGGTATTTCCAAAAATCCCTAAACAAAGATCAGCTTTGTTCATATATTCAGATAATTTTTCATAAGAAATATTTTCAATAAAATTGATATTATCAAACTTTTTACCCAAATATTTTTTTTTAATATTTGTTCCTATTATATTAAATTGGATATCCTTTTCTTTTTCCAAAATCTTTGCCGATTCTATTATGTATTCAACCCCCTGCAATGGAATAAAACTCCCGTGAAAATGAACTACAAAATTTTTGTCCTTTCTTTCACTATCTTTCGGATAAAAAATAGAGTTGTCACTTCCAACAAAGACACGAATGAATTTATCTTTATCTATTTTAAAATTTTTAGAAAAATAATCTATATGTCTGTTTGTATCCAAGAGAATTTTTTCAGCGAACATACAACTATACCAATCTAAAAACCAATCTCTAAAACCTCTCGGACTAAAAGGTTTGTACAACTTTCTATCCCAGACATTTGAATCGTAAAGAGAAACAAAAGCATCAAAAATAATATTCTTACCAAACAAAAGATACGCAAGCCACACAACAGAATGCCCCGGAAAAGCAACTATTATATAATCAAATTTTATATCTTTAATTTTTTTATATTCCTCCAACAAAGCAATGTATTTTTTTATTTTTCCAGATTTTGGATCTACTTTGCATTCAAAAACATCAAAACCGTTTTGTTTGAAACCAGAAATCAATACTCTATTTCTAGAATATTCAGGATTATAAATACCAAAAAAGCAGATTTTCATATTTAAAAATGAGTTTTTATTTTCTTTATCAAATTAACAACAGAATAATTTTCTCTTACAAAATCACTTAATTCCTTTTTATTATTATACCCCTCTTTCAAAATTGAAAAGATCTTATCTGCCAACTCGTTCTTATCATCATTTTTTAAGATAAGTTTGTCATCTCTCAAAATATTCACAAATGTTTTATTGAGAGCAATTGCCGGCGTCCCGCAAAGCAATGATTCCAATACTACCTTGTCTAACCCTCCGGTTGGTGCGAGATTTACACTAAATCCTGACTCATAATAATATAGATGTATAAAATTGTTTGGAACACTTCCAATAAAAATTATGTTGTTTCCCAAACCCTTATTGTCAACAAAATCTTTAACACTCTTATAATAGCCATTATCAAAATCGGAAAAACCTCCTACCAATGCAACTTTTAAATCGCGTACACCTTTTTCGTTAACCAAGACATCAACTGCTTCAACCAAAAGTTTTTGATTTTTTATTGGAGATATTCTACCAACACAAACAGCTGTATATTTTCTTTGTTCTACATTTTTATATTGATATTTATCTACATCTATACCATGACCTACTATTTTCAACTTTTTGCTTCTTAGCAGAAAGCTTTCTTTTGATGCAGAAAAAATTACATTCGTGATTTTTTCAGCGATTCTTAATTTAAGATCAATATTTTTATGGGTGTACCACAAAGCAAGTCTGTTTCCTCTCAACCTCCAAAACAAACCGCCTAAAACAACATAAATAGGATTCATATGGACAAATACACGGTCATATTCATTGCGATTTTTCCAAATATACTTGTAAAAATTTTTTGTATACAAAAAATTTTTAATAATTTCCAATTTCCAATTTCCAATTTCCAATTTTTCTTTTCCTAATGAAAGAACTTTTACATTGTTAGGTAAATTGTGTTCCCCCTCGTAAAGACAGATCACTGTTACCTTTTCATAATTCTTGGCAAATTCAATAACCCACTGGTGAAAAAAACCGAGAACATCATCATGTTTATCTATTTTCTGCGTAATTATAAGCAAATTCATATTTTTACTTTAAACAACTCTCCCAACCTTCTTTCATTTTATTCAAATACTCTTGTTTGTCTTTTATAACATTTTCTTCAATTCTTTTTCTGGCTTTAATGGACATATCGTACAAAGGCAGTTTGTCTTTCAAAAGTTTTTTAATTTCTGCGACAAAACAATCTTTATCACCTGTCTTACATACTTTTATATCCCCTTCTTTTAACACACTGCCTACCAAACCGACATCGGTTGTCAAAATAGGACATCCCGATGCAGAGGCTTCTATCAAAGACATCCCGTAACCCTCGTAGTTAGAAGTGAACAAAAACAAATCGGCTGTTTTGTAATAAGAAAACAAATCTTTTTGCCATCCTTCAAATATTATACTAGCTGATAGCTTATAGCCGATAGCTGATAGCTCTAGTTTTCTTTTCAAAGATCCGTCGCCTACAATAACAAGTCCTGCTTTGGGATGTTTCTTAATAATTTTCTTCATTACTTTTATAGCCATAGAAATATTCTTCTCTTTTTCTAAACGACAAGTCATCAAAATAATAAAATCAAATTGAGGATATTTTTTATGCAAATCAAACGCGGGTATTTTATTTTCGTAATTTTTAATATCAACAAAAATTGGCAAAACAATTGCTTTAGTCGATAGTTTATAGTCGATAGACGATAGAGATTGTTTTATTCTTTCACTCACGACGCGAATACCATCGGCTTTTGGTAATAAAAATTTTGCCAAACAAACTCTGACACGATTTAAGAAAGATTCTTTTATAAAATATTTACTCAAAAAATCAGTGTGTATTTGTAAGTGCAATTTTGCACCTGTTTTTTTCGCAATCCACCAGCCGACAAGACCTGTTTCGAAAGGATCCTGACAAGTAACAAGAATTTCATTCTTGTTACTTGAATTTCCAATTTCCAATTTCCAATTTCCAATAACACGACGGCCGATACGGACGGCATCAAAAATATAAAACCAACGATTTCTGGAATTTGTTGGATATAAAGTAACATTGGTCCCTAAAATCCTTTCTACCTGATACTTACTACTTGCTACTCTTGTCGACGAATTGAATATCACAATATTTAGTTCGTCGACAAGTTTGCCATACTCAACAACCCTCTGTCGAACGGCAGAATCCCTCTCAAGAATATTTCTATCTGTTGAAATCATTAAAATTTTCATCCCGTTAGAGATAGGACGCGGACTTTGTTAAATCACGCGTATCATCTATTCGAATTAAGTCTAATAAATCGCTTTTTTTGAATATCCCGTTCCGTGTCCGCTATCTCTAACGGGATTCATTTGTATTCATAGTAGCACCCAAACAGACAAAAATTAAGACCGAGCAAATGCTCGGTCTTTTAATAGCCTTTTATACCGTGTAAGCAATGCAATTTTTGATGGTATAATCAAGCGAAGCTCAATTAACAAAATAATCAGCAGAACTTCACACAACTCCCGTTTGACGGCTTCCGCCCAAGTTTCCTCTCCGCTAACGCTACGAGGAAACTTCGCAAAGCTCAGCATTATCGGAAATTTTATAATTTTTTTTATCTATATATGGAAAGAATTTGTACATATAATGAAAATCATGAGCAAAAAAAGAAAGATTTAATAAATCATCCCCAATTTTTAAGAGATTCTTTTAGCTCAGATATTCCATACAGGGTTTTCACGCATCCGAACCGTTGTAACTAAATAATTGTAGACGCTAAATGAAAAAAAATATTAAAATCTTTTTGTTTTCGCTAATCTTTGTTTGGATTGCTGTTGCCGCAACTGTTTTTTGGTTTTCTAAACAAAAAGATCTTCCACAAAAACAAGAAATTATTATAAACAAAAATGAAAAGATTACCCCTTGCGGGGACGGCATTTGTGATTTATTAGAAAAGAAGGATGCGCGATTGTGTCCTCAAGATTGCGTTAATAGTGTGGTTAATAATGTTGTCAAAAATAATATTACGCAGGAGGACGTAGTGAGCCATTTTGGTTTTTTGAATGCGTATGGGCCAAGTATGGCAAAATTGTCTGAAAAGTGGGAGTCTAATTTTAACAAAGATTTAATTGAAACGTCGTCTGATTTAATGAAGGATATTTCGGCTGGTTGGAGTAGGGAGTTCGTGTTTATTTATCCTTCTGATTATAAGGATAGTTATAGCTTGGAAAGATTTAAAAAAGCGAAAGAAAACGGAACGAAGCTTATTATTACTGTTGGTGTTGAAGAAAGACAAATGAATGATATCAAATATGAAGAATGGTTAGCGGGTATCTTGGAGTATTATTCCGGCTATGTTAAATATTGGCAGGTTCATAATGAGATTGGCAGTAGTAGAAGATTTCCTCGAGTAGATTCATATATAACTTTGCTTAAGGAGACATCGGGATTGATCAAGGGCGGTTGCTCTGATTGTAAAATTATGATGTCTAGTTTTGCTCCAGATACGAGCTCTGATTATTATGGTGATGTTATAAAGAAAGGCAGTTCTTATGTTGATGCTTATGATTTTCATATTTTTAATGAGGAACAAATGTCTGTGTTTAAAAATTTTGTGTCAAAAGTAGACAAACCTGTTTTTGTTACCGAGATGGCGACATATTCTGGTGATCCCGCAGAAACAAAAAATGTTTATCAGAGCGAAACGCAACAGGCAGAAAAATTGATTAAGTGGTATGTTCAGGCGTTTGATATCGGTGCGGATTATGTTTTTTGGAGTCAATTTATTGAGTGGTACGAGTTTTTTGGCAAGGTGGATGGAATGTTTGATTTTACAGGCTTAGTTTACAATATCATCAATCAACATCGGATATTGATTACGTACGAACATCGGGTTTATTCTTTAAACTCAGAAGATCTCCGGTTGACT
>Ga0209542_10009584_pt1 | contig 17734 bp, 11 predicted proteins | sample RifCSPhighO2_01_FD_184028 | JGI IMG/M metagenome (GOLD analysis project Ga0209542, IMG submission 184028) | Soil microbial communities from Rifle, Colorado - Rifle CSP2_plank highO2_0.1 (SPAdes) (version 2) | ecosystem: Environmental > Terrestrial > Deep subsurface > Rock core/Sediment ...
GAAAAAATTGATAGCGCGATTTTGGCTCCCGCAAAATCGCTCCATTTTTCTAATTCCGACAATGTTTCGTTTGGTGGATCTGACGGGAGTCGAACCCGCAAGTTCCGATTGACAAGACGGAACTGAAGACCGCTTACCAGACCCACAGGGTGAAATAATCATGGATAGACAAGAACCAAGTGTTATACATTTCTTATATAACCTCATAACCATAACAAATAGTTATTAAATTTTAATAAAATTATTGAAAAATTTAGATAAAATTTTTATCACTTTTTAATAACTTTTTTAAGCCTTATTTTTACTAGTTAAAATAGGAAAGAAATTACATGAAAAATACATTCGAAAATAGAAGTATGTAAATGTAAATAGTTGAGGACGACCCATACAGCTATCTTACCTCTGCCCTCTCTTTTTTGCCGACTTTATAAACTCTGTAAAAAGCGGATGCGGGCGCAGAGGCCTAGCCAGAAACTCTGGATGAAACTGGGTGCCTAGGAAAAAGGGATGCTCGGCGCGAGGAAGCTCGGCTATTTCCATAAGTGTTCCATCTGGCGACTTACCAGAAAAGACCAGTCCGCCTTTTTCTATTTTTTCTATGTATTTTGGATTTACTTCATATCGGTGCCTGTGTCTTTCTTTTATTGTTCTAGATTTGTAAGCTTCATAAGCTACAGTTCCCTTTTTTATGCTTGCAGAATAGAGTCCTAGGCGCATGCTTCCGCCATAATCTTTTTCTAGCATTTTCTTTTTCTGATCAGGCATAATGTCTATAATAAGATATGGCGCCTGCGGGTCTATCTCCGCTGTATGCGCTCCGGTAAGTCCCAGAACATTTCTAGCGAATTCTATAGTCATAAGCTGCATACCATAGCATAATCCGAAAAACGGTATTCCATTTTCTCTGGCGTATCGTATAACATTGAGCTTTCCTTCTATGCCTTTTTCTCCAAATCCTCCTGGCACCACTATGCCGTCAAACTTGCGCAAGACGCTATAATCGGACTTTTCCATTTCAAAATCTCTGGAATTGACTGTATGTATTATAGGCTTCACTTTTTCCGCATATGCCGAATATTTTATAGCTTCCAAAACTGATACATAAGAATCAGTGAGTATAAAGTCTCCGGTACTAAAATATTTTCCCACTATGGCAATATTTACCTCTTTTTCTGTATTTTTTATGGCGCCCACAAACTTTTTCCAAGCACCGAGCCCGGGACCTTTTCTCTTTTCTAAATTCAATGATTTCAAAAGAATATCCGTAAGCCTGTCTTTTTCGAAATTCACAGGCACATCATATACGCTGTCTATGTCTGGAGCAGAGATCACATTTTCCTCCGGAATATTGCAGGCTATACCTATTTTTTCTTTTCTTTTTTTATCCAGAGGCGCTATAGAACGAGCAATGATAATATCAGTATGCACGCCATACCCAGAAAGCTGATTGACCGCATTTTGAGTCGGCCGAGTCTTCATTTCCCCTAGGCTGGAAGGCACAGGAAGATAACTTACCATGATAAATATGACATCGGCGGGATGATTTATCTTAAGCACTCTGGCGGCTTCTATGAACATTATATTTTGATAATCTCCGACTGTTCCGCCTACTTCTATTATGGAAATTTCAGACTTGTTGAGCTTGGACGCTTTTTCATATCTTTCCACTATTTCATCCCTTATATGCGGCACGGCTTCTACGCATTTTCCACCGAAACCTAGATTGCGCTCTTTGTCTATAACATGTTTATAGACCATTCCAGAGGTTATATAATCCTCGTGACGCAAATCTCTGTTCAGAAATCTTTCATAATTTCCCATATCCTGATCTGTTTCCAGTCCAGAATTCAAAACAAAAACTTCCCCATGTTCGGTGGGATTCATGGTTCCCGCGTCAACATTGAGATATGGATCTACTTTGGCCAGATTGACATCAAAGCCTTTTGCCTGCAACAGCGTGCCTACAGACGAAGCGGCTATGCCCTTTCCCACCCCCGACATCACCCCTCCGACGACGAAAATATATTTGTGTCTTTTCATTCCCCTAATCTATCAGATATGCCTACCCCCGTAAATACCTCCTCACCGCCAGATAGCTAGAGATAGCCCCTAGGATAATGCCTGATCCGATAATGATAAGAAATATCTGCCCGAAATTCTGCAAGAAATAGCTAGAGAAAACATTGGCTAGAAGACCGAGATCAGAAGACCCCTGAATACCGGAGAATCTCACAACCAAAACATCACTATAATAAGCAAAAGCGCCTAGCAAAATAAGAGTCAGAACTCCGGAGAATATGCCATACATAATACCAGAGACCACAAAGGGTCCGCGAATATAGAGATTGGAAGCGCCCACGAGCTTCATCACCGATATTTCATCGCGAGCTGTAAAAATAATAAGGCGAATAGTGTTAAAAGTTATGATAATAGCCACCAAAATAAATAATATCGCAATCAGTGTCCCAGACTTTTCTGCGGCTGGAATAATACGCCCTAGACGATCTATGATGAGTTTGTTCTGATTATAATTTACCTTTTCTATCATATCTGAATCCCTACTTTCTAGAAAATGAGCGATGCCAGCGTATTGGGAAGGCTCTCTGGCCTTGATATTGAGTACAGCGGGGAAAGGATTGTCGCCTATTTCCTCCAACCCTTGCAGTATGAGACTATTGTCCTTCCACTTTTCCTTAAAATCAGTTAGGGCTTGATCTCGAGAAATGTATTCCGCCTTGGCCACTTCTGGAAGGTTTTCTATAGTCTTTTTCAAGGCCAATATACCTGTTTCCGGCGCATCAAGAGTAAAATAGACATTTATATCAACTTTATTTTTTACTTCTTTTAGTAAAGCCCTTCCAAAGGCGCTGCCGAAAATAAGCGCACCAAAAATAGAAAGTGAAAGTGTAATAACTATAGTAGCCGAAAAGGACAAGAAACCATTTCTCCAAAAATTGACAAAGCCTGTGCGAGTTATTCTTTTAAAATGTGTAAATATCATATATTAGTATCATAGAACATATTTGCCATGCTTATCATCCCTGATTACTTTGCCTTTTTCCATGGTTACCACTCTACCCCCTATCTTTTCTACTACATCCCTGTTATGTGTGGTTAGAAGGACCGTAGTGCCGAGCTTATGTATTTTCTGAAGAATTTTTATTATCTCAAATGTGTTAATAGGGTCCAGATTCCCTGTAGGCTCATCAGCTATGATTATATCAGGTTGTGTCACTATTGCGCGAGCGATAGCCACTCTCTGTTTCTCTCCTCCAGAAAGCTCGTGAGGAAAGTTCCAGATTTTCCTTCCCAGATCCACAAGCTCCAGAACATGAGGCACATCAGAAGACACTTCGCTATCGGTACGGCCAGAAGCTTCCATGGCAAAGGCGATGTTCTCATAAGCGGTTTTATTTGGAATAAGGCGAAAGTCCTGAAAAACTGTGCCTATTCGGCGGCGCAGTTTGCTGATATCGCTTTTTCGCAATTTGTGCACATTTGCAGATTCAAAGAAAACAGTGCCGTGGGTGGGTCTATCTTCGGCTATAAGCATCTTTATAAGAGTAGTTTTGCCCGCGCCGGAGTGGCCGACTATGGTAATAAACTCGCTTGGTTCTACTCCGAAGCTTACATTATCTAGCGCTATAGACTCGTCTGGATATACTTTGCTTACTTTATCAAAATAAATCATGCAAGAGTTATTATAACACAGGAAATAAGCGCAGAACATGCGCTTATTTCTCTATAAATTTTGCTCTGCTTCTAGAAACTCATCTAGCTCGCCTTCCAAGACTTTTTCAACCTGTGAAGTCTCCACATTTGTCCTATGATCTTTTACCATTTTATACGGATGAAGAACATATGACCTTATCTGATTTCCCCACTCTATAGAAGTAGTTTTGCTAATATACATTCCCTTTTCCCTAGCTATTCTCTCATCCTCCATTTGCTTGAATAATTTTCCTCGCAGAATATCCATGGCTTTTTCTTTATTTTGAGCTTGTGATCTTTCACTAGTCACATGAACAGAAAGTCCAGTAGGTTTATGCACGATGCGCACTGCTGTCTCCCTTTTATTTACATTTTGCCCGCCCGGACCTCCTGATTTGGCTATAGAAATCTCTATATCCTTTTCCGGAAGCTCTATATCGGAGCTATGCGTTTTTTCAAACTTTGGTATTACTTCTATCATGGAAAATGAGGTGTGGCGAAGTTTTTTGGCATTGAAAGGTGAAATACGCACCAGCCTATGCACTCCGCTTTCGTTTTTCAATATGCCATAAATATTTTTACCGGTTATTTCTACGGTAATATTGCGAAATCCTCCATGATCATTATGATTGGCATGTATTAGTTCCATTCCCCAACCCCTTTTTTCCGCTAAGCGCCGATACATGCGATAGAGCATAGACGAAAAGTCTTCAGCGTCATCTCCTCCCGCTCCAGAGAAAATAGTCATGATGGCGTTACTCTTATCATATTTGCCTATGCCAGAGAGCTCATCTTTAAGTTCCTGCAATTCCTTTATCGTGGCTTGCGCCTTGTGTGAATTATTCCAGAAATCAGGAGATTGCATTCCGCTTTCTATTTCCTTTATCCTTTCTTCTTTTTTATTTTCACTATCCATTCGTAGGTTCTAAAACTTAATCTTATTTACAATTATAGATATAAAATCTTTTAGATTCGATTGGGCATCTTCTGCATTTCTGCTTTCTATAAACTTCTTCCATTCTTTGAAAACTTGATCATCATTGAGCCCTCTAACATCATTTTCCAGCTTTAAGCGATCTTCGAAGCTCACCTCACTTTCCGCCTTCAAAACTTTTTCTACAAATAGAGCAAGGAATGACGCGGTCTTTCTGGAATCATCTATTGCCAAAGTTATATTATCAAGCTTATTGCTAGCTCTTACCCAAGAAGTGATGAATGTAATATTTCCAGCAATCAGGATTAGTATGAGAGTCGGTATAAAAAAATTTCTTTTTTGCATAATATTTGTTTAATTATCTATTATTTTTAATCTCTTGTAAATAGTCCTATAAACCTGGACCATAGCGACGGTCTGTTGAGTTCAATATTTTGATGTACTGGTCTTCCTGTAGAAACATTGAACTCTTCGCCAGTATACAGCGCGTACCCCTTGACCTTTACCTCTATCCTATATGTACCCTCGGGTACTAGAAAAGAGTATCTGCCGGTCTTGTCGGTTATCTGAGGATTTTCTTGTTGAAATTTATCCGCAGACCATCTGACAAAAGAGTTAGTATCTGGATTTCTATAAAAGAGGGTCACTCTGGCTTCATTTATTCTAGTCTCCTGATCTCCAGAAGCCTCATATATATATCCCTCTGGATCTATGACCGTGATTATCTCTATCTCCTTATCTTTTACTTTATCATCCCGGTCCTCTATGAGTGTTCTGACCTTATACTGTCCTGAGACTTGCGGCATCTGAACAGAAGCTTCATATATTCCGTCACCATCTGTGTCTGTGTATTCGAAAGTATCCAATATTAGTTTTTTATCTACCGGCAAAGGAACTTTAGAAATTACAGGATTTGCAAAGAAAGCCGAAGCAACAAGAGCTGATAGCGGCACAGAAGTCTTGCCAAAAATCTTTTTTGAATATAATTCAATCACTCCGGAAACTCTTTCTGGATGACCCTCTGTTTTCACAAAAAGCTTGACTTCTTGCCCCTCTATGAGATCCATAGTTTGACGCACTTCTCCAGAATCAGTAACAGTCATATCTACCGAAAATTCTATACTTTCATCAGATGTTCGCAGAAAAACTGTATCCAATGGGATATCCCTGCGCATATCAGCTGTGAGATTTTTTATCGGTATAGGTATGGTCCTAGGCAAACCTGCCAGATCGCTTATCTGTGGCAAGGAAAAGTTTATTCCTACCAGTCTTATGGCATCACCAGCATTTTTTATTCCCACTGATTCTAGAGTATTTTTGAGTTGTGGAAACTTGTTGAGAACTGCCAGAAGATTATTTGGAAGTGGAGCAAATATAAGCCTATTTAGAAGTGCCGGGGAAAAGAGCGTAAGTTTACCAGACCATACAATACCTTTTTTCAACTGTTCAACATCTACCGGCGGAAATTCTATATCATGCCTGCCTAATCCTAATACTTCTTTTATTATAGATACCACTGATCTCTGTGGTAGAGGCGTAGGAATCCCAACCTGCTCTATTCCAATAATAGCTGCAACCTGTTGTATCCTAGACCTACTTCCAGATGAACTGACCGCACTATCAGAAGAAGCACTCGAAGCAGAGGATATGGTATCCGATCCTACACTAGTATCTTCATCTATAGTAATGTTAGAACTGTTTGTGGTTTTTATACCATAGACACCAGTTGAACCGGAGGTATTAGGATTTTTTACAAAAGTCAGCGTTATTGTTTCTACTGTTCCGGCAGAGGCAACACTTCCACCACTTCGAGTAATGGTTACTACATTACTCGAAATAGAAGTGGTTAGAGTTCCATCAATAGTACTTGATACAGCTGCAGATGTATCTCCGGAATTGAATGCGAAACCGGCACCAAGGGAAGTTGGAAATGTTAGAACTATTTTTCCTGTAGTTGGTATGGGGTTCGCATGACTAAATGTTATAGTAGCCATACCGACTGCTTCAGCTACTAGTGTGGCTGGTTCAATATTGGCAGATGATACAGCTCCTGCCGTTATGGTGTCTGCCCCAACGGAAATATCTGTGTCTATAGCAATAGATGCGGAAGTTCTGGTATCAATATTATATTCCCCTGTTGACCCGGATAAATCAGGATTCTTAATATTTGAAAGTGTTATAGTCTTTACTCCAGCAACTGATGAAGCGCCATCATTATTACGAGTAATAGTTATAAAATTATTTACATCCGTTACGGTGATTGTGCCATCTATACCACTTACTGATGTGGCGTCCGTGGTGCCGTTTGAATCTATTACGAAACCACTACCGAGTGTAGTAGGCAAATATACTACCACACGCCCATCAGCAGGTATAGGATTGGCAGTTGTAAATGTCACTGTCGCATTTCCAGTGGCGCCAGCCACTAGTGAGGCTGGCTCTATATTTGTAGAAGATAGCGCTCCAGTAGTTATGGTATCAGCTGTAACAGAGGTGTTTTGTTCCAGAATAACATCCGCGCTTGTTTTCGTATACAGAGAATATGTTCCAGTAGAACCAGGAACTGCAGGATTCTTTATATTTGAAAGTGTTATGGTCTTTACACCGGCCGCGGACGAGGCTCCGTCATTTGCTCTTGTCAGGGTTATTGTATTTGAACTTACAGATACAGTAAATGCGCCATCTATTCCGGTAGCCGAACTAACCGCTGTTGTACCACCAGAGTTGTATGTAAATCCAGAACCTAGAGATGTGGGTAGTGCAAGGACAACCTTCCCATCTGCTGGCAAAGCAGACGCCGTAGTAAAAGTGAGAACAATATTTCCCGTTGCTCCAGCAACCAGACTAGCCGGCTCTACATTCGTAGAAGATAATGTCCCCAGTATACTGTCAGCAGTCACGGTCGCATCTATATCTATAGTTGTTCCGCCACTAGTGGTAGTTTTTATCTGATATGCGCCTGTTGAACCGCCTATATTTGGATTTGTGATGCCTGTGAGAACCAAAGTCTTTGCTCCCGCGCTTGATCCATTCCCTGTACCAGTTCTGGTCACGGTCACCACGCTTGAACTGGTGGATACAGTAAACACTCCGTCAATGCCCGTGGCCGATGAGACTGATACGGTGCCAAGTGTGAATCCTGCGCCTAGAGAGGTTGGAAATGTAATAACTATTTTCCCTGTGTTTGGAATAATATTGGTGGTAGTAAACGATACTGTGGCTGTAGTGCTAGCGCTAGCGATGAGACTTGCTGGCTCCACATTTGTAGAGCTCAAGGTAGAACTAGTAATAGTATCCGCCGCAACTGCATTGTCTTGATCCACTGTTGTTCCGGAACTATTTGTAGTCTTTATCTGATATGTTCCAGTAGAGCCTGTCAAGTTAGGATTTCTAATATATGAAAGAGTAATGGACTTTGCTCCAGCTCCCGATGAAGCGCCGTCGTTAACGCGAGTAATAGTTACCACATTACCAGAAACAGCTGCAGAAAATGTTCCGTCTATACCAGAACTAGCCGAAACAGCTGTTGTTCCGCCAACATTAAAGGTAAAACCAGCGCCCAAAGATGTGGGAAATGTCACCACAATCTTCCCATCCGCAGCAATAGCGCTTTCAGTGGTAAACGTCACGACCACATTTCCAGAAGCGCTAGCCACTAAACTTGCCGGTTCAACATCGGTAGAAGTTAAATCACCAGATCCAGAAGATTCTTCACTAGCATATGTGTTATATGAATCAGCAATAGAAAATGCTGAGGCGGCTATCCACTCCTCTGCTCTAACAATATTGGAAATTCTAACTTCATCTATATACCCGTTAAATCCTCCACCCGCAGAGATTACTCCAGCAGCTTTTGTTCCGGTACCTATACCGACCTTCTGTGTTCCACCTGTATTTGGAGTATTAGTTGTAGATGTTGTCTGTTCCCTATAACCTCCCTTATAAATTCTTAGAGTATCATTTGTATTATCAAACCTTTCTGCCACATGATACCATGTATCATTGCTCACTGTAGACGTACCCGTCACTGGTGAGTTTTGGGAACCGCTTGCATGTTCAAAATCTGCTCCCATAACATTCCCCGTAGTTACTCCCATGAAAAACTGTATATCAGCGGCCTGGCTTTCAGCTTCAGCCATACCCTTTGTTATGACGGGGTAAATAGCTGTCTGACCACCTGTTCCAGTCGATATAGAAGTACCGTTTCCTATCTTTCTGATATAGGACTCTATAGTGTAGTTGGACATATCATAGTCAGCAGAGTCAGCTATTGATACATAGCTATTGCTTGCGCCGCCAGCTAGTTGGGTTGTATATCCGATAGACCCTGTAACCGCAGAGGTACGAGTCACACTGGTTACCGAGCCACTGTCATGATTGTACAATGTAGAATCTTCATAAGTTCCGCTACTTTGACCAAAGTGATGCACAGTAACATAGTTAATATCCCATACACCTGTAGTAGTAGCCACCGCAGAAGCGTCAGAATTACCATAATACATATATATATGGTCGGTGCTAGACGCGCTATCTATTTGTGGAACCTCTACCCATAGGTTTGAGGTGCTTGCCGTATTCCAATTCTCTATTTCATAATCAAGTTCTGTGATTCCATCAGCATCAATGAATCTTATATCATCCCCATTTGCCTTGAAAGTTCCGTATGTGACTCGACTACTAGTCAGGGCCACACGCGCAGGAAAGTTTACTAGATTGGCGCCTTGATCGGCATTGTTAAATGTAATCTTTATACGATTTGACCAACTATTATTCCACCACGATGATGGTGTTGAGACTATAGTGTCTGCTGTAACAGCTGTGTCTTCATCTACTGTCGCAGTAGCGCTGTTTGTAGTTTTTATCTGGTATGTCCCTGTTGATCCGGCTGAGGTTGGATTTGCCACATTTGAAAGAGTGATGGATTCTATTTCTCCTGCTGTGGTAGTGGCACCGTTGCTTCTTGTTACAGTTACTATATTGCTAGATACACCCACAGTGAGCGTGCCTCCTATAGTATGAGATGTGGCGACTGTCGTACCTCCGGAGTTAAATGAGAATCCGCTCCCAAGTGAAGTGGGAAATGTAATAACTATTTTTCCATTTGCTGGAATAGCATGCTCTGTACTGAAAGTGATAGTCGCACTTCCTGCGGCAGAAGCTGTGACACTGGCCGGCTCAATATTGGTAGAAGATAGAGTTCCTGCTGTTATGGTACTGGCAGTAACTGCAGTATCCTCGTCTAGAACTCCGTCAGAAGAATCAGTGGTGCGAATAGTATATGTTCCTGTTGATCCGGCTGCGATAGGGTTTTGTATATAAGAAAGAGTAATTGACTTTGATCCAATGGCAGAGTCTGTTCCACCACTTCTCGTAAGCGTTACAATATTATCAGAGATTGAAGTCGTAAGCGCTCCATCAATACTAGTTGTAGCTGTCACAGATGTTGCGCCTCCAGAATCAAATGTAAAGCCATATCCAAGAGAAGTTGGGAAGGTGATTTTTATTTTACCATCAGAAGGGATGGCGGTGGATGTGGTAAAATTTATTACAACATTGCCAGACGCGCTCACATCTAGACTTGCAGGGGTGACACTTGTGGATGTTAGAGGGTCTATGCCCAAAACATTTTCTGCGCTGCCATATGTGTTTAGTGTATCTCTAAGTGATGCGTTCTGAAGAGATAGCCAATCGGCTGATCTGGCAACATCGGAGAGACGCACCTCATCTATCATACCGTTAAATGCTCCATTTAGAGTCCCTGTTGTGCCGATGGCAACTCCTATAGCCATTTTTTGAGTTCCGCTTTGGTTGGGAGTTAAACCATTTTGCACAGAAGGAAGATTTGCGCTCTGTTCTAGTCCGCCATTTATATACAACCTGTGAGTCCCTCCGCCACTACCGGCTCGCACAATGCTTGATACATAGTAATTCGTAGAGCCTGCTGTGGAAATAGTCGTAGTTCCTGTAACTGGAGCATTGTTTGTCGCTAGAGTAGAATCCTCAAAATCAGCGGCGAGCACAGGACCTGTAGTTTTTATTCCAAGATAAAACTGTATGTCTTGAGCGGCCGTATCGCCTTCTCCATAGCCCTTTGTGACAAGCGGGTATATGGACGATTGCGCGCCTGTAGTGCCAGCCGTACCCGATCCAGAAGGTCTAATGAAGGCTTCTATGGTATTTGTGGCTACATTGAAAGTATCAGAATCTGGGATAGTTATGAAAGTGGCGGTAGTACCTCCAAATGTTGGGGCATAGCCGAGAAGTGTAGTGGTTCTGGAGGTTAGAGTATGACCATCAGAACTATTGCTTGCATAGGCAGAAACAGAGTCTGTATAGGCCCCCGTCGTGGAAGCAAAGTGATACACAGCCCTGTAACTGTTGCTCCAAACAGCAGCTACACTTTGAGCATCCGCCACAGAATCATTTCCATAATACATATATATATGATCCGTACTGGAAGCGCTGTCTATCTGTGGAACTTTTACCCATATCGTAGATGTGGCAGAAGTATCCCAACGCTCTGTTTCGTGTGACAGCACCGTAGAGTTATCAGAATCAACAAAACGGATATCCTGTCCAAAAGATAGAATATGGTTATAGTTTACCCTGCTACCGTTGAGCGCCACCATTACCGGTACATCTGTTATATTCTCGGATCTATTGGCATTATCTAAAGTGATTTTTATACGGTAATCCCATGAAGAGTTCCACCATGACGATGCTGGACTGGCAGTTATAGTATCTGCAGTAACAGATGTATTTTCATCTATAGTTGTTCCGGAACTGTTTGTAGTCTTTATCTGATATACCCCAGTTGAACCTGTTGATACTGGATTTTTAACATAAGAAAGTGTAAAGCTTATGGCTCCGGGAGAAAAAGACGATCCTCCAGTTCTGGTTAGTGTGGCTACATTACTAGCGACAGAAAGTGACAATGATCCATCAATACCAGTTATATTCCCTACTGCCGTCGTGCCTCCATTATCGAATGTGAACCCCCCAGCAAGAGATGTTGGAAGAGTTACTACTATTTTTCCATTTGAAGCCAGTGTGTTGGTAGTAGTAAGTGAGACGGTTAGAGTTGTAGTAGTTGCTGACTCTAGAGATGTAGGTTCAACATTTGTGGACGAAAGAGCTCCTGCTGTTATAGTGTCAGCAGTTACGGCTATATCTTCTTCTATGGTTACACCATCGCTACCGGTAGTTTTTATCTTGTATGTTCCAGTGGAACCTGTCAAATCAGGATTTTTTATATATGAAAGAGTAATAGACTTTGCCCCTGGACTAGAAGATGTGCCACCACTTCTGGTTGTCGTAGCTACGGCGCCAGAAACCAATGTAGTAAGCACTCCATCTATGCTTGTAGTAGCTACAACCGAGGTGGAACCACCAGAGTCAAGGGTGTATCCAGATCCGAGAGATGTAGGCATGGTCACAACTATTTTTCCATCTGCTGGAATAGCGCTAGTTGTGGTAAACGAAACCACGACGTTGCCTACTGTTCCGGCAGCCAGTGAAGCCGGAGCTACGTTTGTCGATGACATTCCAGATGTAATATATGAAGTATCTATGGTAGAACCGTCACTTGCTTTTACTTGAGTGAGGGTAAGTTGATTCGTAGTGACATCTATTTTCAATAAGCCATAAACTGCAACAGGTGAAGTATTTCCCGTTCTGCCGAAAGCGAGCCATGTGGGAGAAGAGTTGCCACTATGAAAATCTCTTCCTCCTAGACCACTCACTACTTGTGGCAGACCTCCTCCTTTTGCATAATTATTATCATCACTATCTGTAAAAAGTACCGTACTGCCACTCTGACCAGTCAGAGGATAGCTTCTTTCATAAGTATGAGCATGACCAGCGAGCACCAGATCGGCGCCCGCATCTTTTAGTTGAGAGACCATTTGCTGATAATAGTTGCTAGTAGGTCCTGTGGATGTAAAGGAGATTGAAACTAGAGGAAAATGAACAAAAACTATTTTCCATGTCGCAGATGACGCCTCTAGATCTGCAACCGCCCATGTAAGTTGTTTTGCCAGACGAGATGAACTGGTATAACTGTTGGTATCAAAAGTGACAAAATGCACATCTCCATAATCAAAAGAGTAATTTTTCTCATCTGTCTCTCCTACTGGAGGAGCTACTGGACTAGTCACACCTTCTACTATTCTGGGTGAATCATAGTTGTCCAGAGCAGGCTGACCGCTACTTGTAATAATATCGTGGTTCCCCCAGCCGAAATAGTCTATGTGATTATTTATATAGTTTGCCGCAGAAGCGTTTTTTGTCCTATCTAGGCGCAGATCCCATTCGGAGTGAGTTCCATCACTATAGACATTGTCTCCAAGCAGTATGGAAAACTCTGGATCTATAGTATTTATTCTATCTTGTACACTTATAAAGTTAGTTGGAGGATCTCCTGAAGCAGAGTCTCCATAGGAAACGAAAGTAAATGGAGTGTGATCTCCCGCTTCTAGACGAGTATGATATGTGTCAGTGTATGTGGCCAGAGTACTACTATCTCTAATATGTAAAACCCTATAATCATAATCCTGATCGTATAGAAGATTATCTATAGTCACATAGTGATTTACTCTGCCACCAACATTTGCGGTAATGGTCGAGATAGATCCAGCATCTATCCATGTACTGGATGTTGCAGACTTATACTCAACAGTAAAACTATCTGTTCCAGAATCCGATGTCGTAGCCGCTTGCCAGATAATCTGGAATTGATCAGATCCGTTATCATACCCGGTGAGGGGAGCATTACCTAGCTGTATATATGGCTCATGTTTGAGCGGATTACCGTATGTGGCTGCATTTGCGAAATCAGAAAAAAAACTTATGAATACAAGAATCGCCAGTATGATGAGAACATTGATATTTTTTATATTCACTTGCCTTATGTATAAGGATGACTTAATATACATTATATACTAAAAATTGATGATGAAAAAGATTCTTTTCCCCATAATCATAGTTATGATAATCCTAGTTATATTTGCTGGGGGAAATAAGGACAAAGAAAAAACAGTACCCCTGACATCACTTTTAGTTTGGGGTATGGATGACGACGGTCAAGTGGGTAAAAACCTCGAAAGGATAATAAATCCACAACAAGTTATGGCTGATCATAGTATGGCGCTTGATGCCGAAGGTAATATATGGACATGGGGTAGCAATGAGCATAGCCAACTAGGGAGAGTTATCGATAATGAGATAGACCAGGAGGCGGAAGTTGTAAACTTGCTAGGCAGTTCTGCAAAATCCATATCCTCTACCCATGAACATTCTGTCATACTTGATGTAGATGGTCATGTCTGGACATTCGGCTCAAACTTTACTGGACAGCTGGGTGACAATGGAAACAAGGATAGTATGACACCATATAAAATTCCAAATCTAGAAAATATTGTCGCTGTTGCTTCTGGAAATAAATTCTCCTTGGCAATAGATAAAAATGGTGATGTTTTCGGGTGGGGGGCATCCTGCAGTGATGAAAATAAAAAGATTACCCTAGATATGCTAAATAAAGCTGCAGATCCAAAAGCGCATACAAATGAAGACGGTGAAGGAAATTATTACAATAGTAAAAGCACTGGCGAAGGATCATACGAACATGGTGAGGATTGCCTAAATGAAAATACCATAGGAATCTTGAGCAAAATACCCAGAAAGTTAGAGGGATTGGAAAATATCGTGGATATTTCCGCTGGATACGGACATGCTTTGCTCTTAGATGAAAATGGAGATGTATGGTCCTTTGGATGCAACCTTTATGGCCAGCTAGGTAGGGGCAACTTTGATAATAGTAACGCCAACTCAAAACCGCAGAAGATTGCCGGCTTGCAAAAGATAAAGGCTATTTCCGCGGGATTCAGACATTCGATCGCTCTGGATGATAATGGAAACGCGTATGCATGGGGAATAAATACCAAGGTAGAAAAAGATGGTAATACATTCAACAATGCTACGCCTGATAAAATAGATTCTCTAGAAAATATAGAGAAGATTGTGGCTGGAAGAGACTATTCGCTTGCCATAAATGATAAAGGAGGGTTGTACGGTTGGGGAAATGATACATTTGGATTATTACAGACAGAGAAAAATAGTTTTATAAACAAACCTCTTTTGATTTCAAGAACAAAATCCATAAATGTAATAGATATGAGAGCTGGTCTGGCTCATATTGTGGCTATTGTTAAATAAGACTCAGTGGAGTGTCTTTACGACTTCGCTCGAACCTACTTTATCAAAAATTCGTGATGAACGAAAGCCCCGCCACCGCCTCGCTTCGCTCGGCAACCCCAAAGAAAAATGTTCCCTGCTTTTCGGATTTGCACGCGACCAATTTTTTCTGAAAAAGGAAAGGACATTTTTCTTTGGAATTCTGCCCTCCAAGTATTCGGGCAGTGTGGCGGGGCTTCAATTCGGACTCGGCAGGGCGAAACAATTTGTCTGGGGGAAAGGATTCGCCCTGCCTCGGCTCTTTTCCCGCGCGGAGGAGGGGTCTGGGGAGGAATCCGCGCGGGCTTCGCTTTCGGATTTTTTCGGCGGCGGCTTCTACTTACCACTCCATTGCACAACCTTAGATTCAAGCAAGACAAAAATTTTATTGATGGCGTATCCTAAAACTCCAGCCATCAAAATTGCACTGTACATCAACGTTGAATCATAAACCAGTTGTGCGTCAATAATTCTATGACCGAGACCGGACGCCGTGCCAATAAACATTTCTGATACCACAACAACCACAAAGGCAGAAGAAATTGCGACGCGAAGCCCAACAAAAATATATGGCAATGATTCGGGAAAAATAATTTTTGTAAAAAGTTTCCAGCCGTGGAGGCCAAATAATTCTCCTGTAATGCGTCGCAATTTCTTTCCATTCTTTACGCCGTACATTGTATTGAAAGCGATAATCAATAAAGAAACAAAAGCGATCAATAAAATTTTTGAGAAGTCGCCAATACCAAACATGAGAGTGAAAAGAGGAATCATTGCCGTCGCCGGTATTGAACGGAAAAAATCAATCAAAAACTCAAACATATTGTAAATTTTTTCCGAATACCCCATAAGGATACCGAGTGGAACACCAAGAACTATTGCTATGCTAAAACCGAATAGTGTTCGCAAAAGGGTATTAAAAATATCGGCGAGAAAAACAGCATTGGTTAGAAGTTCAACCAACTTTTGTGCTACTGAAATTGGCGACGGCAAAAACAATGGATTTACAAGACCGCTCGCAAATATGACTTGCCACAAAACAATGACAACGGCGACACCAAAAATTTTATAAAGCAATTTCATTGGATTCAATAATTCTTAGTAGTTTCTCTCGCAATTTATCAAAATCATCGGATAATCTGATTTTGAAATTTCGTGGGCGAGGTAAGGTGTTGTGGATAACTTCTTTAATTGTCCCCGGACGACCGGACAATACGATAATTTTGTCTGACAGATAAATTGCGTCATCAATATCGTGCGAAATCATAAATGTTGTCATTTTTTTCTCTTCGCAAAAATTCGCCAGCATTTCTTGCATTTTTACTGAACGCTGATAGTCCAATGCGCTAAAAGGTTCGTCGAGTAGTAAAAATTCGGGATTAACAATAAGTGAACGGGCTAACGAAACAAGTTGGGACATTCCACCAGAAATTTGATGAACATAAGAATCGGCGAATTTTTCCAGCCCGAATTTTGCCAAAAGTTCCTGTACTAGCTTCTGTTTTTCCTGAAGTGTTAAATGACTTTCTTCAAGAGGCAGTAAAAGATTTTCGAGAACTGTCGCCCACGGCATAAGTGAGTCTCGGTAATTTTGAAAGACAAAACCCAAACGGAAGTTATTCGGTTCGAGAATAACTTTTCCGCTATCGGGTTTAATGATTCCAAGCAAAAGCGAAAACAGTGTACTTTTTCCGCTTCCGTTTGGTCCTATTACCGAGACAAACTCACCAGATTTAATCTCAAGAGAAATTTCCTTGAGTGCTTCCGTTGTTCGTTTCTGCTCTCGATAGTGCTTCTTAACATTTTGAACGATTGCTGATGGCATATTTAGTGTATGAGAAACGCATTGACATCGGATTGTTTCGTTAAAACTTTCTCTGCAAAAAGAATATCGGCGAATTTTTGGAAAGAGTTTTTGTCCATAGTCGCCAAAGTCTCAAAGTGAGAAATAGGAACAAGGGTTGCGATACTTTGTTCGACTGGAACAAATTTCGTTAGTACTTTTCGCGCTTCAACTTGATTGTTGTTGGCATAGTTCATTGATTGGTCAAACGCCATAATAATCTTTTGCGCGACTTGTGGGTTAGCTTCAAGGTATGATTTTGATATGGCAAAAATTCCTGTTGGGTACGGATCAACCGAAACTTGAGCAAAAGGGGCTTTTATTAAAACTTTCGAGATTCCTTTTTGCGCTCCGATTGTTGCATTTGGCTCGTAGGTTAATACCGCGTCAACTTGTCCGGAATCAAGAGCTTGTAAGTGTAAATCCTGTTTCATTTCCTGAATTTGTACATCGTTTTGACTAAGCCCGTTCGCATTTAGAAACTTTTTCAGAAGTGTAAGGGCTTGCACACCTGGGAAACTACCGATTTTCTTCCCCTTCAAATCTTGAATAGTTTTTATGTTTGAATTCGTTTTGACTATAAGCACATCAAGCGGATTTTCTGTTCCGTTCGTGTTAACGCCGAAGACTCTAAATTGGTCTGGTGATTTTTCTTGTACAAGCAATCCTACCGCTGACGCGGCAGAAGTAATCACATCAACTTGACCTTGCAATAGTCCGTCCATCATTTGCTGACTAGTCTCAAAACGAATTGGCTTTATCTCTAAACCTTGTTTTGAAAAATACCCCATATCCTCACCGACAAAATACGGCAAACAAGCTGTGATAGGTAGATAGCCAACACGAACGACTGCCTTTTCTTTTGGTTGAAAGAAGTAAATACTGCCAACAACCAAAATAAGAGCTATTGCAATTAAGCTGATTGTAAGTGGCTTTTTCATGATTTTATTTTAGCATTTTTGACTTATTTTATCCATAGCCGCCGCCGAAAAAATCCGAAAGCGAAGCCCGCGCGG
>Ga0209542_10009585_pt1 | contig 17733 bp, 19 predicted proteins | sample RifCSPhighO2_01_FD_184028 | JGI IMG/M metagenome (GOLD analysis project Ga0209542, IMG submission 184028) | Soil microbial communities from Rifle, Colorado - Rifle CSP2_plank highO2_0.1 (SPAdes) (version 2) | ecosystem: Environmental > Terrestrial > Deep subsurface > Rock core/Sediment ...
TTGTCAAAGCTGAGAACCTTTCTCAACGGACAATTTTTCTACCTTCAGTATACCAAATTAAATGAATTTGTCAATACGGCGGGGTAGTGGGTTAAGGAGTATAATACCCATATGAATTGGTTTTTTATAGCTTTGGTTGCGCCGTTTTTGTGGGTGTTTGTTGTGATATAATAATTTTATGGATAAGAAATCAAGGATTTTTTTAATAGTTTTGTTGTTACTAGTTATAGTTTCAATATATTTGACTTACAGAAGGTCTTTTATTACTAAAGATTATGAGATTATAGTTCCTGAAGATACACAAACTGACGAAGAGGACCTAAATCAATAAGATTTTTATGGAAGAAATTAAGACAAATTTAACTATTAGAAATTTACCCAATTACGCTACTAGATTAAGACTTTGGATTACCGGCATCAGTTCTTATTATGTTTTCACCTATTTATATGATTATTTTGCAGTGTCTTTTTTATTAATTTATTTTGGTTTTATAAAGGGTATAATCATTGTCATGATTTTATCTGTTGTTATTGATTTAAGCACTTTAAAATTTTATGATTGGTTTAGGAAAGATTGGTTAGCACTGGAAACATTAAAAGATTTACAATATAAAAAAAATTTTTGGGGTAAATTATTTAGTTTTGTACATAATAAAAGTACTTTTATAACAGTCGTGGTTTTGTCTCTTACTTCAAACGCTTTTATTGTTACTGCATATATGAGAAAAGGGGCTTTTCAATATAATGGATTAACAAAAAGAGACTGGAATATTTTTTTTGCAAGTTCATTATTAACTAATCTTTATTGGGTCTTTTTAATTGCCGGTGGAATTGAAATTATGAAATATTTATATCAAGTAGTTCTTGATTTTATTATATTAATTTAATATATGGAAGATAAAGCTTTTAGTTCAATAGATTTAGTAGGGCAATGTTTGACTGATTCAAAGAGAACAGAGGCCTTTAGGAATGCTATTAAATCTATGGTTAAACCACGACATACGGTTCTAGATGTTGGTACAGGGTCAGGAATAATGTCGTTGTTTGCTGCAGAAGCAGGGGCAAAGCAAATTTTTGCTCTTGAACATGACAATTATGTTGCAGAAATAGCAAAAATAAATTTTAGTAAAAATGGTTTTAATAAAAAAATTAAATTATTAAAAGGTGATGCAAGAAATTTTAAATATCAAAGGAACATTCATTTTGATGTTGTTATAATGGAAATGCTTACTACAGGAATGGTTGATGAATTTCAAATTCAAGCTGTAAATAATTTACATGATAAAGGAGTTGTTAATAAAAATACAATTTTTATACCACAAGCTCAAAAAACATATATATCTTTGGCTGAGACAAATTTTAATTTATATGGATTTGAAATAAAAATGGTTCAGCATTTATGGGAAGGTTTTCCAGGTCGCCATAGATGCAAAATTGTAAGCGATAAAAAATTATTACATGAAGTTTATTTCAGCTTACCGAAAGATGAATCTTTTGTTCAAATTATTGATTTTAAGTCAAATAAGAGTACTATGGTTAATAGTATATTTTTATCGAGTGTTACAATATTAACTGATAATTTTAAAATAGGTGATACACTTTCTTTAAATGGTCCTGTTGTTTTTCCAATTAAGCCTTTTAAAATAAAGAAAAATCAATCGGTCAAATTTAGAATCTCTTATAGGTTTGGTGGGGGTTTTAAAAATTTAAGTGTTATTTTAATAAAATAAATTTATGATAGACCTTCTTTGTCCATGGGAATCAGCTCAATATCTTTTTTTCTCTAGTAGTGTTCCATCAGCATTGCTATATTATTCTCATGGTATTTCTGTGATTTTTGCTTTAGTTTTTGGATTTCTTTTGTTTTTTAAAGCTAGAAAGGTTTTGTCAGCTAAAATACTTTTTATAATAACACTTTTGTTTTCTGTTTGGGTTTTTTTTGACCTTTTACTTTGGGCAGGTAATAATCCATCGGATGCTTTGTTTTTTTGGTCGATCCAAATTATGGTTGAGGTTTTTATTTATATAAATGTTGTATATCTATGCTATGTTTTTATAGCTAAACAAGATTTATCTTTTATAAAAAAAATTATTTTATTTACTCCAATTTTACCAATTCTCATTCTTCTACCAACAAAATATCTGTTATCGGGAGTAGATATTAGTACTTGTGTCGTAAGTGAAAGTGATTTTATTATTTTTTATTCATATGCAGTAGAAGCGATTCTCCTTGTTTCTCTTATTTTTGTGACATCGTATCTCCTAAAAGATCATTCAGGCCAACAAAAAAAAGAAGCATGGCTATTTACTTCTGGTGTTATTTTGTTTTTATTAGCGTTTTCCTCTGGTAACATTATCGGAAGTATTACTGAAGATTGGGAAATGGCTCAATTGGGTTTGTTTGTTATGCCAATTTTTATCGGTATTCTTACTTATCTTGTTGTAAAATATAACTCTTTCAATGTAAAACTTATTGCCACCCAAGCATTAGTCTGGGGGCTTGCGATACTTATCGGCTCGCAATTCTTATTTATAAGAAACCCGGTCAATTATTTATTAACCGGCGTAACTTTTGTTGCGATCGTGATATTTGGCAGATTTCTTATAAAATCCGTTAAAAAAGAAATAGAACAGAAAGAAGAATTAGCGAAACTTAATATCAATCTTGAAGAGCTTTTGAAACAAAGAGAAAGTCTGGTGCATCTTGTTACTCATAAGGTCAAAGGGTCTTTTACTCGCTCAAAATATATTTTTGCTGGGATATTGGATGGAACCTTTGGTCAAATAAACGATGAGGTAAAAAAGAGAGCACAACAAGGTCTAGAATCAGATAATATGGGTATAGAGACGGTTGATGTAGTTCTAAATGCTGCTAATTTAGAAAAAGGCACGGTCAAATATGAAATGAAGACTATTGATTTTAAAGAATTGGTTGATAAAACAATATCTGAAAAGAAAACCTTAGCTGAAACTAAAGGATTGAAAATGGAAACAGAAATAGCGTCGGGTGTTTATAACGTGCTTGGTGATTCTTTTTGGTTAAAAGAGGTGTCAAATAATTTAGTGGAAAATTCTATAAAATACACCAGAGAAGGGAAGATAACAGTGGGATTGGAAAAAAAGGATAAGAAAATTAAGTTTTATGTCAAGGACACAGGCATAGGTATATCACCTGAAGATAAAAACAGTTTATTTACGGAAGGTGGACGTGGAAAAGATTCTGTAAGAATGAATGTGGACAGTACAGGCTACGGTCTCTATTCAGTCAAAATGATAGTAGATGCCCACAAAGGCAAAGTCTGGATGGAGTCTAACAAAGATAGCGTCGGCTCTACCTTTTGGGTAGAACTAGATGCCGTATAAATATTTTGCAATAAAAGTTTTAGAAAGGTTTAAGCAACACTCAGAGCGTAAAATTCATAAATATGTTATAATGCATTTATGAATTCAAGAGAAAAAACTAAAGAAATAATCAAAGAAACACTTGTCAAAAAAGGTGCTGATTTTATTGCACTTTTTGGATCTTTTGCCCGAGGAGAAGAAAAGTCAACGAGTGATATTGATATTTTGGTTAATTTTAAAAATCCAATTTCTTTATTTGATCACGCTGGCATTGAACTTGAGCTTGAAGAAAAAACTGGCAAAAGAGTTGACCTGATAACTGAACACGGATTATCAAAATACATTCGCCCATTTATTATAAACGAACTCACTACACTTTATGAAAGAAGATAGTGTATATCTTAACCACATACTTGAAGCCATCAATAATATCCTTGAAGATACAAACGGTTTTATCGAAGAACAATTTTTAGCAAATAGAACAATCAAGGACGCTGTAACACGCAATATTGAAATTATAGGAGAAGCTGTTAAGCTTGTTTCTGAAAAAACAAGAACAAAAAATACAGATATATCATGGCAAAAAATCGCTCGTACAAGAGATATGTTGATTCATCATTATTTTGATGTAGACGACAAAGAACTTTGGAAAATAGTTGCAGATGATCTACCTGCGCTTAAAACATCAATACAGAAAATTCTAAATTAGTTATTAAAGCGCACAAAGGCAAAGTCTGGATGGAACCTAACAAAGACGGTGCCGGCTCTACCTTTTGGGTAGAATTGGATGCGATTTAGTGTTATAATACCCTTATGACTTGGGCTTTTAAAAGACAACTTTTTTTTGTAGCTATTTTTGTTGTACTTTTGTTAGCATTTGGATTTTTAATAATTTTCCCATATGTAAATAAATTGCCGACTTGCGTAGATAATAAGCAAAATGGGGATGAAAAAGGAATAGATTGTGGAGGGTCATGTACCAAAGCATGTACTTTTGAGGTAGACGAAATCTCTGTTCTGTGGTCTCGTACCTTTGAAGTTATTCCCGGACGCTATAATGCAGTGGCTTATCTTGAAAATCATAATAAAAATGCAGCTATCTATAGAATAAAATATAAGTTTCGTTTTTCCGACAAAGATAATATTTATATAGGCAAAAGAGAAGGCGAAACGTTTATTCCATCGTCTGGTAAATTTGCTATTTTTGAGGCTGGGATTGGGGTTGGTAATTCTATACCTGTTTTTACCACTTTTGAATTTACTGAAACACCTGTCTGGAACAAAGTACCGGAAAATATAATGAAACAATTAAAGATATTAGTTTCAGATATAAAATTAGAAAATCAGGATACAAAACCGCACCTGTCTGCTACCATAAAAAATAATTCTCTTTTTGCAATTCCGGAAGTGAATGTAGTAGTGCTTTTATATGACGAGAAAGGCAATGCTATTTCTGCCAGTCGTACCTATTTAGATGAATTAACAGCAGAAGAAAGTGAAAATATTAATTTTACTTGGCCAGAACCTATATTGGGAAATATAGTTGCCAAGGAAATAATCTCTATGTATAACGTTTTTTTAGTTAAGTTAAAATAAGAAATGATAGATCCCGTTAGAAATAACGGAATATATGTTTCGTTTATCGTTTTAATGTATATAATTTATTTATGGAAATTTCTAACGGGATAGAGAAAGTTCTCAAAAGAATAGATTGGCTCTTGGTTTTTTTTATTGTTCCTATAATTCTGGGCGGTCTTTTCACCATGAAATCATTCACCCCGCAGGAAGATATGATTAATTTTTTTGATAAGCAAATTATTTGGATTATACTGTCCTTTATTATTTTTTTCGTTTTTTCTTTTATTGATTTCAGATTCTTGCGCCGTACAGATGTCTTGGTAACATTATTTTTAGTATTCTGTATTTTGTTAATTGTTTTACTTGTTATCGGCAATATAATAAAAGGCGCCCAAAGCTGGTTCTCTTTCGGCGTTTTTTCTTTTCAACCGGCAGATGTAATGAAACTGGTGCTTATTTTGATATTGTCAAAATATTTTTCTCGTCGGCACGTGGAAATCAGAAATATAAAACATATCTTTATTTCCGGATTTTATGCTTTTGTCCCTTTTGTTTTAGTTTTAATTCAGCCCGATTTTGGTTCTGCCATAGTTATATTTTTGATATGGTTTGGCATGGTGCTCGTTTCTGGAATTTCTAAAAAGCATTTATTTTTTGTCTTTTTATCTGGGGCACTTATTTTTGCTTCTCTTTGGACTTTTGCTTTTGCTCCATATCAGAAAGCCCGAATTGTTAGCTTTTTAGATCCACTGGCAGATATACATAATTCTGGTTACAACGCCTCTCAATCCATTATTGCCGTTGGTTCTGGGCAAATTTTAGGCAAAAATCTTGGTTTTGGCACACAATCACGATTGAAATTTTTGCCGGAACCTCAAACTGATTTTATTTTTGCCGCCTATGCTGAGGAATGGGGTTTTATTGGTTCTTCTTTTATCCTTTTACTTTTTGGGCTTGTTATTTGGAGAATTCTTCATTCCGCCTCTTTAGGGGTTTCTAATTTTGAAATGCTCTTTGGTATAGGAATTGCTATTTTTTTCATGAGTCATATACTGATAAATATAGGTATGAACCTTGGATTGATGCCTATTACTGGTATTCCTCTGCCTTTCATGAGTTATGGTGGCTCACACTTGGTTACTGAATTTGCAGGGCTAGGAATTTTGATGAATATGCGTAAGTATGCGAGATCAGCACACAGGGATGATATGAAGAACGAGTTTCTTGGAGCTTAGGGAATTTGGTAAATATCATCTTTTTGAGCTGGTCTGGTTGAGGCTACACAAATAAAAAATAAAAGTGTAGCCGACCCGAGGACCCGAAAAAAGATGATATTTACCGAATTAGGATAAATAATTATGCAAATTATTGATGGCAAAAAAATAAGAGATAAAATTTTAGCTAAAATAAAAAAAGAGGTGACTTCTTTGTCATTTAAACCGATTTTTTGCGATGTGCTTGTCGGGGACGATAGGGTTTCAATGCAATATGTACGAATGAAAAAACAAAATGCAGAGAAAATCGGTATTCTTTTTCATAACGCAAATTTTTCTGCATCCATCAAGACACAGGATTTAATAGAAGAAATAAAAATTTTAAACAAAATACCGAATATGTGCGGAATCATTGTCCAGCTTCCATTGCCCAAGACGCTCGATTACAAAGCGGTAATGGATGCTATTGATCCGCGTCTTGACGTTGATTGTTTAGGAACGGTTGCCGGTGATAAATTTTATAAAGGTGAAGTAAATTTCGGTTTTCCAACTGCGCTGGCATGTATGACACTTTTAAATTCACTTAACTTAAACAGCAATCCTTTGACTTCTCTCAGGACAAGAAAAATAGTTGTTTTAGGACAGGGAGAGTTAGTGGGCAAACCTGTTACTGCTTTGCTTAAATTCAGGGGATTGAATCCCACTATAATTACACGCAAAACACCTGCCCGCGATGCCTACGGCATATCCGTTACAGACGGGGAGAATAAAAAAGAAATAATAAAACAAGCGGATGTTATAATTTCAGGCATAGGTAAAGGTAAGTATATTACAGGCGATATGATAAAAAAGGGAGCGATAATAATAGATGCGGGTACCTCGGAATCTGGTGAAAGTTCATCAAATACCCGGACAAATGTTGTGGGTGACGTAGATTTTGAATCGGTAAAAGATATGGCTAGTTTTTTATCTCCTGTACCAGGAGGTGTCGGACCAGTAACCATAGCAATGCTTTTCAATAATGTGCTTAATGTAGCAAAAAATATTTCAAAATCAAGTTGACATAATTAAATAACAAAAAATAAATGAAATATGCTATAATTTATTTTATATGTTTTTCTTGAGAAAAAAATCTAAGGACAAAGAAAGTACTGCTTTTATCTCTAAAATGGATATTTTAAAGATAAAAGAACAGCTGGAAAAACAAGTTGAAATCTTGCATAAAGTAGGTGTTTTGCAGATTTTATCAGACGAAAAAACGTTGGGTATGTTGGGTATAGACAATAAAGAATATAGTGTACCTACTTTACAAGAAGTTCTCCTAAGATTAGGAAACAAGAAAGAATTAGTGGAAAAAAAAATAAAACAGGGATTCACTAAAATTATTATGGTGCCATTTGCATGTCCACTTGAAATAATTATAAAAAAATATGAAGAAACGATTATTGCCCATTACAATGAAGGTAAACTTTTAGCAACAAAAGAAAAAATAACCGATATAGATGAAAAACTAAATCTTGATCTTAACCAACCGATAAATATATGGAATGAGTGTAAAGATGGAGATGTTAAAAATAAATTTATTTATTTTCCCAAAATATACGACAAAATAAATCATCAAGGAAAAACTAAATTGGATCTTCTTTTAGACCCCAAAAACGCTTGGCAGATATATTTGATTGAAGATATGCCTAATATTCCCTTGGTTGGTAAAGGTAAAAAAATAGAACACAGAAGACAAATTGAAACGAACAAAACTCCTATGGAATATCTAGAAATAATTCAAACTAATAAAATTTACCAAGGAGAAGAAGGTTTAACACCGGAAGCTGATCTAATATATGCCATTATTTATTTAGAAGAAACAAATCAAGTTATTAATGATTGGCAAGGTAAAGGAAATGTTTCATACGAACTCGGTGCCTTAGTCTCTTCTGATAATGTATCTTGGCTTGGCTGGGATCGGGATTTTAATAGAGCGGACTTATGGAAATTGGATATTTGGAAAAAGGACCCCCGCAGTGGCGCTCGTGTTGGTATAAGAGTTTAATGTTATGAAATATTTACATCTTATGATAAAAATTATTTAATATTACTTTTTTTATGAATGACACAATTTTTTTCCTTTTTTATAACTTGGCTCATAGTTCAAAACTTTTTGATCAGATTGTGGTTTTTGTTGCGGATATTTTCCCTTACATTGTTGTAATTTTGGCTTTTTTATTTTTAATTTTTTATAAGAAAAATTTTAAGGAAACTATTTTAATATTTTTTTCTAGTGCTTTTGCTTGGTTTTTAGCTTATGTTTTGAAATTCTTGTTTCATACTCAAAGACCCTTTGATTTATTTCCAAATGTCGTTTCTCTTTTTCCCGAAGCGGGTTATGCTTTTCCTTCAGGACATGCCACTTTTTTTATGGCCCTTGCTTTTGCTCTTTTTTTTAGTCACAAAAAAATTGGCTTGCCTCCTGCTCGCGCAGGCGGGGCGCAGGCAGGTTATCTTTTCATTTTTTTTGCATTTTTGATAGGTGCCAGTCGCATTATAGCCGGAGTTCATTTTCCGGTTGATATTTTAGGCGGATTTGTTTTAGGTTTTTTCGTTGCATTTTTTGTAAAAAACAGATAGAATAACTATATATTTACCCGCCTGCTTCAGCTGTGCTGAAAGTATTGCGGGCAGGTATGGATCCCGAAGCAGAGCAAGCTCGCTACGGGGCAAGAAAAGATGATTAAGAAAATAATATCAATAATTATAGTTTTGGTGTTAGGTTCGGTCGTGGTTTTTTTTGTCTTTAAATCAGAGCCTAAATTAAACTCTAATTTTGAAACCGAAAGTTCATTTTTCAAAAATTCCCCATTTCGTCTAGGCCTTGATCTTTCCGGTGGAAGCCATTTAATTTACAAAGCTGATGTTAGCGGAGTGAAAGCTGGAGATATTACTGTTTCGATGGATGCATTACGAGACGTGATAGAACGCAGAGTGAATCTTTTTGGTGTTTCCGAACCGATAGTACAAGTGCAAAATAGTGGATTTGTTTCTGGGGCAGAAGAAAAATTAATAGTGGATCTTCCGGGTGTGACGGATGTAGAAAAAGCGACCGCTATGATTGGACAGACTCCACTTTTGGAATTCAAAGTTGAAGCACCTGCAGGTACTCCGCAAAAAGCAACCGTGGATAAAGAAGGAAAAGTGACTTTAGATGCTGGTCCTCAGTTTGTTTCAACAGAACTGACAGGTAGATATTTACAGAAAGCCAGTCTTGAATTTGATCAAACTACTCGTGAGCCGAGAGTGAGTTTGCAATTTGATGATACTGGCACAAAACTTTTTGCCCAAATTACAAAAGAGAATATAGGTAAAATGGTAGCAATATATTTAGATGGAGCACCTATTTCTATTCCAGTCGTTCGCGAAGAGATTCCTAATGGTCAGGCTGTAATATCTGGCAGTTTTACTCCCACGGAAGGGAAGTTATTGGTTGGCAGATTGAATTCTGGCGCGCTTCCAGTCCCGATTTCTTTATTATCTAGGCAAACCATTGGAGCAACATTGGGCAGTGATGCCGTTACCGCCGGAGTAAAAGCCGCTATTATTGGATTTTTAGTGGTGGCTTTGTTTTTAATTCTTTGGTATCGCTTGCCGGGATTTATGGCTGTACTTGCTCTTTGTATATATATAACAATAATGTTAACTCTCTTTAAATTATTGCCAGTCACTCTTACGGCGGCTGGTATTGCTGGATTTATTATTTCTATCGGCATAGCGGTGGATGCGAATATTCTTATTTTTGAAAGATTAAAAGAGGAATTACATTCTGAACGTACTATTACGGATGCTGTTTCTGCAGGTTTTTCTCGAGCTTGGTCTTCCATTCGTGATTCTAATACTTCAACAATTATTTCTGCCATTATTCTCTTTTGGTTTGGAACACCCTTAATAAAAGGGTTTGCCTTAACTCTTGGTTTGGGGGTTTTAGTATCAATGTTTTCAGCTATAATGATTTCTAGAATTTTTCTTTCCGGACTTATTTTTATAGGAGAAAGCAAAGTAGCAAGATTTTTGTTTAGTTCAGGAATTTCAAAATAGATTTATCTCACATGTTTATTATTAAAAACAAAAAAATATTTATCAGCATATCAATAGTATTGGTTTTACTTTCTATTGTTTTGCTCTTTGTGTTCGGACTCCGGATCGGTATTGATTTTAAAGGTGGCGCCTTAGTAGAAGTTGTTTATAAAACTAATCGGCCGGCACAATCTGATTTGGATGCTACATTTAAAGCGCTAGACTTTGGTTCTGTGCTTATTCAACCAACAGGAGAGTTGGGTTATATTGTTAAGTCCCTTGATTTAGATGAGATACAGCATTCTTTGCTTTTAAAAACACTTTCCCAAGATGGTAAAAGTTCGCTTGAAGAAAAAAACTTTAATTCTATTGGACCTTCTGTCGGACGCGAACTTACCAGAAAAGCGATTATCGCTATTGTCTTGGTTTCGCTCGCCATCATTCTTTTTATTGCTTTTGCTTTCAGAAAAGTCTCTAGACCAGTTTCTTCCTGGAAATATGGTCTGATAGCTGTCGTATCACTTTTACACGACGTTATTATTCCAATCGGACTTTTTACTATTTTAAGTCGCTTTTATGGAGCCGAAGTAGATACTCTTTTTGTGGTGGCGGCACTTACTATTCTAGGATTGTCGGTATCTGATACTATAGTTATTTTTGACAGAATTAGAGAAAATTTGAGAAACAAAACTGGAGATAGTTTCGGTGATACAGTCGGTAAAAGTTTGGATCAATCGTATATGCGGTCTATTTTTACTTCGCTTACCGTCATAATAGTTTTATTGTCCCTTTTCTTCTTTGGTCCCGAGTCCACTAAATATTTTGCCTTGATGCTCACGGCTGGAATGTTTTTCGGGACATACTCTTCTATTTTCTTGGCTTCTCCACTGCTTGTTTTAGTCGAAGAGTGGCAGGAGAAAAAGAAAAAATAATTATTAGTTAAAGATTCTTGGTAAAAAATTTCTGAGCCTTCGCCTTCGGAGTCATAAGGACAGGGGACCCACGACTCTTAAAATTTTTTATCAAGAATCTAAAGAAAAAAATCATTTATGGAACAAAATTTTTGGCAAAGAAATAAAACGCTGGTGATTGTTTTAGTAGTGGTTATCGTTTTAGCTTTCTGGGTTATAAGTAAATATAATTTTTTTGTAAATCAAAACGAAGCTATTACAGGGCAGTGGGCACAAGTAGAAAATCAATTACAAAGACGCTTTGATTTAATACCAAACGTTATTAATACTGTTAAAGGTATAACAAAACAAGAGCAGGAAGTTTTTGGAGCACTTGCGGAAGCGCGTACTCGTTATGCTGGTGCTGTCACCACCGACCAAAAAGCTACAGCAGCAGGACAAGTAGAATCTTCTTTAGGCCGACTTTTACTTATTGCAGAAAATTATCCTGAATTGAAATCTTCTCAATCATTTCGTGATTTGACTACAGAACTTGAAGGCACTGAAAATAGAATTGCAGTTGAAAGAATGAAATATAATGATTTAGTGAAAAGTTTAAATGCTAGTGTAAAAAGATTTCCCAATTCTATTTTGGCTTCAATTTTCGGCGTAGCAGAACGTTCTTACTTTGAAATAGCAGAAGGTACAGAAGTAGTTCCTAAAGTAGATTTTAGTGAATAATTTGTAACCTAATGAAAAAGCTTTTTCTCCTAATTCCTGTGTTTTTGTTGTTTTTTAGCATGCGTATTGTTTTTGCTTTTGATATTCCAGATAAACCACAGAACTTTGTAAATGATTACACTAATACTCTCTCGTCAGAAGATAGAACTTCTTTAGAGAATAAAATTTCAAATTTTGAGAAGCAGACAAGCAACGAAATAGCTGTAGTTATAATACCGTCTCTAGATGGAGATACTGTCGAAAATATTGCCCAAAATATTTTTACGAAGTGGGGTATAGGCAAAAAAAATAAAAACAACGGCGTTTTACTTTTGATAGCTATGACCGAACGCAAAACTCGTATTCACACTGGCTACGGAGTGGAAGGCAATTTAACTGATTTGGTTACCTCTTATATTCAAAGTGAAATTATTACTCCGGCTTTTCGTGAAGGGAATTATTATGCTGGCATCGATAGAGCCTTAGATGAAATGATTAATTCTTTTAGTGGAAGTGATATTGTACCGGAAAATTATTCCACGACAAAAAAATCGGGGATAAGTTTTGAGTTTTTTATTTTTGGTTTTTTTGTATTGCAATGGTTGGTGGCAATTTTAGGCAGATCAAAATCTTGGTGGGGCGGGGGAATTGTTGGAGCAATTATAGGCGGGATGATTTGGCTTTTTGGTTCTCTTTCTGTCGTTTTTTCCTTATTTTTGTTCTTCCTTTTGATAGTTTTTGGATTAGGGCTTGACTTCTTTGTTTCGCGTACATATCAAAAAGTAAAAAATTCCGGAGGACATTTCCCATGGTGGATTGGTGGAAGAGGCAGTAGTGGCGGTAGGTTTGGGGGTTTTGGCGGATTCGGGGGCGGTTCTTCAGGGGGCGGTGGTTCTTCTGGCTCTTGGTAAAAAAATTTGTATTTATTTTGTTTTTTATTTCTATATTTATTATCTACGCTATAGCGTAGATGGTCTTTGCAGGGGTTTATTTTTTCTCTTTATTCTGCTATAATTCTAATATGGAAAGTAAATTTTTCGGATTCAAATTAAATACCGTTTTATTGTTTCTCCTTATTATTCTAGTACTAGGTGCTATTTTTGTTATGTTTCAAATTAAAGGAGTAAATTTAAATGATTGGATGCCTTATTTAGGGATAACCAGTCCAGAGGAACCACTTCCTAGTGAAGATATGAGATATAAAGATGGAATTTTGGGCAACAAGGATGACTTGATTTCATCTTCTATCTTGCCTTATACCAAAGTACACGGCATCTTGTCATATAGAGGCATTATTGAAGGTGGATATTTTTTTGAAGGGAACATTTTAATAAATATTCTTGATTATAATAAAAAAGTTTTAAAAGCAAGTAATGCTGTGGCTAAATCTGATTGGATGACTTCGGGACCAGTAGATTTTGAAGGCAATATTGATTTTACAGGACTTCCAAAAGGTCCTGCATATTTTGAAATTCACAATGATAATGCTTCAGCTCTTCCAGAGAACGATAAATCGATTTTAATTCCAATAGTTGTTGAATAAATACATGGAAATCAAAGATGTTGAAAATCTAGCAGAACTTGCGAAAATAGACTTGAATGAAGAAGAAAAAAAACAAATTCTAAAAGACATGAAAGGCATTTTAGGATATGTGAAAGTAATAGAATCTGTAAAAGTATCTGACGTGAAAACTGTTTATAATACTCATAACATTTGGAGAGAAGATGAAATTAAACCTTCTCTATTTTCGAGAGACCTTATAATAAAGCAATTTCCAGATTCACAAGATGGATTTTTAAAGGTAAAAAAGATTTTATGATAAATAATTATGAAAATCAAAAAATTTTTGAGCCTTCGCCCTCGGAGTCAAAAGGACAGGGGACCCACGACTCTTTAAATTTTTTATTTTCATAATCAAGAATAAATATGATAAATAATTATGAAAATCAAAAAATTTTTGAGCCTTCGCCCTCGGAGTCAAAAGGACAGGGGACCCACGACTCTTTAAATTTTTTATTTTCATAATTAAGAATAAATATGATAAATGTAAAGAATCTAACAATAGAAAAAGCAGGAGAAATGATAAAAAAAGGGGAATTGACTTCAGTTGAAATTGTTTCTGCTTGTCTAAAAAATATAGAAGAAGAAAACAAAAAATTGAATATTTTTCTTGAAGTTTTTTCTGGATCCGCCTATGGAGGAGATGATGCATTAGAGCAAGCAAAAAATGCTGATGCTATGATAAAAAGTGGAAAAGGGACCAAACTTACTGGTATACCGATGGCAATTAAAGATAATATGTTGATAATGGGTAAAAAAACTAGTTCAGCATCTAAAATGTTAGAAAATTATATTGCAACTTATGACGCTTTTGTGATAAAAAAATTAAAAGAAGCAGGAGCTGTTTTGATAGGTCGGACTAATATGGATGAATTTGCTATGGGTTCTTCAACTGAAAATTCAGCATATGGACCAGTAAAAAATCCTATTGACCCGTCTCGAGTTCCGGGCGGTTCTTCCGGCGGTTCGGCCGCAGCCGTAGCTTCTGGTATGGTCTTAGGAGCATTAGGGTCTGACACTGGAGGATCAATACGACAACCAGCATCTTTTTGCGGACTTGTAGGAATGAAACCTACTTATGGAATGATCTCGCGATCAGGTCTTACCGCAATGGCCTCATCTCTTGACCAAATAGGTCCTTTTGCTAAAACATCAGAGGATGCGAGAATAATTTTTGATTGTATAGTAGGAAAGGATAATATGGATTCTACCTCTGTTAATTTTTTTGATTTTAAAAATAATTCAAATAAAAAAATTATTGGTATACCACGAGATTTTTTAAAAGAAGGAGTTGATTCTGAAGTTTTACAGAATCTTGAAAATGTAATAGAAAAATTAAAAAAAGCTGGTTATAAAATAAAAGATATTTCACTCCCTTATTCGAGATATTCTTTAGCAGTTTATTATATAATTATGCCAGCCGAAGTTTCTACCAATCTTTCACGTTTAGACGGTGTTCGATATGGATTAAGAAAAGAAGAGAAGAATGTTTTTGATAGTTATAAAAAAAGCAGATCTGCTGGTTTTGGTCTAGAAACAAGAAGGAGAATTATTTTAGGTACTTATGTTTTATCTCATGGATATTATGATGCTTATTATAATAAAGCTTGGATAGTACGCCGGGCCATCATGGAAGAATATGAAAATATTTTTAAAGAAGTAGATTTCGTTATGACTCCTACCACGCCTACTGTGGCTTTTAAATTTGGAGAAAAAAAAGATCCACTAGCAATGTATTTATGTGATATTTTTACCACTCCAGCTAATATTGCAGGTCTTCCAGCTATTTCTATTCCTTTTGGTAGTTCAACTTCAGGATTGCCATTTGGTATACAATTTAATGGTCCAATATTTTCTGATGAATCATTATTTGCCATTGAAAAAGATTTAAAAAATAATAAATAATACTTGTCCCGTATCAAATTTTACAAAACATGTTACAATTACTATATTATTACTTATTAAAATTTTCATACTGGGATGTATACGACAAATACATTTAATAACAACCCTCTGATAGAAAATTCATTTCTTGGTTCCGATCTTCTTAATCCGGAATATTTATTTAGTAAAGGTGTTCAATTTTTGGGTTATATCTTTAATGCGAAAATCTTAGGGGGTTTTTATGTTTTTCTTTCTTTCCTAGCGATACTTTTTATCGCTATAATTATTTATACCACCATTAGAATGTTTGAAATCAGGGCAAAGGAGCGTGCACACTTAAAACATGAGATTGCTGAATATACGCACAACCAGGCTTTGCGAGAAAAAGAATTGCAAGGAACAGAAATATTTAAAAATGAAAGATGGAAAAAAGTTTTAGATTATCTTTTTTCTGTAAATGAAAATGATTGGAAACTAGCAGTAATTGAAGCTGATTCTATGCTTTTTGATTTACTTACTCAATTAGGGTTTAAAGGAGAAAATATGGGAGATAAACTGAAAGAGGCGAATCAGAGTAATTTCCGTAGTCTTAACCTCGCTTGGGAAGTACACAATATAAGAAATAAAATAGCTCATGAGGGATCTTCTTTTGAGCTTTCTTTACATGAAGCAAAAAGGGTCATTGCTTTATATGAACAAATTTTTCAAGAATTTGGGTATATTTAGAAAACACACTTCGCATTAGCTCAGTGCCATCTTTCAGATATTTTATCAGAGCCGAAGGCCCTGATGACCGAAGGTAAGAAGGGTTGCGGGGTCACGAATCGAACGTGAGTCTTAAGGTTATGCTTACCACTATAGCTTTCGCTACCACTTAATGTTTGTGGTCTGGACTATACCATCTCCTTTTTCTAAAAAGAAATTAAGGAGTTCGCCATCTAGTCTCTACACATTTTCCGATAAATATCGGATTTAGCTCGGAATTGTCTTTTCACCGTTGGAGGTGTATAGGATTTCTCCGAATTTGACGAATGCACACTCAAAAATTTCTTTTTGAGGGGCCCATTATGTCGAGCCTTACGAGATACCTCTTCTCTACCCCGCTATGTTTTTATACTATCGTAAAAGATGAATTTTTGCAAATTTAATTTGTAGATTTTTTTAGTTTGGTTTTTTATAGAACCTATGATATAATATCATATATGTCTAAATATGAGTTAAAAGCCGAAGCTCAAAGGTTAAGAAGAGAAGGATTACCAATTAATGAAATAAAAAATAAACTTGGACTTTCAAAAAGCACAGTTAGTTTTTGGTGTAAAGATATAATTCTTACAGAAGAACAATACAAAAAGATAAAGAAAGAACATATTTTTAAAACACAAAAAGGTAGATTAATTGGTGCTCAAATGAATAAAGACAAAAGACTTAATGCAATTAAAGAAGCTGATACTTTAGGAAAAAAGATTATCAAAAAAATTTCTAAAAGAGAGTTGATGTTAATTGCTACAGCGTTGTATTGGAGTGAAGGATCAAAAAGTGATAGAACTTCAGGTTTTATATTTGTAAATTCAGACCCAGAAATGATTTTAACTATGAAATTATTTTTAGTAAATATATTACAAATACCACCCAAAGATATTGTCTGTTCAATCCAAATTAATAGAATTCATGAAAAAAGGATAAAGACAGTCTTGAGTTTTTGGAAGAAACTGCTAAACTTATCAAGTAGTCAATTCAGAAAGCCTTACTATGTAAATACCAAAATTAATAAGGTGTATGATAATTATGAGAATTATTATGGTATATGTAGGTTAGTTATAAAAAGGGGAATGAATTGGAAATACAGAATGCTTGGTTTAATTAAGGCAGTTAAAAGCGATATTTTGTCGGGGTAGCTCAGTTGGTAGAGCGGAGGAATCATAACCCTCAGGTCGTGGGTTCAATCCCCACCCCCGACACAAAAAACAAATTCTTTGAAATTATACAAAATTATGTATAATAATAAGTGTTCTTTGTTTCTCAAGAGAAAGAAGGAAAAATTTGAAAAATATATAGTAATGCGACCGTAGCTCAATTGGTTAGTAGCGCCGCCCTGTCACGGCGGAGGTTGGCGGTTCAAATCCGCTCGGTCGCGCACAACATAAAAAACACAGGGGGAAGCCCTGTATTTTTTATGTTGGTTTTGTTTTAATAATTATCTACTCCCAGAATTTAATTTCTAAGATTTATTAAGTAGGAAGATAGAGAGTTATACACGTTTTTAATTATTTGAGCTGTTTGATTAAAGAAAATTTTTAAATTGGAAGCAGAAGTGGTAAAAGCACTGCCATTTATTTTTTGTATCTCCTGAAAAAAAGAATTTCTAAAATTCATTAAGTTAGAAGTAAGAGAATTATATATATTACCAAGCACCAGGCCTGTTTTTTTGAAAAGACTGGAAAAATCAGAAGAGAAGTTATTTAAAACACAGCCAGTTATT